>Ga0115567_10003993_pt1 | contig 14459 bp, 12 predicted proteins | sample COGITO_mtgs_1204_2_FD_88679 | JGI IMG/M metagenome (GOLD analysis project Ga0115567, IMG submission 88679) | Pelagic marine microbial communities from North Sea - COGITO_mtgs_120412 | ecosystem: Environmental > Aquatic > Marine > Epipelagic | place: Germany:Helgoland, sampling site Kabeltonne... | reverse complement strand
GTTTGATAGTACAAATTCGTCGCTTCCAGACTGGCGCGCCGCCGAGGCGAGTGTGGCTCTCACCGCATGGAAGAAGCCGTCGGGCATACCGATGCCAAGCAGGTTACCGACGTTGGCTTCATTAATGGTCACAACATGTCCGACAAGATCGCCCATATGCTCCATCACGCGAGTCACGTAGCGAGCAAAAAGCTGCGCGGCGTCGTCCTGCTTCCATCCCCCACTGGCGGCGAACCAGCGCGGCGTTGTGAAGTGACACAATGTCACCATCGGACGTATCCCGCGCGCGCGGCAGCCTTCCAACATGTCGCGATAGTGATCGAGCATTGCGATCGAAAATTCGCCCTTAACAGGTTCAATGCGAGGCCATTCGATAGAGAAACGATAGCTTGACAGGTTGGCTGCGCGCACCAAGTCAAGATCACGCGGCCACAATTCAAGACTATTGCAGGCGTCGCCAGACGGATGAGCCGGCATCCGGGGCTCGACCGTTTCGAACAACCACTGGTCCGAAGCAATATTGTTGCCTTCGGTCTGGTGACCTGACGTGGCGGTGCCCCACACGAACCCTTGTGGAAAGCCGGAAACCGGATGCGATCGGGCTATCCGCGGGGCTGCGGCGATACCCGCAACAATAGCGCTTGATGTCAGAAAGTTGCGACGGTTCATAGCTCAGTCTTTCTTGTGTCGTGACACGTCATTATCGAGTAGCCGAAATGGGTGTCTGTCAGTGTGTCTCGTTTTGATCGCGGTCTTCGAGGATCAGTTCAGACGCGCGCCAGCCTAGCATCATGGCCGGACCGTTCGTGTTGCCGGATGGCGGCGTTGGCATGGCGGAACAATCCACCACGCGCAGCCCCTCGACCCCGCGCACACGGCATCGGCTGTCGAGAACATCGTCTTCGCTCGGCCCCATTCGGCACGTGCCGGTGGCGTGGAGACCGGGACTGACCAGCCATTCCAACGCTTTGGCGATCTCTTCGTCAGTCTGGAGCTCCGCGCCCGGAGTGACTTCGCGCACTGTGTATGTCTCCAGCGCATCTTGACCCGCGAAGCGGCGAAGCATGCGCAGGATCTCAATCAGTTTCACGCGGTCATCCGGATCGCCCCACCAGTTGGCATCTACCTTGATGGGGGCGTCCACCTCGTTTCCAGAAATCGCGATGCTGCCTCGCGACTTGGGACGCAAGTAATAGGCGTTCATCGTATAGCCGGGCTCGCCCTCTAGGGCTCCGCGGCCCGGATCGGCTTTTATGTCCTCGCTCGATCGCATCGAGAATGGGCCGATGCCGATCTGCACATCGGGCCAGTGCTCGGGAGCATTCATTGCCATAAGGGCTGTCAGCTCGGGCGATGTATAAGCCATCAGCCCTTTGCGGGTCAGGTAATATTGCAAAACATGTTTGATCAGGCGCCAGCCCGAAAATTCCTGGTTGAAGCCGCGATAATTCTTCATCCGGAAGCTCGCCGAAAACATGATGTGATCGACAAGATTACGTCCCACTTGGGCGCTGTCCATCTTCACGGGCACGCCGGCGTCCTCCAGCACTTTGCGGGGGCCGATGCCGGATAGTTGCAGCAGCTTGGGACTCTGCATCACTCCCGCCGATACGATGACCTCGCCAGTCGCTGTCGCGGTCTTCGTCTCGCCGTCATGGACGAACGTCACGCCTTGCGCGCGACCTGCCTCGACGTCGACCCGCTGGACCATTGCGTTGGTCAGAACGGTCAAATTATCCCGGCCCATGGCGGGTTTCAGAAATGCCTGATAGGATGAATGTCGGCGACCGCGGCGTGTCACGGTCGTCTGGGTGTAACCTATGCCCGACGTGTTTGGCGTGTTGATGTCGTCCAGAGCCGGGAGGCCCATCTGCCCGGCCGCCTTTTTAACCGCATTGAGGAATTTGGACCGGAAGGGCAGCTCTGTAATCTGCAACGGCCCGTTCTTGCCCCTGCTGGGGACAGCATGGTCATAATGGTAGCTTTCCATTTCGCCGTAGCAGCGCACGACGTCGTCCCATCGCCATTCGGACAGGCCCATTTCGGCCCAGCTGTCGTAATCGGCGGGCATACCGCGCAGATACCAGGTGCCGTTGGTCGAGCTTGATCCGCCAAGCCCCCGACCATAGGTCCACGTCTCGCCCCCTGGACGGCCTTGTTGAGCCTTGACCGGAAAGAACCAGAAGTAGGTCGGATTGCCGAACATCTTCATGAACGCCCGCGGCAGATTGACGAGTTCGGATTCGTTCGTGCCGCCCGCTTCCAAAAGAAGTACCGTTGATTTTCCGTCAGCGGAAAGCCGGTCTGCCAATACCGAACCGGACGATCCCGCGCCGATGATTATATAATCGAAATTCATTATGCGGTTTTCAGCTTTCGAGTTTTGCGTGCGCGCTGTTGCGGCGGGAGACAAAGACGGTCACGGCAGCGGCCACTAAGGACACGCAGCCGAACATCACCAAGGTTGGCATCAGGCCGCCTGTGACCACTTCACCCAGCGTCACCATGGGTGAGCAGAGGAAGGTTCCGGCGAAGAACGTCGTGGTCCAAATCCCCATACCGCGCGCCCGTTGTTCATAGGGCAGTCGTGCCTGGCTCCACGCCAGGAGGGCGGGAATTGTAAAACCGGCACCGAGTTGCTGGATCGTGGCGCCGATGCCGATGCCAATGACGTTCGGCGAGAATCCGATCACGATCAGGCCAATCCCGATCAGAAGAAACTGCCACGTCATATGTTCGCCGAAACTGCGCTGGGTGGTCCGGCCGTAAATGACTGCACCGACGATATAAGCCAATGTTGTCACAGCCTGCGCAAGACCAGCGAGGCCGGAATTTGTCAGGCCGCTCTCTGCGAAGGCGCGCGCGATGTTCAGCGGCTCAACGTAGTAAATCAGCGACACAAAGAGTGTAAGCGAGCCGATAATGCTGGCTTCTTTCCAAGGAAATGGCGCGTCGATTTTCTGCTCGCTCCGCGCTGCTTGCTGTTCGGGTTCGTCGATATAGATGAGCGCCATAATCAGGGCGGGTATGGCCAGCAGGTAAACGTAGAACGGTCCGCGCCAACTCCATTCAGCCAGGAAACCGCCTGCAATTAGCAGGGCCGTACCAGACGGCGCAATCACCATGCCGACGCGAGATGTCCATTTCTGGCGGTTCTCGCCGAAATAATCACCGATCAACGTACTCGACACCGTCACCGCCATGGCCTCGGCAATGCCGAGTACGGCCCGGCTGGCCACGATAATAATGATGTCTGAGGTGAAGAGCGGAATGAGACCCATCGCAACATAAAGGAACATGCCGAGTTGGAAGAGGGTCTTGCGGCCAAATCGGTCGGCGAGGGCCCCGGCTATTGGCGCGAAGATCGCGACCATAAGCGACGGAATCGTCAGGATCATCGGGACGAGAAGGGCCGCATACTCGATACCGCCAAATTGCTGCATGAGCTTGGGAATGGCGGGAAACAGCGAAACGATCGCCATCACAGGCAGAACCTGTGCCATCAGCAGGGTGACGCCCTTGGCGGTCTCGTTTTTCACGGTCGGTGCGGAGGTAAAGGCAGTACTGTCCATCAGTTATATCCCTTGATCTATTCGTTGATGTTTCGCACTGCACCCACCGCAGCGAAATCGTCCAACTTTTTATCAGTTAAGCCCATGATATCGTCGCAGGCTGATGTCGATACGTTGACCGTGTCGCCGTGTTCTGCACCAGACGAAAGAGCGCTCGCCACAGGGTTGATGTCTTAACCGAGTTCAGGGCTAGGCTATGGACCGAGCCGATGAAGGCTTGAGACCCGAGGTCGATCATCGCCATACAGAGGCGATGTTTCATCTCTTAATCTCAAAAGGTTCCGATCCCAGTACAGGGGATGTCCTGGGATCGGAATGATTGTTCGTGGAGATCTTTTTCACGAGCAATATTAGAATTCGGTGCTGGCTCGCAGTCCGACCGTGCGGACAGAATTGAAGCCGAACCGTTGGCTCAACGTCAGCTCCCCATTGTTCGAATCGCCGGCATCGCCACCGATAGAGATTGGGCGGACCGAATTTGTACAATTTTTGCAGAACAGGGAGAGAGACCACGTGTCGCTGGACATTCCGGCGCGCAGATCGATTGTGTCCCAGGCAGGGATGGTGAACGGTTCACCGATACCAGACGACTGCGACGAACGGTGATAATAACTCGCACCCAGATCGGCATCCAGCACATTGCTGATGGGGAATACGTAGTCCGCACCGAATGTCCCTGTGAATCCCGCTGAAAGAGGGACATCAAATCCCGCAGCATTGAATGTACCAACGTAGGCAGGGTCGCTGGAGTCTACCGCAGTATTACATCCGTTCGAGGTCTGCGTGGCATAGCACTGCGCCCCAGGATAATCGTTAAACGTTGCATCCACGATAGAGGCCGAGCCTGACAGGGTCAGGCCTTGCGTCGGACGCGCTTGGAACGACAGGTCGATACCCTGTGTGGTCGCGGTCGCGGCATTACTCAACACGAATGTCCGCAGCTGTTGCAACCAGGCTTGGACCTGAAGGTCAGAGAATTTGGTATGGAAAGCTGACGCACTGAAGGTGAGAGCACCGTCAAAGGCCCGTCCCTTCATCCCTACCTCACCCCCACGCGAAATCTCGGGATCGACTGACAGGTCGGCATTCGGAGCAGGCGATGTATTCGAAAAGCCCGGCCCCTTGAACCCTTCAGCATAGAAACCGTAAACCAACAGGTCAGGGCTGGCTTGCCAGTCGGCGCCCAGCTTGTAGCTAAGATCTGTCGCCTCCACGCTTTGATTGCTTACATTGCGAGGCACGCCCAGCGTCACAAAATAATCTCCGAAATTCTCCGAGAGATTAATTTCTGCTTCTTCGCGTGTGAGGCGCGCGCCTGCGGTCAGTTTCAGCGTGTCGGTCAGGTCGTAGCCAAGTTGGCTAAACGCTGCGTAACTGGTGTTGCTCAAGTCATATTCGAAATCCTGACCCAGAAAGGACGTGTTATTGACATTACAGGCAGGCGGCGGTCCTGCAGTGGGCGTGACGTCGATACAAAACGGGAACCCGCCCGTGACGGCGGCCGGAAGGCCCTGATTGCCGCCACGATAGCCAGTGGCACTGGAATCGGACTGGAAGAAATAGACCCCCGCTTGACCGGTGATCCGGTTGTCTGAGGGAAGGGCCAAACGCAGCTCTTGGGAATACTGGTCGTAATCCCCTTCGGAACCGTTGAAACTGAAGAAATTGAACGGCGTATTGTCGGAATCAAACTGGAAATCCGTGTGCGCAGTCTTCCAGGCGCTAACGCTTGTCAGCTCCATTCCGTTGCCCAAAGCGTAACTAATATTGGCCTGAAGCCCGCCCGTGTCACTGTCACGATAGTTGGGAGATTCAGTCAGGTAGAGCAAATTAACTTCGCCGTCTTGCAGTCCGCGTGCCGGATACTGGCTGTCCGGGCCAAATTCGCGGAAGGTGACGTCATAACGGGTTGTGATACCGCTCATCGTGTTCACGTCGCCGGCAATATACACGGAAAGCGCATCATTGGGTTCGAATAGAAGCTTGCCCCGTAGCCCGAAGTTCTTGCGGCTCAGATCATTGCGAACCGCGGGATTCACCATGGGTGACGTAACCGGATCATCATCAGCATAAATTACGTTGAGGCGCGCCGCCGCATTTTCACCGATCGGTACATTGAGGGTAGAGCGGACACGGTAACCCGTGCCATTGTCATCGGGGCGCGCGCGCTGCACGACCTGCGCATCAGCCGCCAGGGAATATTCTCCCAGTTCCGGTCGATTGGTCGTGATATTGACAAGACCTGCTGACGCGTTCTTCCCGAAAAGCAGTCCTTGAGGGCCATTGAGGACCTCCACGCGCGCGACATCGTAAAATGCGTTCGACGCGAATTCACGGTAACCGAGGACAACATCATCAACAACTTGAGAGACACTGGATTCGACTGTGTTTGCGAAAGTGCCGGTTCCAATCCCGCGTACGGAAAAGGTATTGTCCTGTGCCATCTGTAAACTCGGCGCGAGTTTCGTAACATCGGCGAGATCACTAACGCCTCTTTTGTTCAGCGTATCTTCGCCTAAGACTGTCACGCTCAATGGAACTTTGAGTACGTCCTGTGAACGGCGCTGGGCCGTAACAACAATGATGTCATCATAATCGGCGTCAGCGGCGACAGGGCTCTCCAAACTACCGGCCCCAGCGTCCTGTGCCTGAGCTAGGAAGGGGAGCATCGATGCCCCCATCATAACGCAAGAAAGTAACGTGCTTTTCTTATTCAACATAAATTCCTCCCCGGATGTCGGCCATCTCTTTTGGCGGATGGTCCCGAATTATATTCTAATTCTATTATATAGCGTCCGGATGGCTGTCAAGCATCCGTCGTCTTTGTGGACAACTTTTCTATTGAGCCTGAGCGAATGGCTTGCGCCCACGTTTGGAACCCCTCAGTATCGTTTAGAGACCGCGAGAATTCTCAGGTTGCAATTGGAGACGAGACGGCAATAATGATTTTGTCGCGATGAGTTTCTCTGACGAGAACGATCATTCAAGTAAGGAAATATCCTTGGCAAGAGCTGCGCCTTCACGACCCGTCCGAAAACCCAAGCAGTCTCGCAGTCAGGCGTCACTGTCGCGCATGCTGGCCGCCGCTCGAGAGTTGCTGGTAGAACGCGGCGGCGATCAATTTACGCTGCAAGAAGTCAGCGAGCAGGGCAAGGTTTCGATCGGATCAATCTATCATCGGTTCGATAGCAAAGAAGATTTGGTGCGAGCTGTCCTGGGTTCGGCAATGGAAGACATTGCGGCAATTGAACGCACGACCTTCATTCAGGTTCTAAAACAAGCCGATAGCCTGGCAGCATTTGTCCGAGGATATGTGACCAGCTATGCAACTGTTCTTCGCGATAACGCCACGATGATGAGATTGGCCATGCAACAGGCCAGCACAGACCCGGATTCATCGCGCTCGGGATACCAGCGCTCGAAGGATAGCGCGGATGAATTGGCGCGCGGTATCTTGCACTTCGAGAGCGAAATCGTCGGCGATGCCAACGCCAAGGCAAACCTGATTTTTCCAATCATCTTCGCAACCATGGCTCGCCATCTCAGCCTCGATACGCAGGACCCTATGATCCAACAGCAGGATTTGGATCAACTTGTCACAGGCCTCGCGAACATGATCATTGCCTATCTGACGACCGATATAGCCTAAGGCGCGTTACGGAATCGAAATTTCTTTTTCGGTGAAGCGGATCGAAGGGAACGGCATGTAGCTAACCCGCAACCGTTGCCGCAATGATAGCGTATGCTGTCCTGTCTTCAGACCGCCCGGATAATCGACGACAAGCGTGGCCGGAGCGCCAAAGTTCCAGCGCCGATCATAAGCCGTCTCCATCTCGTCCAGTGTAATGGGTCCATTGCCATCGTCGAACGTGACGGCCTCACGCGGCAGTTCCTCGCCGTCAACGGCCACCGCAAGTTCTTCCAGCATGGACAGGGTCAGCCCCCGGTAATAGCCGAGCTTCGTGGTAAAACTAAACCCGGTCGGATCGTCCGCCGGACCAACGTTGACGACGCTGTCGGGATCTATGGTATATTTATCAAACATGGCGTCAGTCCTCCTGGGAAGTCTCTAGATTCGTGGCGCTAAGCCAGCGCGTGAACTGATTGATCCATCCCTCGGCAGAGGTTCCCGGTGTCCCCAGGCCGAAGCCATGGCCACCATTGGCGTAGAAGTGGAATTCGATCGGCTTTCCCGCCGATTTCCAACTATCAACAAGACCTAGTGGTGATGCACCGAACAATGGATCGTCAGCCGCAAGGACAACGAATAAGGGCGGCGCGTCACTCGGAACGTCGACCGCATTCATCTTTGGATAGATTGGCGCGGCAAAGGCCAGATCGCCAGCACTGTCGCTAGTCGCCAGGCTGCGGGCGATCATTGCGCCCGCGGAAAAGCCCATAAAACCAATACGATCCGGGTCGATTCCATAATCGTGTGCGTTTTCCTTCAGGAATGTTACCGCGGCCTGTCCATCGGCGAGCGCCTCGGGCGGCGTGTTGTCAGGCGGCCCGAAACTAGCCTCACCACCGGACATGGCGGGAATAATCTCACGATCAAATTGCGCCTGATCTTCCGGGGTCGGCAAGGTGCGGTATTTCAGGATGAAGGCCGGGATGCCGTTATTGGCAAGCCAGCGGGCAACATCCCAGGCTTCGTTCTGCATCGATAAACCCAAAAATCCGCCGCCCGGCGCCACGATCACGGCAGGGCCAGTATGCGTCCCGACCGGTAGGACGGGCGTCAGCGTCGGATGGGTGACATTGCGGACCCAGGTCTTGCCATCGGTCAGGTTCCAGATTTCGCGGTTCTCCACCCCTTCTGGGGCCGGTAACGACACCTCTCCTTGCATGACAGGGGCTTCGATGATCACGCTCTGCATCACAGGATATGTCTGGTCCTGGGCAACAACAGGGGAAGCCATGAAGCATCCCATTGCCATGGCCGTGACGAGCAGTGCTTTTGTCATGTCGTCTCTCCCAGCAGGCGCTCAAACATCACATGTTGGCGTCGCACCTGTTCGCGGCTGTCCACGTCTTCCACATCCTGCACCCAGCGATTGCCTTCATATTCGCTCGATAGCGTGCCGACCCATCCAGCCTTAACCAGCTCGGGTATAACCTCGTCATAGGCAATCGACGGATCTTGGCAGTCTTCGGTCATGCCGTAGAATTTAGCCTGAATATGATGGAAATAGGGTGCAAAATCGGCGATCCGTTTGGGATTGGCATAAGGCGCATGACGCAGAGTTTCGGCCATACGAACCTCGGCGGGGTTGCCTTTCATCTTCACTGCGACCTCATAGATCGTGTATTCGCACATCACCTTTTCCTCGTGCTGGTCTACGATGAATTGGGTCACGTCCGGTCGCGCGCCCTCACGCTCAAACCGGGCCCGGAACTCTAGCGGATAATGCTTCATGAAGATGCCCATGTCGGGCAGGATACCCAGATGCTTGGTACCTAACCTGTCGGCCACATCGATCGTGCGCAGAATCCACGGATGGTCAAGATACCAAGGCGCATGCACCTCGACGCCCATATGGACGTCCAATTCTTCGGCATATGGCACACATTGTTCGAGAATGTCCGGGCGCACAAAGATAAGAATGCGCATATTGGAGATTCCCAGCCGGTTACAAAGCACAAGGTCCCGGCGGATGCTGGCGACTTGCTCCTCGTCGCTCATCAGCCGATCCTTCCGCAGCTTGGTATCAAGGAACATGTCATAGCAGGTGAAGTGGCACCCATGCCGGTCAAGCATTGCGTGCCAGTCCGCGATCTCTTTATCGGTCACGTTCGGGAAGCTGGGGATGTTCTGCTCGGGCAGGATTTCTATGCCCGTCGCGCCAATGGACGCGGCGAATGACACACAGTCCTCCACGGATAGCTGGCCGAGAAACATCTCTTCCTGAAAGCTGTAAAGGCTCACGCCCCGGTCAATTTTCGACTGCAAAGTGCATTCTCCCAGAAATCATTTATCATTATTATTAGAATAGGATTATAGTATCCTATTTTAGATAGGTAAAGATAAATCGTTGTCCTGAGCGAAGGGGCCAGCTTTGGGCTTTCTTACGTAAGCACTTTTTTTCAGCCAATGCGCTAAGCAGACACAAAGACAATCTCAATCTACCTCGACGAGGCGGTGTGACGGATCGCTAGGGGGCTAGAATTCTTCCGTATCAATCGTATTGCGCATCGCCTCGGGATATCGATGGCCGGCGATTGAGGCGTGATTGATCACCTCGGACGCTTCGCGGAGCGCCGCCTCTGATATCTCTTGATCGAGCGTTTTTATGTTTTCTTCGAGATGATTAATCGACGTCGTCCCCGGAATAGCATGCACATGGTCGCCTTGCGCTAAGACCCATGCGAGCGATAATTGAGCGGGCGTGACGCCTTCGCGCGACGCAATGGCTTCAAACTCGGAAATGAGCCTCTGATTCTTTGCCCAGTTGCTTTCTAGAAACCGAGGGTGCTTGGCGCGGAGATCTTTGCTGTCCAACTTTGACGGGCCTTGAACACCGGCCGCTAGCGCCCCCCTCGCGACGGGGGAAAACGCGACAAAGGCGACATTCAATGTCTTGCACGTTTCCAAGACGGCGATTTCAGGATTGCGCGTCCATAACGAATATTCAGACTGCATCGCAGCGATGGGGTGTTCTTTATGGGCCGCGGTCAGCGTGTCGGCAGACATTTCGGACAGTCCGATTGCGCCTATTTTTCCTTCATCAATGAGCCGGGCGAGTTCGCCAACAGACTCTTCGATCGGCGTACTCCGATCACGGCGGTGCAGGTAGTAAAGGTCAATATAGTCGACCTTCATGGTGCTCAGACTTGTCTCGACGGCTCTGCGGATCGTCTCCGGCTGGCAGTCAATACGCCGATTGCCATCATCAAACTCGATCCCGCATTTCGACGCAATGAACACTTCGCTGCGACGTGTTTTCAGAACCCGCGACAGCAAGTCTTCATTGTGACCAAGCCCATAAAGCCTCGCGCTGTCCAAATGGTTATAGCCGATATCGATGGCGCGGTGCAGCAGTGCCTCACCCTCGCTTTCCGATGGCAATGGGTAGTAGGCCTGACTGAGTGACATACAGCCCAGCCCGATCGGGCAAAGCTGTTTCCCATTTATCGTTCGGGTCTGTCGGTTCACAAGGGCAGTCCTATGTAATTTTCCGCGATCGTCATTTGGGCGGCCTTGGAATTGGCAATGTAATCAAGTTCCGCGATCTGCATTTTGCGCCCAAACTCTCCGTCGTCGGGGAAACTATGCATCAGGGACGTCAGATACCAGGCGAAACGAGACGACTTCCACACGCGCGCTAAAGCCTTGGTTTCATAGGCCTCAATTCCGGACCGATCGCCGTTTTTAAAGAACTCAATCAGCGCAGGCGCGAGATAGGCAATGTCCGAGGCAGCAAGGTTGAGACCTTTCGCACCCGTTGGCGGAACAATATGCGCCGCATCCCCCGCGAGAAACAGGCTGCCATAGCGCATTGTTTCAAAGATAAAGGACCGGAGCGGCGCAATCGATTTCTCGATGGCAGGCCCTGTTGTGATTTTGGCGGCAAACTCTGAACCCAAACGAACCTTGAGCTCGTCCCAAATGCGGTCGTCGGGCCAATCCTCAATGTTTTCACCCGTTGGCACTTGCAGATAGTAACGGCTGCGCGTGTTCGACCGCATGGAGGCCAGACCGAAGCCATTATCGTGATTGGCGTAAACAACTTCATGCGCGCAGGGCGGCACATCGGCCAAAATACCGAGCCAGCCAAAGGGATAGACGCGCTCAACAGATGACGCCGCCGACGCTGGAATGGCTTTCCGGGACGGGCCGTGAAATCCGTCGCACCCGGCGATGAAGCGGGCGTCGATGCGGTGCTCCTCGCCGCCCTTTTTATAGGTGACAAAGGGTGCGTCGCCGTCGACGTCGTGTAGGGCCACATCCGCGGCTTCGTAAATTATTTGAACTCCGCGCGCTGGCGCGGCATCCATCAGGTCTTTGGTGATTTCCGTCTGTCCATAAACCACCACATGTTTTCCGGTCAGCTCGCGAACTGGAATTTTTATCAATTTGTCGCGATCGGTCAGCGAAACATAGTCGTGGGGGAGACCCTCATCCTTTAATCGCCCATCAAGACCGAGCTGCTCCATGATGGCAAGCGTGCCTTGTTCAAGAACGCCGGCTCGGATTCGGGACAGAACATACTCGCCTGAGCGGCGCTCAAGGATGACGGCATCCACCCCGGCCTGAGCCAGCAAGTGTCCTAGCATCAAGCCTGACGGCCCCGCGCCGATAATGACGACGTCGGTCTTCATGTTTCTTGGGCGAGCTGTTGCTCTACCATGTGTTCAATCTTCTCCATGACCTCATGGGTCGACAGGATTTGCTGAACTGAACCATTTGGCTCCCGGTCTTCTTCGATGGCGGAGAAGAACTCCCGCTGCATAAGCTCAATGCCGTTGGTGATGGGGAAGTCGCCCGAAATATCGACGACGTCGCCATCGCCGGTTTTCATGTCGTCATAATAGGCGGTATAAGTGCCGTTATCGCAAATATATCTGAAATTCGTGCCCAGCGGCCCTTCATTGTTGAAAGAAAGGGAGAGGTTGAGAATCTTGCCAGACGGCGTGCGCATCACGATTCCCATATCCATGTAGATACCGAGTTCGGGGTTAACTGGACCCGCAACCGCGTAAACGTCTGCGATGGGTTCCTGCGTCTGATATTGAAACAGGTCGATCGTATGCGCCGAATGATGCCACAGAAGGTGGTCCACCCACGTGCGCGGCTCGCCCAGCGCATTGGTGTTGGTCCGGCGGAAGAACATGGTCCGCACCTGCATCTGCTGGATGTTCAACTCACCCGATACGACGCGGTTATGGATCCATTGGTGCGGCGGGTTGAACCGGCGCACATGGCCGACCATGGCTTTCTTACCGGAGTTGTTGGCAACCTCGACGAGGCGCCGGGAGTCTTCAATATTATCGGCCATCGGGATTTCGACGAAACAGTGTTTACCCGCTTCGAGAACCTGGATCGCTTGCGAGGCGTGCAGCTGGGTTGGCGTCACGAGGATGGCCGCATCGACATCATCACGGGCCAGGCCTTCGGCCAAATCCAAAGACCAATGCGGAATACCGCGCTCTTCCGCCATGGCTTTTGTCGCCGCTTCGTTGCTGCCGATAAGGGAGACGACTTCCGCCCCGTCGATGTTTTCAAGGGCGGCCAGATGTTTTCGCCCAAAGGCGCCGGTTCCGCCGGCTACAAGTACTTTCATGGGTTATTCTCCAAAACTATGTGACCAAGGGCCGTGTTCGAGGCCGGAACGTGATAGTGACGGTACAATTCTTTCGGGGCGTTCAGGGCGCCGAGCATGACAAGCCACATGACGAGCTCAATTCCTTCCGATCCTGTTTCGCGCAGATATTCGATGTGAGGAATTTGACGGAGGCGATCCGGATCGGCCGTTAGGTCATCCAGAAACTTCTGGTCCCATTCGGCGTTAATTAATCCGGCGCGTGGGCCTTGCAATTGATGGCTCATGCCGCCCGTGCCCCAGATTTGGACATTCAAATCCTCCGGAAAGCTCTCCACCGCGCGGGCAATGGCCTCGCCGAGACGAAAACACCGGTCGCCCGAAGCGATGGGATAGGTGACCACATTGATCATGATCGGGACAACGAGGGTCGGCCATGCGTCCGGCTGACCAAACATGGCCGATAGGGGCACAGTCAGCCCATGGTCGACGTCCATCTCGTTGATGATGGTCATGTCAAATTCGTCGATAATGAGGCTCTGCGCGATATGCCAAGCCAGGTCCGGATGGTTTTTGACGTTGGGAACAGGCCGCGGTCCCCAGCCTTCGTCTGCTGGCGCAAATTCCTCGGCGCAGCCAATCGCAAATGTCGGAATTAAATCCTGCCCGAAGGCGGAGGCATGATCATTGAAGACCAAAACGACGACATCGGGTTTATTGTCTGGCTGGCTGATCCAGTCTTTGGTCCACTCATATCCCGCGAAAATAGGTTTGAAATAGGGTTCGTCCTGTTTGCCTTGATCAATTCCCACGCCAACCAAAGGGACGTGGCTCGTCGCAATCCCTGCCGTAATTTTCGCCATCTTACTGACCATCCTTTATGGAGCGAACACCGTCGGGCGAGCGGCCGCCCGCCGACATCATGGCTTTGTAGTCATCCACGTTCATGCCGGTCATTGTTGACACGGCTTGGACAAAGGACAGGCCGTCCGTTGAAAAGACTTTCGCCAGAAAATAGATGTTACCGCCTAGATCGAGCAGACGATTATAATCACGCGCCAGCAGGGCCTCTTTCTGCTCGTCTGTGATCTTCCAATCTTTCAGATAGGCGTCTTCATCGGCCAGCCACTTTTTGCGGTTCTCCGGTTTCATTAAACTCATGCAGAACTGGTTGAGCCAATAGCCTTGCCGGGCACGCTCCGTCGTGAAAACGCGCGTTCCGGGAATATCTTCGAAGGCCTGCTTATAATTTTTTAGATCCTTATCCATTTTCGCTCTCCATCAATGTCGAGATGACGCGGCGGGCATGTACGCCGCCGGAATCGATGGATAGGACCCGCAATTTCATATCGGGGTTGTCCGCAATCGATCTTTGTTGGGATTCGAGGATTTCGATATCCTCATTGAAAATCCCGTCTTGGCCCGTTTTGATCCGTTCCGTCAGCCCCGCATCATCGATCCTGAAGTTCCGGGCCATTCCCCAGAAATAGTGGCAGGAGGTTTCCGTCTCGGGCGTCATGGAATCGATCACGAAACCGCGCACGCCGGAGTCGTGACTGTCGATTGTATCGCCGCAGCTCACAGGCGACACACCGACGTCGATATTCACGGAACAGGGCTCTAT
>Ga0115567_10003992_pt1 | contig 14459 bp, 10 predicted proteins | sample COGITO_mtgs_1204_2_FD_88679 | JGI IMG/M metagenome (GOLD analysis project Ga0115567, IMG submission 88679) | Pelagic marine microbial communities from North Sea - COGITO_mtgs_120412 | ecosystem: Environmental > Aquatic > Marine > Epipelagic | place: Germany:Helgoland, sampling site Kabeltonne... | reverse complement strand
GTGGCGTTCGATGATCGTTTCGACGATGGCTAGGCCCAAGCCGGAGCCGCCTGTTGCGCGAGCTCGTGAGGTGTCCGCTCGCCATAACCGCTGGAAGATTTTGTCGCGGACCTGGGGAGGGATGCCCTCGCCGTGGTCGACCACGCTCAGGGTGCCCCGCCCTTGCCTGGCATCGCGAGAGAGCACCAGTTCAATGGGGGATCCCTCCTGGGAAAACCGCAGGGCATTTTGCATCAGGTTGGTAATCACCTGGCGAATTTTGTTTTCCTCGGCGTTGAGGGTAATCGCTGACACTAGGCTCGGGTCGCGCACAAGCTCACCCTCGGACCACACGGTAATCGTGCGACTGGGAGCGCTGGCGCCGGCATCCAGTGCTGCGTCACACGCGAGAGAGATCAGGTTCACCGGCGCTAGATCCAAAGGTTTGGCTTCGTCTAATCGGGCTAGTTCGAGCAGGTCGGTCACGAGCGTGGTCATGCGCTCGGCTTCTTTTTCAATACGTTCCATCGCCTGTGCGACATCCGCTTTTTTCGTGAGCGCTCCCATGCGATAGAGCTCTGCATATCCGCGCACTGAGACCAAGGGCGTGCGCAGTTCATGGCTAGCATCGCCCACAAAGCGTCGCATCTGAGCAATGGTGTCGGCGCGATCGGCAAAAGCTCGGTCGATGCGGCTGAGCATGGTGTTGAGGGAACGGGCCAGTCGGCCCACCTCGGTGTTGGGGGTTGCGCCTCCTAAGCGCTGGGAAAAGTCACCTCCGGCGAACCGAGCAGCGGTTTGCTCCACTTCGCGAAGCGGACGCAGTGTGGTGGTCAGAAGAACGCGGGTCAAGGCTGCGCTCAAAATGACCGCGACGATGCCAAACGAGAGAAAAATGGAGGCAAAGTTACCGACGGTCGCTCGGCTCTCCGCTAGATCGACTCCGACGACCAGTGTCGCCGCCTCTTGGGTCATAGCGGCCTCTTGCACGATGCGGAGAGTGAAGGTGTGAACGCGCCATTCCGTGTCTCCATCGAGGCTTGGGACAATGGTCGGTTCTGGATTATTCAGCACCCACCCGCGCGTGAGGCCGCTGAGGTCGGGTTGGTAGTCGCTTCCCCAGTCGTTGAGGTTGCTCGCTAGCGTCTCGCCATCGCGCGAAATGGCGGCCAGGAAGAAACTAGTGCGGGCTCCCGAACCACCGGTGGTGTCGAAGGTGGAGAAATCACCCAGGGAAAGCTGGCTGGGCAAGCCCAGAGAGACATCCACAATTTTGCGATCGACTTCGTCCAGGAGGTAGCGCTGCACGGTGGTGACCGTGCCCACCCCGATGCCAAACAGCGCCAGGGTGATGACCAAGACACTCGCTCCGGTTATTTTGGAGCGAAGTGAGGTGGATTCCCACCAAAGCGCGAGGCGCTGGTGCATGGGGTTACGCTTTGTCGGCCTTGAGCATGTAGCCAAAGCCTCGCTTGGTCTGAATCAGAGGCTCTGGGGTGTGGGGGTCAAGCTTGCGACGCAAATACGATACGTAGCTTTCGACGATGCCGGCATCCCCATTGAAGTCGTATTCCCACACGTGGTCGAGGATTTGGGCCTTCGACAAGACGCGGCTGGGGTTGAGCATCAAATAGCGCAAGAGCTTGAACTCGGTGGGGGAGAGCTCGATGGGAATCGAGCCGATAAAGACCTCATGGGTGTCCTGATCCATCGAGAGTTGCCCTACGCGAATCATCGCATCATCTTCTTCGTTGAGCGTGCGACGAAGAATCGCTTTGATGCGCGCCACAATTTCATCCAAGCTAAAAGGCTTGGTCACATAGTCATCGCCACCCACGGTGAGGCCGGTGATTTTATCCTCGGTGGAATCTTTGGCGGTGAGAAACAAAATGGGGCAGGTGTATCCACTCGATCGCAGTCTCTTGGTGACCCCAAACCCGTTGATATCGGGCAGCATCACATCGAGCACGATCAGGTCGGGCTCTTCTTCCAGCACCGCAGAAATAGTCTGCGCACCCGTTGCCACGGCCCGAACCGCAAAGCCTGCAAAGCGCAGGCTTGTGGTCAAAAGGTCGCGAATATTGGGTTCGTCATCAACGATAAGTATTTTTGGTCCATCAGCCATGACCCCATTATCTGGGAGATTCCTGAATGTTGTCTGAATGCAAAAGGGGCACCTTGGTCGGTATGTCGGCAGCGTCAATGATGCTGTAGGAGTAACCCTGTTCGGCGAGGAATCTTTGTCGATTCAAGGCAAAATCTTGATCCACCGTGTCGCGGGCCACCAGGGTGTAAAAAGTAGCGGGGCGGCCGTCTTCCTTGGGACGCAAAATTCTGCCCAATCGTTGTGCCTCTTCCTGCCTCGAGCCAAAAGAACCTGAGACCTGTATAGCCACAGCGGCTTCTGGTAAGTCGATGGAAAAGTTCGCGACTTTGGACACCACAAGGCGGGTAATCTCTCCACTGCGAAATTGCGCATACAGCTTTTCGCGTTTGGGAACAGGGGTTGAGCCCGTAATCATGGGCAGGTCAAGCTCCTGGGATAGAGTCTCGATTTGTTCTAAGTAGGTGCCGATAATCAACGTGGGGACCCCGGGATGAAGCTCCAGTAATTCTTTGACCAGCTTGCTCTTCGACGGAGACGTGGACGCTAAACGGAAGCGTTCTTTGTCTGTGCTGGAGGCATAGTCAAGTCGCTCCTCCCGGGGAAGGTCAAGGCGCACCTCGACACAGGTCGCCGGGGCAATATATCCCTGAGATTCGAGTTCTTTCCAGGGAACATCAAAGCGTTTAGGACCAATCAGGCTGAAGACATCACCTTCGCGACCGTCTTCTCGCACCAGGGTGGCCGTGAGTCCCAGCCGACGCCTGGCTTGAAGTTGAGCAGTGAGTTGAAACACCGGTGCGGGAAGAAGGTGAACCTCGTCATAAATCACCAAGCCCCAGTTCTTAGCATCCAGGACACCAAGGTGAGCAAATTCACCTTTACGCTTGGCGGCCATGATGGTGTAACTGGCGATCGTGACGGGCTTGATGTCTTTGACCACACCGGAATACTCCCCGATATCGTCCTCGGTGAGGTCGGTGCGGGCCAGAAGTTCATCGCGCCACTGACGGGCTGAGACCGTGTTGGTCACCAAAATCAAGGTGCTCGTATCGAGCTGCGCCATCACACCGGCACCCACGAGGGTTTTCCCCGCACCACAGGGCAACACCACCACACCCGAACCGCTTTCGCAAAAACGTTTCACGGCCTCGATTTGGTAGTGACGAAGGTCCCAGCTGCCCTGGGCCAAGGAAATATCGTGGGGAGTGCCGTTCGTGAAGCCTGCATGATCAGCGGCGGGCCACCCGCGCTTGAGCAGTTCTTGCTTAATCAGGCCTCGGGACCAGGCGGCTAAGGGGAACCGACCCTGGTCATCGCGCGGTCCTAATAAATCAGCAATTTTGGCCGTGCGCGTGATCTCTGCCTCAATGGCGGCGTCGTGGCAGTGGAGAAAAAGTTCCTCACCCTCGCGGGTAATGTCGATTTGGCCGTAGCGACGAATCGTGTCGGTGATTTCTTCGGAAATCCGCGGCGGAACAGGGAATTTCGAGAACTCTTCGAGCGTGCCCAGAATTTCTTCGGCGGTGTGTCCAGCGGCACGAGCGTTCCACAGACCCAGGCGAGTAATGCGATAGGTGTGGATGTGCTCGGGTGCTCGCTCAAGATCGGCAAAGACAGCTAACGCGTGGCGAGCACGTTCTGCGAGTAGGTGGGCGACTTCTAATAAGACGGTGCGATCACTTTGGACAATGAGGGGACCGTCGGGATTCATAACCATCCAGCCTAGACCGTGGAGCTGAGTGTGAGTGGGGGCCCTACTCGGTGATTAAGGGTGCAGGGCGAACACTCGTGATGCGCGAAATGGGCAGAGTTCGCTCAATCGAATACTTGATCTCCACCCCACGCAATCGCCCACCGGTGAGCGAGCGGGGCTCCATGACATGGGTCACGGTGGTGCCATCAGGCATCGTGACGTCGATTTCTAGCGGAGTTTTGCTCTTTGTCGCCACTTCGATGATGCTGCCAAAGCCGGGGGGAACTCCCAGTCGCGCGGATTCTTCAATCGTGGCGCAGAGTTCATCCAGAGCGTGTTCGAGAGCATCAGAACCCTCATCCACCTCAGGGTGAACCTCGGAGGTGGGGGGCGAGACGGGGATGCCGGCCTCATCAACAATTAATGCGAGATAGGAACACCCCATCAAGGTGTGTAACACCCGCTCTATGGGCCACGACGATTGCAGTTCTCGGTCACTCACCTGCTGCAAACCGAGCACCACCAGGGCCGGGTCCCTCAGAAGCTCGGCGGCCAACTCGGGGTTGGCCAGGCTGATTACCGTGCCTGCGGGGCTGGTGCGCAGCTCACGATCGTGAGCTTTGCGGGTGACATCGTCGATGAGCGCTTCGACAGAGGGAGGCACGGGGTTAAGCGACGCCTGCCTCACCTGCGGAAGGATGTCCGCTGCGGCTACTCCGCGGTGAAGGGCTCGCACTAGGGACCCACCGGTGAGGCGATAGCGAGGAATAAGTCCCCCCAATTCCCGCACCGCCAGGGTATCCATCCTCGAGCGCAGAGTCGACGAAAGAGGACCAGAAGCCAGAAAGGTGAAATCTTCATTCGCATACATACCAGGGGCCACCTCGGGCAGGCTCGCAGCTAAGAGCTCTGCTGGATCTTTCCCGGGCAAAGTGGATTCATCCCAGAGAGCGCGGGCCCAGGGCGTGGGAATGCGTCCGCGAAGAAGCCCCACAAGCTCAGCGCCTTTTTCCCATTCTTGGAGGGCTTCGTCGCTGTGTGCCAAGGGGAAATGAAACTTAATGACGCCCGCCCACGGTGAGCTCCAGCTCGAGGCGGGAAACATCGACACGCTGTGGCGAAGCCACCAGGGCGCCGTGGCCCACCAGCTCGTGGCAAGAACTACCCACTTCTGGGCGATATCTAGGCTTCGCCATGACGCCCCCTTGCTCGTGGGAACCAGCACTCCATTGACGCCAGCAATGAGCTGGGCGTGAAGCGCCACACTAATCAGGCGCTCGATGTCATAGCCACCACCGAGTTCAGCGCTCAGATTTTTCACGCCTGTGGCATTGGCCACGCCGTCCTTAGCGCTCACGGTGGTCTCAGCGATGGCCTGCACTAACTCATCGAGTTGACACATGCTCGCCCAGGTGGCGGTGGCTGCTGCGACCGCCTCGCCCGCGCTGAGCTCGGGTGCGGGGGGATGCTCGGGTGCGGAAGCGGAGGCGTCAATCTCCTCCAGAATCTCGAGATACGTGCGCTCACACAAGAGCTGGGGGGACACTTCGCGGGTGTCGACCAACCCCCGAAGTTCCAGGGGGCCCACGTCGCCGGAGAGGGAGTTCCCTACGCTGCGCAAGACGAGCAGATCTTCTCTGCGCATGTCCGCCAGTGCAGCGGCGACGTTGTCTGGCTCTTGCAAGCGTCGGGCCGCTGTGGTGAGCCCTCGAGAATCATTCGGGGTGAGACCGCGAAGGTTCGCCAAAGTGCTCCATTGGGCACGCGTGCGAGAAGCAAGCCAGCCAATAAGGGAAAGTTCTGCAGTACTAGGAAGAGCCATGACCGCCTGAGCGTCGGCGGGTGGAGATAGCCAACAATACAATGATGAGCACGAAACCTAGCGGTAAGCCGACCAGTGGCAAGAACGTTATCGCCGGCCAGGCGCCTTGCGAAAAATCTTCGCTAGAAAAGCCCTGCCAACTCGCGATGATAATCGCGAGAAAGGCGAGAATGCTCAGACCAATGACACTGCCGATGACGGCCGCAAGAATTCTCTCGAGGCGAGACGGGGACGAAGATTCAGAAGAAACCATCCCACCAGGATATCGACTGCGCCAACGCGGTATCCTGCCAGTGGCGTAATTCGCGCTAGAGCAACAGAAAGGACCCGCCATGCCCAGCGGCAAGGTTAAGTTCTACGACAACGACAAAGGTTTCGGTTTCATCCAAAGCGATGACGGCGAAGAGGTTTTCCTGCACGCCTCGGCACTGACGCCGGGTGACGTCGTCAAGCCCGGGTCCCGCGTGGAATTTGGCGTGGCGGAGGGCAAGCGTGGCGCTCAGGCGTTGAGCGTTCGTGTTCTCGATACCCCCAACACTCGCATTGGTCGCAAAGGGGCTGAAGATATGGTGATCATCCTCGAAGATCTTCTCAAGCTCCTAGACCGCACCAGCGGTGATTTGCGCCGGGGCCGTTATCCCGAAGATGCCCACGCCAAAAAGATTGCGGCTCTCTTACGCAAGGTAGCGGAAGAATTTGATGCCTAGGAAAGCAGCGACTAAGCCACCCAAGGGAGCCGAACCTCCCGGCCATACCGAGCAGGACATGATTGCCCTAGCCCGGGTGGCTCTGGTGGAAATCACCCAACCGGACACGTTCACGGACGTGGCACAGGTGACCAGAAAAGAGGGCGTGGTCGATGTATCGTATCCCTGCACCCTGGCTGGGTACCCGGGGTGGACCTGGACCATCACACTGAGTGACCTACCCGGTATCGACCCCTCGGTCTTAGAACTGGAACTTCTCCCCGGAGACGGCGCCCTGCTCTCACCGCCGTGGGTTCCCTGGGCGGATCGCCTGGAAGATTATTTGGTGGCCGAAAAAGAACTCGATCAAGCCAAGACCGAGGACCACGATTCCTCCGATGACAGTGATGACGAGGATGAGGATGACGACTTTGACGGCGACATGGATGGTATCGACATCGACCAGTTAGACCTCGATTTAGATCCCGCAGCGTTTGAAGTTCCCGGTGAACCCAATGACGTGTTTGATCATGTCGATATGGATCAGCTCGAAGCACCGGGGTTCGACGATTCTGAGCCCGAAGATTCAGAGCGCTAAGAACCTCGGCGCTGAAATCTCAGTGCCAAGGCCAGCTGTTTAGAGCTGCTCTAGGACGTAATCGATGCAGGCGATGAGTGCTTCAATATCGCTGTGTGGGACCCCGGCGAAGGTGGCAATCCGAATCTGATTGCGCCCAAGCTTTCGATAGGGCTCGGTGTCGACAATGCCGTTATCGCGCAACACGGAGTTGAGTGCGCTGGCATCGAGCGAGTCATCCAGATCGAGGGTGACCACCACAGGGGAGCGGTGGTCAGGATTTTCCACAAACGGGGTTAGTGCTTCGTGTGCCAGGGCCCAGTCATAGAGCATGGTGGAAGATTGCGTGCAGTGCTCAGCAGTAGCGCTCAGTCCACCACGGGCTCGCATGTCATCGAGTTGGGCTTCCATGAGCAACAGTGTCGTCAGGGCAGGGGTGTTGAGCGTTTGGTGCAATCGGGAATTATCGATTGCCGCACTCAAGCTCAAAAAGTCTGGGATATAGCGTTCTGAGTCAGCGATTTCCTGCGTGCGGGCGATAGCGGCAGGCGAGAGCAGGGCACACCACAGACCGCCATCACTGGCAAAGTTTTTTTGCGGGGCAAAGTAATAGGCATCGGTCTGCGTCACATCAAAGTCGATACCACCGGCTGCACTGGTGGCATCCACAAGCAGGAGGGATCCCTCATCAGCACCGGCAACGCGCACCACCGGGGAGGACACACCTGTGGAGGTCTCATTGTGGGCAAAGGCGTACACATCCACCCCAGCCACCGCTTCGAGCACCCCGAGTGTTCCCGGCTCAGCCTGGACGACGTGGGGTTTTTCTAGCCACGGTGTGGTGTGCGCCTGGGCGCACTTGGAGCTAAATTCACCACACACACTGTGCGCACTTCTGTGCCGGGCCAAGCTAACTGAAGCAATATCCCAAAATGCCGTGGACCCACCATTGCCTAAGACCACTTCATATCCCTGGGGAAGGCGGAAGAAGTCTGCCAACCCTGCTTGAACCCGAGCCACTAAATCCTTCACCGGCGCTTGCCGGTGGGAGGTGCCCAAGATGTCGGCGTGGGCCATGAGGTGGTCAAGCTGCTGTGTGCTCACCCGTGAGGGACCGGCACCAAATCTGCCATCGGCGGGCAGGAGATGAGACGGAATTGTGAGCGTGGCCATGGCTAAATTCTACGCGCTGGAATGACCCCAGCTGAATGCCAACCGGGGTAGGTAAGCTAAGCCTCACCTAAGTTGCCGCGCCCAGGATGGTAGTCATGACCGATCTTGTCGATACGACAGAGATGTATCTGCGCACCATCGTCGATCTAGAAGAAGAGGGTATTCCCCCTTTTCGAGCTCGTATTTCTGAGCGTCTCAACCATTCGGGTCCAACAGTGTCCCAAACGGTGGCTCGGATGGAACGCGATGGGCTCCTGGTGGTCGAAGCTGATCGCCAATTGTCCCTGACAAAGCTTGGTCGCAAAAAAGCAATCGAGGTGACGAGAAAGCATCGATTAGCGGAGCGGTTGCTCGCCGATGTCATTGGCCTCGAGTGGTCACTCGTGCATGACGAAGCATGTCGCTGGGAACACGTGATGAGTGAACACGTCGAGCGCAAGATTATTACCCTGCTGGATTCCCCCACCGAGTCTCCCTATGGCAACCCGATTCCCGCGCTGGAAGAACTTGGCGGAGTAGCCGCCGAAGGATTTCTCGTTGGAGTTGTTCGCGCCACGGATTTTGTGACTGACGGAGAGCGCGTAGGAGTGTTGCGACGTCTGGGGGAGCCTGCCCAGTTTGATTCCGACCTGTTGGCGCGATTGCATAGCGCCGGGGTGATCCCGGGTGCCACCGTCACGGTGTCTCGCGATGGCAACACCTATGAGTTCGCGGCACAGCCAGCGGGCGAGAGCGTGAGGGTATCCACCGAGATCGCTCACCACCTGTATCTCGCGCAGTAGTGTCGGCGCGCCGTTTCCAGCCCCCGAATAACCCTCGGGTTATCGTGGAGTCATTGTTTACCCGCCATACCAGGGGGTTTCGCCATGACTGAGAGTGCACGCATACGCCCTCGGGATGTGCGCGCTCACTTTCGGATACAAGTCTCCACAGAGCCCTGTGTTGTCTGTCTAGAGGCCGGCACCGCTGCGACACCATCGAGTTTCGATGGTGTCTTTTGTGTTAACGGCCCGAATCTGGCGAGGTGGCGCTGATGAACCCGGTGACGGCTGCGCCCGAGACGGTGTCTACGTCGGGTTCTCGCACTTTGGTGCTCAACGCTGGTTATGAACCACTCTCGGTGGTCTCCTTTAGGCGAGCGCTCGTGCTGGTGATGAATGGGCGGGCCATCATGGTCGAAGGCGATGATGCCCACCCGGTGCGCAGTGTGGAGGGGACCTGGGAGAGGCCCTCGGTCATCGTGCTCACCCGCTACGTCAAAATGCCCCACAATCGCCACATCCCCGTGTCGCGCCGGGGGGTTTTGCGGCGTGATTCCCACCGCTGTGCTTATTGCGGGAACTCTGCCACCACTATCGACCACGTCCTGCCCCGATCACGCGGAGGCATGGACGCCTGGGAGAACCTCGTGGCGTGTTGTCTCAAGTGCAACAACATCAAGGGAGATAGAACCCCTCAAGAAATGGGCTGGAGGCTGCTCAGCGAGCCCAAAACCCCGTATGGCAGCGCGTGGCTGGTCCGCGGTATTGAGCGCCCTCAACCTCACTGGGAAGGCTATCTCGCCGCAGCCTAAGCGGGTTTGAAGGGGAAGACCCCTTGCTCGGCCTGCTCGAGAATATCCAGCGCGGTAGCAAGGCCATCTTCGTGATCCATTTCCCCGGCCGCGAATTCGATGGCTTCGGATAATGATCGAGCCTGGGTAATGGCGGCCACGATGGCATGGGGATTGGTCGTTCGTCGACTCAGCGTCGGGCCGCCCACACCTTTTTCCTCCAGCCGTGCGGCCCACCATGGTTGATCCGCAATAAAGGGCATAATCACGCTCGGTGTTCCCGAGCGGATCATGGCATGGGTGGTGCCAGCACCACCGTGATGGAGGGCGGCGTCTACTCGGGGCAGAACCAGCGAGTGTGGTACTGATTCGCGCACAACCACATCGGGTGAGACCATGTGATCGGGTGTGGGCACTAGACCACCCCAGCCTGTGACCAACAGCGTCTTCATCCCCAGCAGCCTGGCGGCCGAGACAATAGCGTCCGCTCGAGCTAAACCGTGGTTGTCTCGCATCGACCCAAAACCGGCATAGAGCACCGGACCGACGTCCAGAAACTGTGCCAGTTCATCATCGATCTCTCCGTGGTCGGGAATCGACCACCATCCGGTAATCGCCGCGTAGTCGGGCCAGTCTGCTGGTCGGGCCACGAGAGTGGGGCTTACCGGAACGAGGGAAATATCGTGCTCTGATCGAATCACACCGAGTTCTTTAGCCAGGGCGACACCCGGTGAACCCAAGGCGTTGACCCCTGCTTGGATCAGGCGGTAACTAGCGTGGTTGTATCGCGAGGGAAGCCAGGTGGGCAATCCCGCAGCGGGAAATTCTGAGGTGGGGGTCATCATCGGGACCATCTCGGCGAGCACAGCGATGGCTCCCACGGAATGGGCTGCGGTAGCGGCCGTCAAAATCTTGGGGTGATAGACCACCACATCAGGCTTGAGAGCCCGAATCTGGCGGGTGGTTTCGCGGTAGATGCCCTCCATCAGGGGTTTCATGACCCGGGAGTAGTTGGCCAGGGCCTTAACCATCGAGAGTCCCTGTGTCGCGACGATGGCTTCCATGGAGCCGGGAAGCTCGATTTCGGTATAAACCGCGTCAGGGCTAAACGCAATGTCTCGGGTGTGAGCGAAATACACCTCATGCCCAGCTGAAGCAGCTTCGAGGGCCAGAGCGCGGAAAGGTTCGTTATCCCCCCGGGACCCTAGTGCTGCCAAAAAAATCTTCACGGCAAAACCCTAGCCACCACCAGCGACGGTGTCATCACAGGCAGAGTCACCAGTGCCGAGGTCCTCTCGGTAGACTGCTCCCCACTAGCCTCTGTAGCTCAATGGAAGAGCAGTTCCGTCCTAAGGAAAGGGTTGGGGGTTCGAGTCCCTCCAGGGGTACCACGGTCACTCTGGCGAAAGCCCATCCCGAACTAGTCGTCGTTGGGTGTTTCGCTCAGAATCGGAAGCGTAATCGCACCGGTAGTGGGGGAGACCAAATCGAGCTCTTCGGTTTCAGCACCCCGTGTTGTGCGCAGTGCAATGAACGCGCTAATCATCAACAGCACGACGGGCAAACCAAACGCTGCTTGAAGATTGATTCCTTCGGCAATGGCACCCATGACGACTTTGGCCCCAATCATGATGAACTGAGATACCAGCTGCATCCGAGAAAGCGCCCAGGTGGTGGACACTCCTCGCACGTGAGCAGAGGCAGCGAAGAACGTGGGGGCAACCCCGGACATTCCCAATCCCGTCACCATCCACAATCCTGTGGCCAGCACCAGCAGCACCCCGGTGGGCCAGGAAGCGCTAAAGCTCGGTAGCAGGGCAGAAATTCCTAAGGTGATCGCCCCGAGCACGGCTCCCCTGGACGCTAAGACGTGGGGGTGAACAGAATCTGCCAAGCGCGTCATCAACAACCGCCCGACAATCATCCCGATCATGAATCCACCAAAAGGTGCTGAGCGCAGGGCCAGTTCTGCCTCGAGAACGTCCCGTGCGAAAACCGTGGCCCAATCGACAATGGCAATTTCGGGATAGATGGCGCAAAAGAGCCCGATGGCTAAGACCCATAATTGCGCGGGCGCTTGATAAAAACGGCGCTTGATATGGGCAGCTTTGTCTTCTAAGTGGCCATCTTCGCTGGGGCCAAGAAGCCTAGGGCGCAAGATCTCAAAGAGCACCAGGGTGATGATTGCGGTGGCGATAAGGAAAACGTCCAAACTGATCAGCGCAGTCGAGATAGCCCCGGTCATCGCGGCCAATACAGCCCCCATGCTCCATCCGGCGTGCAGACGGGGCACAATCGTGCGCGGTACCAGTTTTTGGAGCACCACCGCGTGGGTATTGGCACTCATTCCCACAAAGGACATAGACAGGGTGAATCCGGCGTTCAGGCCCGCCCAGATCACGGGATTGGTCGTGAACGCGAGCGACACGAGAAACGCTAAGCCGACATAGAGCGCCACCCGCAACACACCCCGCGAACCAAAGCGCAAAATAATGCGGCTGGCGACTAGTAGGGAGAGCATGGAACCCACGGCTCCGACACCCAAAATCACACCCCAGGTGGCAAAACTAACCCCGAGACGATCGATATACACCGGCACCCAGGCCACCGAACACAGGGCAGTGTGACCCACCAGAATAAACACGAGAAGAAGCGCGGATTGAGCGCGCTGAATGCGGTCTGAGGTTATTGCCACGGTGTCCTTTTTCCTTATCTCACCACAGGCCGCCAGAATGCGCAACGGCGTGGGATAACCCCGGTTTTAGGCGCTAAACCGTAGGTTTATGACGTGTGGCGTGCCGAAAATTATGATGCTCCTCCTGGAGCGGGCGAATCTCTTGACACCACGCCGTGGTGGTCGAGTGATTTGGCGCACCAAGTGAGCGTCGGCGACTCTGAGGCGACGCCGGTGAACCAGGCGGCCAAAGCCTGGGATGGCTGGTGGAAGCAGCTGGAGAGCTTGGGCGGGAAAAGCCCGCTGATTCACTTCCAAGACCGCAGCGAAAACCGTATTGATATTTCCCGGGGACACCCCGGTGGCTTGGCCCGGTTCCTCGCTGGTTCGCCCACACTGCTGGGAAACCTCATTCGGGATGACGTTGCACGTAAACCCGCCCACAAGGCTGCTGCCAGGCTGGTCGATCACGCCTCCGAGTTGATGCATAACCGTGGCCTGGACACCCTGGCTTTGGGTATTGGTCTGGTGGAGTGGAAACACGACGGAGTGGATTACACCGGTCCCTTGTTGATGCGCCCGGTGCGCCTGCGACGACGGGGTAAAGACTTTGAACTCACCCTCAGGCGGTCCCGAGTTCGCCTCAACCCAGGTATTCAGCGGGCATTTGCCGAGCAACTGCAGGTGAGTTTGGATGCTACGGCTTTTGTGGCACTCACCGATGATGAGGGTGCGTTTAAACCCAATCCCGCGCTCGATCGCCTGAGGGACCTCACCGCTCATCGCGGGGATGTGAGCGTTTCTGCCAGGTTGGTCATTTCTAGCTTTGGTGAAGTCAGCGAATCGATGCTCGCCGATGCTAAGAATTTGCAACACAACATCGTGGATGCCTTGGGGGGAAATCCTCACGCGGTGTCCACATTGCAGAATTCTCGGGTTCCGGTAGAAGTCTCCGACCCCGATCGACGCTCCGCGGATATGGATCGCCACCTCACGGACGCCAATGGGGAACAAGACGCGATCGTGGCTAATATTTGCGCCGGAAATTCTCTGGTGGTTCACACCCCACCGGGAACAGGTGCCACCCAAGTCGTGGTGAATGCGCTCGGTGGCATGGTGGCCAACCATAAGCGGGTTCTCATCATTAGCCCGCGCCCCGGCAGCAGTGCCGCAATAAAAGACCGTTTAGCCGAGGTAAGGCTTGCGGGAATGGCGGTGGAATTAGCCAACCCAGGTCGCGACATCATCAGTTCCATCACGCGCAACGAGCGAGTGAAAAAGCCGGTATTACGCGATGTGGATCAAGCACTGGAGCGCTTGCGGAAAGTGATTTTGCGCTACCGCGAGGCACTGAGTGCCAAGAATCACGAATTGGGGGTGAGTGCCCTCGAGTGTTTCACGGCGCTCGGGAAATTGTCTCTGGAGAAAAATCCCCCCGAAACAACTGCTCGCCTGGATAAAGAAGCCCTGGTTTCTCTCGCTGGTGGCCTAGGCCAAGCCGCCGAGTTATTAGCAAAAGCGGCGGAATTAGGGGAGTTCAAATACGGCCCCGATGATTCACCCTGGTATGGCGTGAGCTTTGGTAGCGCCGAAGACGCTCGGAAATCCCACGAACGCGCTCAGCGACTCTCCACCGACTTGATTCCTCGGTTACTAGAGAAAATCGGTCCGATTCTGTATCAAACTCCGTTGCCTGCGGCGAACAGCGTGGGGCAAATGGGCTTGTTCATTCATCTGCTGATGGATATGCGCGACACTCTCGATCGTTTCTTGCCCAGCGTCTATGACCGTTCGCTGCGGGATCTCATCATCGCTACGGGCCCGCAAGACCAAGCCAAAAAAATGCCTCGGATTCAGCGCCGGCGTCTCAAGGGCTTAGCCAAAGAGCACGTGAGGCCAGGGGTTCACGTGGGAGACCTGCATGAATCACTGATCAAGATTCAATCCCAACGCGAGATTTGGAATCGTTTTGTTGAAACCGGTCACCAGCCGAGCGTTCCCAGTGGATTACCCGACGTTCACGTGCTCTATCAAGACATTGAATCGGATCTCCACGAATTAGACCGGGTATTGGGCTCCGCACACGGGGGTAGCCGACTGGCAGATCTTCCCACGGCAGACTTTGTCACCGTGCTGGCCAACCTGGCCGAAGAATCTGACATTTTGCACAGCCTGGAGCGACGCCAGGAAGTGGCG
>Ga0115567_10003990_pt1 | contig 14466 bp, 13 predicted proteins | sample COGITO_mtgs_1204_2_FD_88679 | JGI IMG/M metagenome (GOLD analysis project Ga0115567, IMG submission 88679) | Pelagic marine microbial communities from North Sea - COGITO_mtgs_120412 | ecosystem: Environmental > Aquatic > Marine > Epipelagic | place: Germany:Helgoland, sampling site Kabeltonne... | reverse complement strand
GCGGCCGCCATGGGTTCTTCGATCAGCCGTACTTCCCGGGCCCCGGCACTGATAACAGACTCACGGATGGCGCGGCGCTCAACCTGGGTGGACTTGCAGGGCACACACACCAGCACACGCGGGCTGGGCGGGAAAAAGCTGTTTTCGTGCACTTTGCTGATAAAATGCTGCAACATCTTCTCGGTCACCTGAAAATCGGCAATCACGCCGTCCTTCATCGGTCGGATGGCCGTGATGTTGCCCGGCGTCCGGCCCAGCATGCGTTTGGCGTCGGCACCGACCGCAGTCACCGTTTTCTGGCCATTGTGGTTACGGATCGCAACAACGGAAGGCTCATTCAGGACAATGCCTTCTCCACGCACGTAAATCAGTGTATTCGCCGTGCCCAGGTCAATTGACAGATCGTTGGAGAACATTCCCCTTATTTTTTTGAACATTGAATTCTTGCTTACCTCAACAATAATCGGAACGGTCCGGGAGCCGGACCCGTTAACCTGCTCTTACAGCAGACAGACAAAACGAGTGACAGTTCCGCCCGGAAAATCGCCCTCAGGATCGATCTTCGACGGAACCAGCGCAAACCTGGAAGGAAACTGTTGCCTCAGACCGGTCATAATCCCGTATAATCACGGCTTCTCCAGCAAATAGATACGCACTCTAGCAATGCTCATGTATTAGGGCAAGTATCAAAAACATTCCGGTGTCGGGCTTGAGTCAAGAACCTGGCAGGCCCGGTATTATCGCATACTCAGGAGCCTTTTGATGGCCTTAGACAACACAGACGTGGAAAAAATTGCGCATCTGGCACGACTGCAGATCAGCGAGTCAGACACCCTGGAAGTTGCCCAGCGAATCTCCAACATTCTCAATATGATCGACCAGATGCAAAATGTGGACACATCCCAGGTGGCGCCCATGGCACATCCTTTCGATGCCACCCAGCGGCTGCGCCCGGACGTCGTCACCGAAACCAATCAGCGCGACCAATACCAGAAGATTGCACCGGCCACACAGGACGGTCTGTATCTGGTCCCCAAGGTCATTGAATGACCCCGCCCGGTGTTGCCTGCCCGGCCCCGCTCGCACTTTGACAACAACATCGCTGACTGCTGACATTCATCAGATCAGGCAAGGATACAGACGCATATGTTAAGCAAAACCGTTGCTGAACTGGCCACCGCACTGGCCAAAAAGGAAGTGTCCAGTGTAGAACTGACACAGGCCTACCTGGATCGTATCGCACAACTGAACCCGGCACTGAATGCCTACGTGACGACAACACCGGAACTGGCACTCAGCCAGGCGGCGGCGGCCGATGCCCAACGTGCCGCTGGCAATGCCACACCATTTACCGGCATTCCTGTCGCCCACAAGGATATCTTCTGCACGCGCGACGTGCTGACCGCCTGCGGCTCACGCATGCTCGCCAACTTCACCTCTCCCTACGATGCCTGTGTTGTCGAGCGCCTGCAGAGCGCCGGCGCGGTAATGCTCGGGAAAACCAACATGGATGAGTTCGCCATGGGGTCATCCAACGAATCCAGTTATTTTGGCGCGGTTCACAACCCCTGGGACCAGGACCGCGTGCCAGGCGGCTCTTCCGGCGGCTCTGCTGCAGCCGTCGCCGCCGACCTCTGTGCCATCGCCACCGGCACCGACACCGGCGGATCAATTCGCCAGCCCGCGTCCTTCTGCGGCATCACCGGCCTGAAGCCAACCTATGGCCGTGTTTCTCGCTGGGGCATGATCGCGTTTGCCTCCAGCCTGGATCAGGCTGGCCCACTCAGCAAGAGCGCCGAAGATGCCGCCCTGATGATGAACGTCATCGCTGGCGCCGATGCCCGAGACTCGACCTGCCTGGATATCCCGGCAGAAGATTTCAGCGCGCAATTGAACCAACCACTGACCGGTCTGCGCATAGGTCTGCCGCGAGAACATTTCAGCGACGGCCTCAGTTCACAGGTACAGGAAATTCTGCAACTGGCCATCAAGACACTGGAAAGCCTGGGCGCTACCGTCAAGACAGTGGAGTTGCCTAACAACCATCTGTCCGTGCCTGCCTACTACGTTATTGCACCCGCGGAGGCTTCAGCCAATCTGTCGCGTTTCGACGGCGCCCGCTTCGGCTACCGCTGCGAGAACCCGGTTAACCTGGAAGACATGTACAAGCGCAGTCGTGGTGAAGGTTTCGGCGACGAAGTCAAACGTCGCATCATGGTTGGCACCTACGCTCTGTCCGCCGGCTATTATGATGCCTACTACAAACAGGCGCAGAAAATTCGCCGCCTAATCAAGCAGGATTTTGACACAGCGTTCAAGGACGTTGATCTGATTCTCGGCCCAACCTCGCCGCACACTGCATTCAAACTGGGCGAGAAGAACAGCGACCCGGTCACCATGTATCTGGAAGACATCTACACCATCGCCGTTAATCTGGCGGGCCTGCCCGGTATTTCACTGCCCGCGGGCATGCTGGGTGGTCTGCCCATTGGCATGCAACTGGTGGGACCGGCGCTGTCCGAGTCACGCCTGCTTAATGTGGCCCATCAGTTCCAGTTAAACACTGACTGGCACACACAAAGACCGGAGGTATAACACATGACCTGGGAAACCGTTATCGGTCTGGAAGTACATGTACAACTTGCAACACAGAGCAAACTGTTTTCGGGCAGCAGCACACGATTTGGCGCTGCCCCCAACACCCAGGCCAGCCTGTATGATCTCGCCATGCCCGGTACACTGCCGGTAATGAACGAAGAAGTTCTTCGCATGGCGGTCAGCTTTGGCCTGGCGGTGGACGCTGAGATCGGTCAGCGCTCTGTTTTTGACCGAAAGAACTATTTTTACCCTGACCTGCCCAAAGGTTATCAGATTAGCCAGCTTGACCTGCCCACGGTGGGTCGCGGCACGCTCAAGATCCAGCTTGAGGATGGCAGCGAAAAAATCATTGCCATTACCCGCGCGCACATTGAGGAGGACGCCGGCAAGTCCCTGCACGAAGATTTCCAGGGCATGTCCGGTATCGACCTGAACAGGGCCGGTACGCCGTTGCTGGAGATTGTGTCCGACCCCGACCTGCGCAACGCCAAGGAGGCCGTGGCCTATCTGAAGAAGCTGCACTCCATCATTCTTTACCTGGGCATTTCCGATGGCAACATGGCACAGGGTTCCATGCGCTGCGATGCCAACGTGTCGATCCGTAAAAAAGGAGACACGGAATTCGGTACGCGAACCGAAATCAAGAACGTCAACTCGTTCCGGTTTGTGGAAAAGGCCATTAACTACGAAGTACAGCGCCAGATCGAGATTCTGGAAGACGGTGGTCGCATTGTGCAGGAAACCCGCCTGTACGATTCAGACAAGGACGAAACCCGTTCCATGCGCAGCAAGGAAGTTGCCAACGACTACCGTTATTTCCCCGAGCCCGACCTGCTGCCGCTGGTGATCGACGATGCCTTTATTGAGGCCGTGCGGGCCACTCTGCCGGAGCTGCCGGGCGCCCGGTGCCAGCGCTTTGTGTCGCAGTACGGGCTCAGCTAATATGATGCTGACGTGTTGACCAGTAGCCGGGCCATGGCTGAATACTTTGAGGCCGTGGCAGGTCTGTGTGGCGACGCCAAGCTGTCAGCCAACTGGGTTACTGCCGACCTGCTGGGCCTGCTCAACAAGCAGGATCTGAGCATCGACCAGTCGCCGATCAGCCCTGAATCACTGGGCATGCTGATCAGCCGCATCAAGGACAACACGATTTCCGGCAAGATTGCCAAAACCGTATTCGAAGCACTGAGTGAAGGCGAAACCGATGTTGACACCATCATCGAATCGCGTGGCCTGAAGCAGGTCACCGATACCGGGGCCATCGAAGCCTTGGTGGATGATGTGATCGCGGCCAATCCGGACCAGGTGGCACAGTATCGCGGCGGCAAGGAAGCAGTGTTCGGTTTTTTTGTTGGTCAGGCCATGAAACTGTCCAAGGGCAAAGCCAATCCGGCTCAACTCAACGAATTATTGCGCAAGAAACTGAGCGCGTGAAGGTGTTCCAATGATTGAAGAGAAAAAAACAGGCAAAGAAAGAACCCAGCCCGCCACACGCAACGAAGAGTGGTCGGACGAGCGTATTCAGGGGTTTCTTGAATTGGAACCGCCGGCCGGTGTACCGGCGGACTATCACATTCTGACCAAAGCCTATCGCGGCATGTTACCTGAGCACTTCAGCCGGTTTGTGCCGTTTTTTGTTGCCGCCGGACACGACATCAATGTGACCCTGTCCGATGGCACAACCTTTCTGGATCATGTGGCCCAGCATCGCGCGGCAACACCCTACATGGAAGTGCTGGAAGCGGCTGGCGCCAAATCCGGCAAACCGGCCTGACACCCACGGACGCACTCGCGCTACTGTTCCTTCATGGCGCTGAACGCTTCAGCGCCGAGGGCGGGGTTTACCGGAGCCGCCTTTGCCGCCACCGCTTCTGCCACCGCGTGTTGAGGGCTTGGATTCATCCTTGAAATGCGATGGCCGGGTAAAGGCCGGCGGCTCTGCCAGCAGATCTGCTTCTGGGTAAACACAGGGCAACTTCTGCCCCAGTTTGTCTTCGATATTGGGCAGCAGAAATGAATCCTCTTCACAGGCAAAGCTGATTGAGGTGCCGATGGCCCCGGCGCGCCCGGTGCGACCAATACGATGCACGTAGTCTTCGGCTTCTTCGGGCAGGCTGTAATTGATGACATGGCTGACATCATCGATATGCAGGCCGCGACCGGCAACATCGGTTGCGACCAGCACCTGAATATCGCCATCACGGAATGCCTCCAGCGTTTTTACACGTTTATTCTGCGCTACTTCACCGGACAATAATCCGCAACTGACGCCGTTTCTATACAGGCTGTCTGCCAATTTGCGCACCTGGTCCCGGCGATTGTTAAAGACAATGACCTTGTCGGCGCCGTCAGCCTTGATGATGTTATAGAGCAATTTGTATTTATCTTCCGTGGTCACCAGATACACGATCTGCTCAATGGTGTCGGTCGCAACACGTTCCGGTGCAATCTCGATCATCACCGGGTCCATAGCCCAGCGCGAGGTCAGCTCGATAATTTCCGGCGTAAACGTGGCGCTGAACAACAGTGTCTGGCGGCAGTCCTTGTGCGGTGTGCGACTGACAATGGTGCGCACCTGGGGAATGAACCCCATGTCCAGCATTCGGTCAGCCTCATCAATCACCAGGATCTCGACGAGCCCAAGATAAAGCTGATCGTTCTGCAGGAAATCAATCAGGCGGCCCGGTGTTGCCACCACAATATCAACCGGTCGTGAGTCCACCGCCGCCAGTTGCTTCTTGTAATCCTCGCCTCCCACCATCGCCACGACATGAAGCCCGCAGCCTTTGCTGAGGTTCTGGGCATCGCTGGCAATCTGCATCACCAGTTCGCGTGTAGGCGCCAGAATCAATGCTCGCGGCTCGCCAATAAAGCGCTCTTCCGTGACCGGGTTCTTTAGCAGATCATTGATAATGGTAATCAGAAACGCTGCTGTTTTGCCGGTGCCGGTTTGTGCTTTGCCGGTGACATCAAAACCACGCAGCGTATAACGCAGGCTCTGTGCCTGAATGGGTGTACAGAACTTGTACCCCAGCTCCTTGATGGCGCGCTCCAGTGGTTTCTCCAGCTTAAACTGGCTAAATGGGATATCAGGCACCACCGGCGGCGCATCAACTGCCGCTTCGGGTTGAGGGCCTTCCTCAGCGGAGGAAGCGTCTTCCACAGCGGCACTGGCATTGATGGTGGCAGCCTCGACAACGGCCTCGCTCATCTGTCCGGCTTTATCCGCTGAGGGCTCTTTGTCCGCTGAGGGCTCTTTATGCGCTGAGGGCTCTTTATCCGCTAAGGGCTCTTTATTTGCTGAGGGCTCTTTATTTTCAACAGAGTCCGTGGTCTCGGCCGACTCTTTGTGTTCAGTGTTCTGCATGTATGACAACCTTTATAAATCTGTTCAGGAAGCGCCCGCCCCACATACTTTACATGCTGGGTCACGCGGCAAACGCAATTCTCGCCAAGTGGAACTCATGGCATCAAACAATAACAAACGCCCACACAGGCTCTTGCCCATGCCGGATAAAACCTTGATCGCCTCCAGTGCCTGCATACTGCCGATGACGCCAACCACAGGCGCCAGCACACCATTACGGGCACAGCTCATCTGCTCATCGTCGCCGTCCTGATACAGACATTGATAACACGGACTGTCAGGCTGACGACTGTCAAACACCGCCACCTGACCTTCCAGACGGATCGCAGCCCCGGAAACCAGCGCCACCTTGTGCTTTACACAGACCGCGTTAATGGCAAAACGTGTACTAAAATTGTCGCAGGCATCAACAACCAGGTCGACCGGTCGCCCGATCAGTTTTTCCAGTAACGTTCTGTCGACGCGCTCATTAACTGTCGTTATCTTAACATCCGAATTCAATGCCAGCAGTGTCTGGCGGGCGGACTCAACTTTACTGCCACCAAGCGCACTCTCTCGGTGCGCCACCTGTCGCTGCAGATTGCTGATCTCCACGACATCGTCGTCAACAAGAATCAGATGCCCGACACCCGCCGCGGCCAGATACATGGCAACCGGGCTGCCAAGCCCACCTACGCCAACCACCAGTACCGTCGCGTTCAGCAACCGGGTCTGCCCCTCTACATCAAAAGCGGGCAACATAATCTGTCGACTATAGCGCAATAACTGCTCATCACGCATATGTGTTTTCTCCCGATTCTGCAAATTGCCCCAGCGTCACGCGCTCATGGCCAGCCAGATCGCACTCGCTGCGCACTTTCCGGAAACCTGCTGTCGCCAGTAATGCACGCACCTCGGCGCCCTGTTGATAGCCGTGTTCAAGCAACAGATAACCGTCCTCACGTAGCTTGTGTCCGGCCTGTTGGCAGATTGTCGCCAGATCACTCAAACCACGGCTATCGGCAACCAGCGCAGTGCGTGGTTCGAATGGCAGACCGCCGAGCTCAAGATGTGGATCACCCGCGTCAATGTAGGGCGGATTGCTGATAATCATGTCAAAGCGAGTGTCGGCTGGCAACGCCTCGCACCAGTCGCCAACACTGAATTTGACCTGAGTCAGATTGAGCTGCACCGCATTGTCGCGGGCAACCTGCAGCGCCTGCTCACTGCGATCGGTCGCGTAAATGTGCCAGTGCGCCCGCTCGCTGGCCAATGCCAGGGCGATGGCGCCACTACCGGTGCCCAGGTCTGCCACGGTCAGAGCGGGGTCCGCGCGGCTGGTGCCGGGCTCCCGATTCATTATCTGACCCGTCTCCTGCCCCATCTCAAGACCCAGATTCAATGCCAGCTCCACCAACAACTCCGTTTCCGGCCGGGGTATCAGCACCGCAGGCGTGACCTTCAGGTCCAGCGTCCAGAAGCCGCGCTGACCGGTCAGGTAGGCGACCGGTTCGCCCGCAGCCCGCCGCACCACCAGCGCCTCGAACACAGCATGCTGGTCCTCGCTTAAATCGGTATCGGCATGACTGAACAGATAGCTTAGCGTTTTATGCAACACAAAGGCCAGCAGCACATCAGCATCAAGCTTTGCGCTGTCACTGGTTTTCAAAGCAGAGACCGCCTGATCCAGAGCCTGACGAATGCTGACCATCACAGGCTCACGCGGCCAGCTCGGCAAGCAGATCGGCCTGGTATTCATGCACCAGTGGCTGGATAACCACATCCAGCTGCCCTTCCACGACCTCGGCCAGTTTGTACAAGGTCAGGTTGATGCGATGATCGGTGACACGCCCTTGAGGAAAATTATAGGTCCGGATTCGCTCCGAACGATCACCGGAGCCAACCAGCAGGCGCCGTGCATCTGATTGCTGTTTGTCAGCCGCCTGCTGTGCCATGTCATTAAGGCGCGCGCTAAGCAGGGACATGGCACGCGCCCTGTTCTTGTGCTGCGAGCGCTCATCCTGGCATTCCACCACCATACCCGTGGGCAGGTGAGTGATACGAATTGCGGAATCGGTTTTATTGACGTGCTGACCACCGGCGCCACTGGCCCGGAAGGTGTCGATACGCAGATCGCCTTTGTTCAGCTCTATCTCTTCCAGCTCATCGGCCGCCGGCAGAATCGCCACGGTACAGGCAGAGGTATGAATTCGCCCCTGAGTTTCTGTCTCGGGCACACGCTGAACCCGATGCGCGCCTGACTCAAATTTCAGCTGACCGTAGACCTGCCTGCCTTCAATGCGGCAGATGACTTCCTTGAAACCGCCATGTTCGCCAGCGCGCTGGCTGATGATTTCCATCTGCCAGCCCTTGAGTTCGGCATAACGCGCATACATCCGGTGCAGGTCACCTGCAAACAGCGCAGCCTCATCTCCGCCAGTGCCAGCACGAATCTCCAGAAACACATTCATGCTGTCTTTTTCGTCCTTGGGCAGCAGCAGTTTCTGCAGGCTCAGCTCCAGTGTTTCAATAGTCTGGCGCAACTGTTTACATTCTTCGTCGGCCATCTCGCGAATATCGGGATCTGCGTCACGCTGCATTTCCTGCGCCTGCACAAGCCCGGTCTGCGCTTCAAGGTAGGTTTCAAACTCACGCACGACTGGTTCGATGTCGGCAAATTCACGCGACAGGGCACGAAAGCGATCCTGGTCGGCGATGGTTTCGGCGTCACTGAGCAGGGCCTGCAGCTCCTGGCAGCGTTCGGCCAGGTGTTCCAGTTTTTGATAGATTGATGCTTTCATGATTTATTCACCCAACTCATACAGTTCCTGCGTCAGGCGAACCAGATCTTCACGGCCCTCGGCACTGGCCTTCTTCATTTGCACACTGGGTGAATGAATCAGCTTATTGGTGATACTGCGCGCCAGTGCTTCCAACACCTGCTCTGCCGGCATGCCCTTTTCCAGCGCCTTCAGCGCTTTCTCCAGTTCCAGCTGACGCGTTTGGTCCGCCTTCTCGCGAAATGCGCGCAGCGTCGCCACCGCGCTCAGCGCGCGCAATTGACGCAGATACTCATCGACGCCGCGCTCGATAATGGCACTTGCCTGCTCGGCGGCCAGCGCGCGGCTTTTGACATTGTCCTCAATCACATCACGGATATCATCGACACTGTACAGATAGGCATCACTGATCTGGCCGACTTCCGGCTCGATATCCCGCGGCACCGCCAGGTCCACCAATAACATGGGTTTGTGGCGACGTTTTTTGATGGCACGCTCAACCGCGCCCTTGCCCAGCAGTGGTAACTGACTGTTGGTCGAGGACACCACAATATCGGCCTGTTCAAGCTCATCCGGTATATCCGACAACAACACTCCGCGAGCGCCAAACTTGTCACCCAGCTTGACCGCGTTCTGCAGGGTACGATTGGCCACGACGATACTGCGCACTCCCCGGTCGGTCAGGTGCCGGGCGACCAGTTCGATGGTGTGGCCGGCGCCAATCAGCAGCGCGTGCAGACTGCCCAGGTCCGAGAATATCTGCTCCGCCAGCGTGACCGCGGCATACGCCACTGATACCGGGTTTTCGCCGATCGCAGTATCGGTGCGTACCTCTTTGGCAATGGAGAAAGCTTCCTGGAACGCTCGCGACAGCTCAGCTTTGGCGACGCCCAGCTCTTTGGCAACGGCATAGGCGGATTTGATCTGACCCAGAATCTGCGGCTCACCCAGCACCATCGAATCCAGTCCGCAGGCAACACGCATCAGATGGCGAATGACATCATCGCGCCAGTGAAAATAACTGCAGGCACTCAAGTCAGCAGCGTCAACACCGTGATAATGACTCAGCCAGAGCAACAGCTTTTGCTGCTCAAGCACCAGACGCGCCGGGTCGACACCGGCATCGCCAACAACCTGATTGCTGTCGCTTGCCATCAGCGCAGCGTCCGCCACAGGTCCACCCAGGTCGATATCAACGTACAACTCAGTACGGTTGCAGGTGGAAACAATCACCGCTTCCCGGACATGCTCCAGGGCAGTCACGCGCTGCATCGCATCGGCCATTTTTTCCGGCGGAAACGCAACCTGCTCCCGTAAGGAAACATTGGCGGTATTGTGATTGATGCCGAGCAGAACCAGCGCCATAGAGAGCCTTGCTGAAAAAATGCGCTATCTTACTAAAAGTTGGGGTCGTTTTCCTGCTTTTAACACAAACCATTATCCGGTCTGGCATGAACACTCACAAAAACAGGACTGTATTATGCGCGCGGGCCGGTCACAATTGTAGTCCTGCCGTGTGGTCTTGCCACAGTACAGTTGTTACAATCGATCAGCGCCCTGGTGGGCCAAGACCTGGAATTATGATTAAACTTCAACATTTTCTGTTACTTCTCAGCCTATCTGCGCTGGGCGCCTGCTCGGCGTTGCAACCCACTGCCGATGTGGACGCGACCGATTCAGCACCCGTTCTTGCGCAGCCTGACCCCCAACCGGTTGAGTCTGATCAAGCCGAACCGGACGCGGAAGAAGACATCGCTTACGGCAATTTCACCCGGGATCAACTGGAAACAGCCCTGCTCAGTGAATTTGGCGGTATGCGCGGCTACCTGCCGCAGGCGGCAGAGAACTACTACGAACTGGCACTGGAAACTGGCGATACCGGCATTATCCGCCGCGCCGTCGAATTTGCCTCGGCTACCGGCAACAATGATGCTTTGCTGGAGCTGGCAACGCTGTGGCTGCAACACGAGCCCGATGCACTGGATCCCCACCTGATCGTTGGTTACGAATTTCTGGAGCAGGCGTTGTATATGCGTGCCCTGCCGCACTTTAACCAGGTGCTGAACCTGGGAGGCAATGTTGACTTCACTGCGATGTCTGCACGCACCTATGACCTCGACGACAGGCAGCGCGATGTTATCGCCACTGAACTGGAAAGCATGCGTGAACAGCATTCGGACGAAGCCACCCTGTACTATGCGCTGGCCCAGATCTACGATCAGAGCGGCGATACCGCCGCTGGCCGCGCCATGCTGGAGACAGCCACTGAACGCTTTGGCGACAATCCGCGCACAGCATTGCTGGAGGCACAGCTGTTGCAGAATGCCGGTCAGGCCGGCGCCGCTGAAACCCTGCTCGGTGAAGCCGTCGCCCGGTACCCCAGGCACCGCCTGCTGCGCTACAGCTACGCTCAATTACTGGTGCAGAACGACAAGCTACGCGACGCTGCCGTGCACTTCACCGAGCTGCTGCGCCTGACCCCGGGCGACATGGAAACCCTGTATTCGCTGACGTTGATCAATCTCGAGCTGGAGGAATACGACATCGCTCTGGAGCAGCTGCGCACCTTGCTGAGCGCAGGCCACCGCGTCAATGAAGCACATTTCTACCTGGCCGTTATTTTTGAATCACGCGACCAGCTTGCCGATGCCCTACACCATTATCAGCAGATCGGTCCGCGCTCGAACGCCTTCCTCTCCGCCCAGCGCCAAATTATGCGGCTTTTTGTGGCGATGGAGCGCTTTGATGATGCCACCCGCTGGCGCCAGCAACGCAGCATCAGCACGCCGGAGCTGGGGCCAATTTTGCCCGCACTGGAAGCCGAAGCGCTGGTCAATGCCGGTTATTCAGAGCGGGCCTCGGTCGCACTGGATGCCGCGCTGACACAATATCCGGATAATATCGACCTGCTCTTTGCGCGGGCGCTGCTGAGCGAACAACAGGACAACCTGCCCAAGGCAGAGCAGGATCTGCGGCATATAATCCAGCTGTCGCCGGACAACGCTCGCGCGCTCAACCACCTGGGTTATGCTCTGACCGTGCGCACCGATCGTTATCAGGAAGCGCTGGAATTGATACAGCGCGCCATCGACATAACACCGGACGACCCCGCCATCATCGACAGCCTGGGCTGGGTTCAGTACAAACTCGGCCGCCTGGATGCTGCCCTGACCAATCTGAGAGCAGCCTACTCGGCGTTCCCCGACGCCGAAGTGGCTGCTCACCTCGGAGAGGTACTGTGGGCAATGGGGGAGCAGAATGAAGCGCTTGAAGTCTGGCAGGAGGCACTGACCAAGCAGCCGGACAGCACACATGTGCAGGAGACCATGGAACGCCTGGTGCCCGCGCAATGAACCGGTTTCGTCAACCAGCCACGTTATTGCCCCACCCTGCCGCCTGGGCGTCTATCACCCTGACGTTGATGCTGGCCGCCTGCACCGGCACGCCGCGCATCGATGCCCCGGTCAACACCGAATGGGAACAGCGTCGCCAGGTACTGCAGGACATATCGCACTGGGAATTCATTGGCAGCCTGAACGTGCGCGATGCCAGTGACGCACACAGTTCGCGCATCCGCTGGCAACAGCAGGACGAAACCTATCAGATCAACCTGTGGGGCACCTTTAACGTAGGCGCGACACAGATTGATGGTCGCCCCGGCGAGGTGCAGATCGTGCAACAGGGTGAGGACCCGGTCTTTACCGAATCACCAGAAACGCTGCTATATCAGGAGCTTGGCTATGAATTGCCGGTGACTGAACTGAATCACTGGATCAAGGGCATACCCGCGCCCGGCCCCAGCAGCAACCTGGTGTTCGGCGAGAGCAACCAGTTGCGGTCTTTTCAGCAGATCGGCTGGCAGGTCAGTTACATGGCGTACACCAATTTCGGACTGGAAACCTTGCCCACCCGCATCCGGATCGAAAAAGCCCCCCTGCGCCTGGACCTGACGCGGCTGCGCTGGACACTGCCTGACCTTCAGGCTGGCGCGGGCAATTGACCATGGCCAACGCTCTGACCCTCCTTGCGCCAGCCAAGCTGAACCTGTTCCTGCATATTACCGGGCGCCGTGACGACGGTTATCACAACCTGCAAACTCTGTTTCAACTGCTCGACTACGGCGATTCACTGCATTTCAGCCAGCGCGATGATGAACAGCTGCACTTCAGCTGCACTCAAACCGAACTGGAGAACGATGACAACCTGGTCATGCGCGCCGCCCGGCTGCTACAGCAGACCCTGACGCAACTGGCGTCAACAATGCCGGCCGGCGCCAACATCCATCTGGATAAACGCATTCCGGCGGGCGCCGGGCTGGGCGGCGGCAGTTCGGATGCCGCCACCACGCTGGTGGCACTGAACCGGCTCTGGCAGGGTGGCCTGTCCGCGCACGACCTCGCCAGCCTGGGCCTGAAGCTGGGCGCCGATGTTCCGGTGTTTGTCATGGGCCACTCTGCCTGGGCCGAGGGTATTGGCGAAAAACTGGAACCAATTGAGTTGGATAAGCAATTTTTTGTGGTGCTGACACCTGCCTGCCATGTCGCCACGGCAACGATTTTTTCGCATCAGCAATTGACACGGGACTCAACACCCATCAAAATGTGCGCCTTTCTGGCAGGGCAGTCCCGAAATGACTGCGAAACACTGGTCAGAAACCTGTATCCGGCGGTGGATGCCGCGCTTACCTGGTTGTCAGGATTCGCGCCAGCCCGCATGACCGGCACCGGTTCCAGTGTATTTGCCGCGTTCTCCGATGAGGCGCAGGCCAGAACGGTATTGAAGCAGTTGCCAGTCGGGATCGACGGGCCACTTGCCGGGATCAGTGGTTTTGTTGCCCAGGGGGTTAACAGATCAGCCCTCAGCGAGCTTTGATACCGACTGAAAATAGCTTAGAATAACGATGTTTTTTGGGGTGTCGCCAAGTTGGTAAGGCACAAGGTTTTGATCCTTGCATGCGTTGGTTCGAGTCCAGCCACCCCAGCCATATTCCAGAAGTCGGACTCTGTCCTCGCTACAATCAGGCGACTGACAGGGCCCGATTCCGGTCTGCCGGTTTGATGCAGCATCTAAGCGATCATTCAACGACCACAGCGAATGACCTGGGCGGATAAGACCATCAAACGACCACAGCAAAAACCAACCCCGAAGAAACGCTCTAACTGCGCAAACGGCAAGTCAGAAGGTAATCAATCCATGGCTAACAACCTGATGGTGTTCACCGGCAACGCCAACCCGGTACTGGCGGAAAAAATTGCCCGCTATATCGGCATTCCTCTCGGTGATGCCCAGATCGGCAAATTCAGTGACGGCGAAATCGCTGTTGAAGTCAGGGAAAATGTGCGCGGCAAAGATGTGTTTATCATCCAGTCCACTTGCGCCCCCACCAATGACAGCCTGATGGAACTATTGTTGACGGCCGATGCCATGCATCGTGCCTCGGCTAACCGGATTACCGCAGTGATTCCCTACTTTGGTTATGCCCGCCAGGATCGTCGCGTACGCTCAGCGCGTGTTGCGATCAGCGCCAAAGTTGTGGCTGACATGATTTCTGCCGTCGGCGTCAACCGTGTACTGACCGTTGACCTGCATGCCGAACAGATTCAGGGTTTTTTCAGCATTCCAGTGGACAATGTTTACGGCTCACCGGTACTGACCGATGATATCGAGCTGCAGAAATACGAAAACCTGACCGTGGTCTCACCTGACATCGGTGGTGTTGTCCGCGCACGCGCCGTGGCCAAG
>Ga0115567_10003989_pt1 | contig 14466 bp, 16 predicted proteins | sample COGITO_mtgs_1204_2_FD_88679 | JGI IMG/M metagenome (GOLD analysis project Ga0115567, IMG submission 88679) | Pelagic marine microbial communities from North Sea - COGITO_mtgs_120412 | ecosystem: Environmental > Aquatic > Marine > Epipelagic | place: Germany:Helgoland, sampling site Kabeltonne... | reverse complement strand
CCTTCGTATTTATCAAGAACCAGGCCCCTGGTCACTTCCCCGCTCTTGGGAATAAAAATATTCATGATATAGGCAATGGCGATGGCCATAAAATTATTAGCTAGTTTGGGTTGATAGCCTAACGGCTGTAGCATAAAATTCCAACGATAGGCTCTAGAAATATGGCTAAGAACACTACATGTTACCGATAAAAGAATAAATCCATAATCTGCTTTTTTAAAATAAAAGGCAATCTCTTGAAGCTGTTCTTGCGTAAATTTTGAATAGCTGTACCAGATTAAGAAGATCCCCAACGCTAGCGGTAAGGCTATCTTTAAAAACTTAGAGAGAGATTTGTTCAAATTATTTGAGTAAGTTATCTGCGTTGGGGAATACGAGCGCAGGTTTAAATGATTTTGCTTCTTCTTGACTCATAATACCGTACGTGATCAAGATCAAAATATCTCCTGGAGCCACTTTACGCGCTGCGGCCCCGTTCAAGGTAATTTCGCCGCTGCCTCGCGGGCCAGGAATAGCATAGGTTTCTAGCCGCTCGCCATTATTGTTATTTACAATTTGTATTTTTTCACCTTCGGTAATATTTGCGGCGTCCAGTAAGTCTTCATCTATGGTAATGCTACCTATATAGTTAAGGTCTGCGCCTGTCACTTTTACTCTGTGGATCTTAGATTTTACTACATGTATTTGCATAGTGCAAAGATAATTCAATTTACAAACTCGGTATTCTCAATTTTAAATTAATTAAGACTCATATTGTCTATTAAGCGCACACCGCCAATAAATGCCGCTATAAATCCTCGATATTGGACATCTTTTCTTTTTCTTACCGCTGTCTTCAAATCTTTTTCGTTTGCAATCTCAAAGTATTCTAATTCCAAGTGCGGATTTTCAGCAAAACGTTGCGCCACTATCTTATTTATGGTCGCTATTGATTTACTGCTGAAATCTCTTCTAGCCTCTTTCAAGGATTCAGAAATTATGATTGCTTCTTCCAACTGAATTTTAGAAAGGCGTTTGTTTCTAGAGCTCATCGCCACTCCATTGGGTTCTCTTACAATCTCACACCCTTTTATAGTTAAGGGAAGATTTTCTAAGGCTACCAATCTTTTTACGATCTGCAATTGCTGAAAGTCCTTTTTTCCGAAGTAGGCCACATCGGGTCGCACTGCTCTAAACAGCAGGTTTAACACGGTGCCAACCCCATCAAAATGTCCCTTACGGTGCTTGCCTTCCATTTCATTTGCCAAACTCCCAAATTTATAATGGGTGGATACAATCGTGCCAGCATATAAATCTGAAGCTTCAGGAGAAAAAACAACAACCTCGCCTGAAAGGGTTTTTAATAGTGCGATATCCTGCTCCAACATGCGTGGATATTTTTTTAAATCGGTCGCATTATCAAACTGTGTCGGGTTAACAAAAACGCTGACGACAACTATATTGTTTTCCTCAAGTCCTTGTTTAACAAGTGATAAGTGCCCTTGGTGTAAAGCTCCCATCGTGGGTACAAAACCTATTTTTTTTGATTTTTTAAGAGAGGCCAAAAATTCCTGTAAAGAATCTGAAGTTCTAAAGACTTGCATGAAAAATAATTAAAAGGTAGCTAAATTAACTTATTACAAGCAATCTGCATAAATTTTTGTAATTTTGCAAACTTAAACATTTAAGCTAATAAAGCAGTAATTTATGAAAGATAAGAGAGTCTTATATGTGTCTTCTGAAGTAATTCCTTACCTACCAGAGACCGAGATTTCTTCAATGTCGTTTGAAGCATCCAGAATGGTAAACAATAAAAAGGGGCAAATCCGTATTTTTATGCCTCGTTATGGTAATATAAATGAGCGCAGACACCAACTGCATGAAGTCATAAGGTTAAGTGGGATGAACCTGGTGATCAACGACCTGGACATGCCGCTTATAATTAAAGTAGCGTCTATCCCCAAAGAGCGGATGCAAGTATACTTTATTGATAATGAAGATTATTTTAAAAGAAAAGCAACCTTTGCAGACGAAGATGGAAATCAATTTAAGGATAATGATGAGCGTGCTATTTTCTTTGCCAAAGGTGTTATAGAGACCGTTAAGAAATTAAACTGGTCACCAGATATTATTCATGTTCACGGTTGGTTAGCTGCATTTTTGCCACTTTATTTAAGAAATTACTACGGAAACGAACCTTTGTTTGAGAACAGTAAGATTGTAACTTCAGTCTACGAAAAAGGGTTTGACGGGGATTTAAACACAAAAGTGGTGGACAAGATTATGTTCGATGCGATAGATGAAGAAGTCTTAGGGCATTTAAAGAAGCCGGATTATGTGAATCTTATGAAAGTGGCTGTAGATAATAGTGATGCCGTTATTATGGCTTCAGATAACCTACCAGAAGATCTTAAAAAATACATAGAAAGTCTAGACAAACCGGTCTTGCCATTTATGAATAGAGACGAGGCAGAAGAGGCCTATTTGGATTTTTACAATAACAAATTACTTCAAGACTAAACTAATTCAATTTTTTTCTGAAATAAACTGAAGCTTTGTTCGTCTTTAGTTTAAACATAGTATTACTTCATACTAAAGAAATTTAAGAACCGTTAGTCATTATAATTAAGAGAATAAATGAAAATTAAATATATACTGCCAAAAATAACGTTGTTATTTACATTAATCGTGGTTTTGGCATCATGTGAAGAGGATTTTAGTACTTTAGGTGCAGATGTAATAGGCGATTCTACTATTGATAGCCAATTTACAGATGAAAACAGTGTCGTTGCCTATAGTAGAAAACTTGAGCCAGTCCAATCTAATAATCTACCGCTATATCAATTGGGTACTTATACAGACCCTACCTATGGTAAATCTACTATAAACTTGCTGTCTCAAGTTACACTTAGTAGAAACGATCCTAGTTTTGGTGAAAATGTGGAGGTCGAGAGCGTAATACTTTATATCCCATATTTTAGCACGGCTACACAAACAACAGGGGGTGTGACCTATGCGTTGGATTCTGTTTTTGGAACTAACCCTATAGACATCACACTATCTAGATCAAACTTTTTACTTCGTGACTTTGACCCTACTACTGGTTTTGAAGAGCGACAAAAATATTTTTCGAACCAAGGACCGGTTTTTGAAAATTTTATTGGGGAAGAGATATTTAAAATCGAAGATTTTGTTATCAAACCTGAAGGTTTTATCGAAAATGCAGGAACAGATGATGAGGAGCTTATTTCCCCAGGTATTCGTGTTGAATTACCCATTGCATTCTTTAAAGAGTTAATTATTGATAATGAAGGGCAAAATGTGTTATTAAATAACAATAACTTTAAGAACTTTTTTAGAGGTATTTATTTCGAAGTAGATGCTACAGGGGCGGATAATAATTTGTTTCTTTTCAATATTGCAAATGCCGAAATTGCTATTAATTATACGGTAGATGATCCTGGAAATGAGGGAGAGCGGGATGAAAGAGATTTTATTTTAGAGTTTGGTGGAGTAAGTATAAATGTATTCAACAATCAATTATCGCAAGATGTTGCTACAGCTTTAAGTACACCAGATTTTACTAATGGAGAAGAAAACTTGTATTTACGGGGTGGTGATGGCGTTATAAGCGTTGTAGAACTATTTGGTCCGGATGCTGATAATAATGGCGTGGCAGACGAACTAGAGATTCTTAGAGAACGTGAATGGATTGTCAATGAAGCCAATCTTATTTTTTATGTTGACGACACCAAAATACAAGGAGGAGCTACTGAGCCAGAAAGAATTTTAATTTATGATCTTAAAAATAATGGATTTTTAATTGATTATAATAGAGATATTTCCAATACTTCAAGTTCGTTAAACGCGAGAACTAACCATTTAGGTAGATTAGAAAGAGGAAGCGATGCTATAGGTGACTTTTATAAAATTAGAATAACCAATCATATTAGTAATCTTATTAATAGGGATTCTACAAACGTTCCATTAGGGCTAGTGGTATCTCAAAATGTACTCTTACAACCGTTTCAAGACACACGTAATGTGCAGTCTCCATTTATTTCGGCTGTACCTAGCAGTAGTGTGATTTCGCCAGAAGGTACTGTGCTCTTTGGCAATGCCACTACAAATGAAGAAAAGAGACTAAGACTTCAGATTTTTTATACAGAACCTAATTAAACCCAAATTATGTGTGGTATCGTTGGCTATATTGGAAAAAGGGAAGCGTATCCCATTATTTTAAATGGACTCAAACGTCTAGAATATAGGGGGTACGATAGCGCAGGTATTGCACTTTATGATGGTGCTACTACACAACTTTGCAAAACGAAGGGTAAAGTAGCAGATCTTGAAAAGCTAGTTTCAAAAAAAATTCAACCAAAAGGAACTTTAGGGATTGGTCACACACGATGGGCCACTCATGGGGTGCCTAACGACGTGAATTCCCACCCACACTATTCTAATAGTGGAAATCTTGTTATTATACATAATGGGATTATCGAAAATTATGCTTCCATTAAAAAAGAACTGATTAATAGAGGATACACCTTTAAAAGTGATACAGATACCGAAGTTTTGGTAAACCTTATTGAAGAAGTTCAGATACAGGAAAAAGTAAAATTGGGTAAAGCAGTTCAAATTGCTTTAAACCAAGTGGTAGGAGCGTATGCAATTGCTTTATTTGATAATACAAAACCCGACGAGATTGTCGTGGCAAAATTGGGTAGTCCACTTGCTATTGGTATCGGTGAAGATGAATTTTTTGTTGCGAGTGATGCTTCTCCATTTATAGAATTTACAAATAATGCCATCTATCTAGAAGATGAAGAAATGGCCATTATACGCCGCGGACGAGAAGTGCGCGTTCGTAAAATTAAAGATGATAAAATAGTTGCTCCTAATATTCATGAACTTCAGTTAAATCTGGAGCAGATTGAAAAAGGAGGTTACGAACATTTTATGCTGAAAGAGATTTATGAACAACCTTCAGTTATAAAAGACACGTATCGAGGGCGCCTTTTGGCAGATAAAGGGATTGTGAAGCTAGGCGGTCTAGAAGATTATATTCAGAAATTTACCAATGCAGACCGTATTATAATTGTTGCCTGCGGAACCTCATGGCATGCCGGACTAGTAGCAGAATATATTTTTGAAGATTTGGCAAGAATACCCGTTGAGGTTGAATATGCTTCAGAATTTAGATATAGAAACCCTATTATAACCGAAAAAGACGTTGTCATAGCCATTTCTCAAAGTGGTGAAACGGCAGATACGTTGGCAGCTATTAAATTAGCCAAAGAAAAAGGAGCGTTTGTATACGGTATATGCAACGTGGTAGGTTCTACCATTTCTCGCGAAACACATAGCGGTACGTATACCCATGCGGGCCCAGAAATAGGCGTTGCCAGTACAAAAGCATTCACCACGCAAATTACGGTGCTTACCATGATTGCGTTAAAGCTAGCAAAAGTAAAGGGCACTATTTCGCAATCAGACTATATGCTGCATCTTCGCGAATTAGATCAGATACCTAGAAAAGTTGCAGATGCATTAGCGAGTGATGAGAAAATTAAAATTATTGCTGAACGCTTTAAAGATTCACCTAACTTCCTATACTTGGGACGAGGGTGTAACTTTCCTGTTGCTTTAGAGGGCGCTTTAAAGCTTAAAGAGATTTCTTATATTCATGCGGAAGGATATCCCGCAGCCGAAATGAAGCATGGCCCCATCGCATTGATAGATGAGCATATGCCCGTTGTTGTGATTGCTGTGAATAGCAATCATTATGAAAAGGTAGTGAGCAATATCCAAGAAATAAAATCCAGAAAAGGTAAAATCATAGCTGTGGTAACCGAAGGAGATACGGCTGTTAAAGAAATGGCAGATTTCATAATGGAAGTGCCACCAACACCAGAATTATTGAGCCCCATCGTTACGACCATACCGTTACAATTGCTATCGTACCATATTGCTGTAATGCTTGGTAGAAACGTAGATCAGCCACGTAACTTGGCAAAGTCCGTTACCGTAGAGTAGTATTCCTTTATTTTAAAAATATTTTGGGTTTTGTACCTATTCATTTTTTGAATTTTCTTTAAGGTTCTCTCTAAAATATCCGCTATTTTTAGCTTGTGAAAATCATTAACCTTATTTCGGGTCCACGAAACTTGTCTACGGCACTGATGTATAGTTTTGCACAACGCAACGATACTACTGTTTTAGACGAGCCCTTTTATGCCCATTATCTTTCAAGTCCCCAAGTTGCTGTCGCCCACCCTTCCGAAAAGGAGATTTTGGCGTCGATGGACAAAAACCAAGCAAACGTTATCACACACATCAATTCGCTTTCAGAAAAAACGAATGTATTTGTTAAGGGAATGGCACATCATTATTTAACTGACGATCCAGAATTTATTCTGAAATGGCACAACGTGATCTTAATTCGGCATCCTGAAAAATTACTCACCTCTTTTTCTAAAGTAATCGAAAATCCAACTATTGCAGATATTGGGATTAAAAAAGCAGCCCAATTATTTCTCTTTCTGAAGGAAAACAATAAAACACCGTTAGTGATTGATAGTGATGAATTGCTCATAAACGCGGAGAAGTACCTTCAGAAAGTATGTGAAAATCTTGATATTCCGTTTTTAGAAAGTATGCTGTCATGGAAAAAGGGAGGTGTTAAAGAAGATGGAGTTTGGGCGTCTCACTGGTATGAAAATGTCCATAATTCCGAAGGATTTTCAGTCCAAAATAAAAGCGGACAGGACATGCCTAAAAGATTACAGCCAGTGCTCGACGAAGCATTGGTATATTATAATACATTAAGAAACCATATTTTAAAAAACGATTAAATGCTACAAAAACGCAATCCCAAAAACGACGATATACAGGTGTTTATAAAAGATACATTGTATCACAGAGACGCTGCAAAAGTTTCAGTATTTGACAGCGCGGTACAAGGTGGCGATGCCGTTTGGGAAGGCTTACGGGTGTATCCAGAGGGGATTGTTTGTTTAGACAAGCATTTAACAAGATTGCATGAGAGTGCAAAAACGTTGGCATTTGTTGATATCCCTTCTAAAGAGGAGGTAAAAAAAGCGATAAAAATGACCTTGGATGCCAATGGTATGAATGACGACACTCATATTCGTCTTACATTAACCCGAGGGACAAAAATCACCAGCGGAATGGACCCGAGATTAAACCAAGAGGGGTCGTGCCTCATCGTCTTGGCAGAATGGAAACCCTTAGTGTATGATAATAAAAGCGGCATTAAAGTAATTAGTACAAGTCAACGCAGAAATGCTCCACAGTTTTTAGACAGCAAAATACACCACAATAATTTATTGAATAACATCCTTGCAAAAATAGAGGCAAATGTAGCGGGCAAAGATGCCGGATTAATGCTGGACGAGCGAGGTTTTGTAGCAGAACTGAATGGTAGCAATATCTTTATGGTAAAAGATTCTGTTGTCTACACACCTTATGCGCATGCTTGTTTACCAGGAATAACAAGGGCAACAGTAATGGAGCTTTGTAAAAAAAATGATATAAAAATTTTAGAACAAGACATCACACTTTCACAACTATACAACGCCGATGGTGTTTTTGCAACAGGAACTATGGGCGAATTAACACCTGTTGTGGAGATTGATGGCAGGGAGATTAATACAAATAATAGCTTAACTCAGAATGTTTTAATCCTATTTAAAGATACTATTCGTACTTTGTGCGAGCTTTTATAATATTGCACATTCTATTAAAAAAAACCGATATGAAAAAACTACTACTTTTTACATTTTTTACGTCCTCCATACTTTTTGCTCAAACACCCTGTGATACGGGTACTAATATGGCTGGCGAATATCCGTGTAACGATTATGGATTGCTCTCTAACGTTCCACTTTCTACTTTTGATGCGACTACATCTAATGATTCTTGGGGTTGGACAGACCCAGAAAGCGGAAAAGAATATGCGCTCATAGGTTTAAAAAATGGATCTGCTTATGTGGATGTTTCAGACCCGATAAACCCTATCTATTTAGGGAAACTACTATCGCCAATCCTGGATGAGTTTAGAGGAAATTGGCATGATATAAAAGTATATAACAACCATGCTTTTATTGTAAGTGAAATTGATAACCACGGTATGCAGGTGTTTGATCTTACGAAACTAAGAGACGTAACAAATCCACCAGTGCAATTTGAAGATGATGGTGTTTATAATGGATTTGGTAGAGCCCATAACATCGTGATTAACGAGGATAGTGGTTTTGCCTATGGAGTAGGGACCGATACGTTTGGAGGCGGCGCTCATTTTGTAAACATTCAGGATCCTCAAAATCCAGTAGCGGCAGGAGGTTATTCGGCAGATGGATATACGCATGACGCGCAGGTTGTTATGTACAACGGCCCAGATCCAGATTACCAAGGAATTGAGTTGTATGTAGGTAGTAATGAAGATGAGGTTGTTTTTGTAGATGTTTCAGATAAAAATAGCCCTCAGAATATTTCTGCATTATCCTATAGTGATGTGGGATATACGCACCAAGGGTGGTTTACCGAAGATCAAAAGTATTTTGTGGTCACAGATGAACTTGATGAGATTTTTTTTGGAAATAATTTACGCCTTATTATCATGGACATGACAGACCTTGATAACCCTGTAGAACACATGCAATATATTGGAAATATTACTTCTGTAGATCATAATGTATATGTAAAAGGAGATAGAATTTACCTATCTGCTTATACTGGCGGAATGCGAGTTTTAGATATTAGCGATATAGATAATAGGAACATTACAGAGGTAGGTTTTTTTGACACTTGGCCAGCAGATGACAATGCGAGTGCTTCCATAGGAGACCCAGGAGCTTGGAATGTATATCCGTTTTTTGAAAGTGGAAATTTACTTATTAGTAATTTTTCAGATAATGGAGGGTTGTTTGTGGTAACAAAGAATGATAATATTCTTGCGGCTCCAGAAACTAATATTGATGCTTTTTCAGTGTATCCAAATCCAGCGGAAGCTACTGTTATGATAACTTCCGAAGCAAACGCGATTAACACTATCGAAATCTATGATATGCTGGGCAAGCAACTAGCTGCTTTAGAAACTAAGGGAGTGATGTCTAGAGAAATAGATTTATCCTCTTTTGAAAGCGGAATTTATTTAATAACACTCAATAAATCGACAACGGTAAGAGTAGTAAAAAGATAAAGTCACAATGTTCAAGATGGGAACTGCCTTAATCTATTTTATAATCTAGCGAAGGACTTTAAAATCCATTAAAAATTTATCGCAATTTCCTTTTTAATTTCTGACAAGAAAAAACTATCTTTGCACCGTTGAAAAAATGGGTCGTTTATGTACCCGTAGTTAACTAAAATAGAAACACTTAATAATGGCACAAGTTACAGGAAAAGTTGCACAGATTATTGGCCCAGTAGTAGACGTTGCGTTTGCCAACGGAGCCGAACTACCAAGAATTTACGATTCATTGATAGTAGATAATAACGGAAACAAGTTAATCCTTGAAGTACAGTCTCACGTAGGTGAAAACACCGTGAGAACGATCTCAATGGATTCTACAGATGGTTTAAGCCGAGGTGTAGATGCTGTAGCAACAGGATCGCCTATACAAATGCCAATTGGCGAAGCGGTATACGGTCGTCTTTTTAATGTAATTGGTGATGCTATTGATGGTATTGGCGATTTGCCAAAAGAAGGTGAGCATGGGCTTCCTATTCACCGTGAGGCTCCAAAATTTGAAGATCTTTCAACTTCTACCGAAGTACTTTTTACAGGTATTAAAGTAATCGACCTTATTGAACCTTATTCTAAAGGTGGTAAGATTGGATTATTTGGTGGTGCCGGTGTAGGTAAAACAGTATTGATCCAAGAATTGATTAACAACATTGCAAAAGGGCACGGTGGTCTTTCGGTATTCGCAGGAGTAGGTGAAAGAACTCGTGAAGGAAATGACCTTTTACGTGAAATGCTAGAATCTGGCATTATAAAATACGGTGACGACTTTATGCATTCTATGGAAGAAGGCGGATGGGATCTTACCAAGGTTGATAAAGAAGTTATGAAAGAAAGTAAGGCGACATTTGTTTTCGGACAGATGAATGAGCCACCTGGAGCACGTGCACGTGTGGCACTCTCTGGACTTACAATTGCAGAATATTTCCGTGATGGAGCAGGGGATGGACAAGGAAAAGATGTACTTTTCTTCGTTGATAATATCTTCCGTTTTACACAAGCAGGTTCTGAGGTATCGGCACTTTTAGGCCGTATGCCATCGGCAGTAGGATACCAACCTACGTTAGCATCAGAGATGGGTGCGATGCAGGAACGTATTACTTCAACTAAAAGAGGTTCTATTACATCTGTACAGGCGGTTTACGTACCTGCAGATGACCTTACCGATCCAGCACCAGCAACAACGTTTGCTCACTTAGATGCAACAACGGTACTTTCAAGAAAAATTGCGGAGCTTGGTATTTATCCAGCGGTAGATCCATTGGATTCTACATCAAGAATTCTTTCTGAAGCAGTTTTAGGAAAAGAACATTACGGTTGTGCGCAACGTGTAAAAGAGTTGTTACAACGGTATAAAGAATTACAAGATATTATTGCCATCCTTGGTATGGAAGAATTATCTGAAGAAGACAAGCAAGCTGTAAACCGCGCACGTCGTGTACAGCGTTTCTTATCGCAACCGTTCCACGTAGCAGAACAGTTTACAGGTATCCCAGGAGTATTGGTAGATATTAAAGAAACAATAAAAGGATTTAACATGATCATGGACGGTGAGTTAGATCACCTACCTGAAGCAGCGTTTAACTTAAAAGGTTCTATTGAAGAAGCAATTGAGGCTGGCGAAAAAATGTTAGCAGAAGCGTAATCGAGCGAAACTCGAAAATCACAAAAAAATAAACCCCAAATCCCAAAGCATGGTTTTGGAGCTTGTAATTTGAAATTTTAAGCAACTATGTATTTAGAAATAGTAACCCCAGAAGCTTCCTTGGTAAGCGGCGAAGTAGAAAGTGTAACGGTTCCAGGAGTGGAAGGTGAGTTCCAGATGTTGAACAACCATGCTGCGATCGTTTCGTTATTGGCAGAAGGCAAAGTAAAGTTTGCTGGCAACCCAACCATTGCAGAAGGATATCAAAACAAATTTACCAAAGAAGACGGTAAATGGGTAATGATGATAAAAGGCGGTACTGTTGAAATGAACAATAATAAAGTGATGGTATTGGCAGATTAATTGCTAAACAACCACAAAAACTAAAAATCCCAAATTCTTAAGAGAATTTGGGATTTTTGTTTTAGTCATTTCGACTTTAGGAGAAATCACACAAAGAGCTCGTTCCAAACTTTAATAATTGTTCGCCTACTCCAAGTGCGATACCTCGTTGTGCCTCCGTCAGAATTACTACAGGTAAATCAATTCCCAATCTTGACCATTGGCACGGTAGGTTGATAGTTTTCGAAAGCCAACCGCATAATGCGCATTTATCGAACGTATGTTTGTAGCATCTACTTCGGTAATGATGTATTCGTAGGGAGGTAGTACCTGCCTTTTCATCGTTTCATATAATTTCCTGAAAATTCCTTGTTTTCTGAATTCCGTAGCAATACAAACCTGGCCCATCACGATATAATTGGAATTTGAGGCTAATGGCACAGCAGCATCGCTAAGCGCGTTTTCAATCTCTTTAAACATTGGCCTTAGCACCTCGAGCGTATCACCAAATTTGGGGTCCATACAAAGCGTATAGCCTATAACGGTATTGTTTTCTTTTGCTATGATATGTGGACACGTATCATTCATTGCTTTTAATAGGTCAAAGGTGTGAAGCACTGTGACAAAACCATCCGTTTTCTTTCTGTCTTCAGATACTGCGGTAGGTAGATTCTCCTGTTGTAGTTTTAAAATTTGCCTTAGTTCGTTTTCGGTCGTACACCTAGAATACGTCACCATGTCTTTATAATTTCTCTAAATATGCAATAATACCCTCTTGCTCGTACTTTCTCGCATAATCCAATACGGATCTATTTTTATGCGTTATGGTAGGGTCTGCCCCAGCTGCCAAGAGTTTTTTAAGCATGTTCAGTCTTCCATATTTTGCAGCATATAAGAGCGGTGTTTTACCACTGCAATTTTTATCGAGATTGCTATTTTCTTCAGAAACAAGAAGATTAAAACATTGTGTTGCACCTGTCTTAATACTGAGTGCTAACAATGTGTACGAAGAAGTACCTGCTTCATAACACTGATTTAAATTTTTGTATTCTAATTGACTTTTTAAAGCGGAAGGGTTGTCATTTTTAAATGCTAAATAGGCATCTTTTGAAAGTTCCTGCGCCTGACTTTGCAATGCCAGAACGATTGTTATTATTAAGGTTAGAATTACTTTTATCATGATATTAACGTTTTAGTGGTTAATTAATTTCCCCTTTGGAGGCTAGGGAGCGCTATATTTTAAAATGTCGCCAGGTTGGCAATCCAGTGCTTCACAAATCGCTTCCAGCGTAGAAAACCTAACCGCCTTTGCTTTGCCAGAGCGTAGAATAGACAAGTTGGCTTCGGTAATACCGACAATTTCAGCGAGCTCTTTGCCTTTCATCTCCCTTTCGGCTAAAACGGTATCTAGATTTATTTCTATCGGCATATTATATGGTTAGGTCGTTTTCACTTTTTAGTCCTGAAGCAATCTTTAGCGCATTGCTCTGTATCATAAAAAAGATACCAATGGTTAAAGTAAATAATGGGAACAATATATCTTCTTCTTGCGTGTAATCTGAAATCTGTTGCTCATAAATTTGAAAAAAATAGATTCCGATACCCATAAAATTTAAGACTGAACTCCATATTAGTAGGACCCCAGATTTTTTTAATCTTTTAAAGACGTTTTGAGAGAAAAATTGATTGTTCAATAGTGGTCTGGCTCCCTTTTTAAGCTGATAAATTCCCAGTAGAAAAACAAACCAACTCCCAATTTTAAAAATCAGGTATGCCCAGGCAAGGAAGCTCCAATCCTGCGCAAAGGATTGTTCCATCTTAATCAACGAAATCATGTGCGGTATGTTAAAAAAAAGACCGATTCCGCCCGCGCAGAGCGCTATAAATAAAATATCTAAAATTGTCTTATATAAAAAACCTTGCTTCATATGTTATATTGTTAAATCGTTTTCGTCCTGAACTTGTTTCCCTTTTTTCACTAGGTCTAGATAGAAGTACACTAAAAGACCTACAAACAAATGAATAATAACTAAGAGATATTCACTATCCATTTTAAATCCTCGCCCCCTTGCTAAATCTACTATTAAAGTAGCCGCGGCGAGAACAATTGGTACGACATTGAGCCATCCAAAAAGCTTCAGTTTTTTGATGGATTGCTTGGTAAATACGTGGGTTTGTGTAAAAATTTTAAAAAACTGCACTAACGAGTAAAAATAGAACGCGTAAAAGACAAAGAACAGCCACATAAAAATAACCAGAAAACTGTTTGGAAAACCTATGTGCATATCCATCAACGGAATTTGAATGCGTGTCCGTGTTTCTATTTCAGAAGTTGTTATTTCGACAAAGGGGATATCGATTTTCCAGGTACTTTCAAAAAAAGAAAGCACACTAAACACAATGATAAAAAGCACGAAGGCAAGACAAACATAAAAAAACAGCTTACTTAAAAAATAGATGAATTTAGATAGCGTAATCGATTTCATAATTATACGGTTAAATCATTTTCTTCCTTGAGACTCATGGCGTCCTTAATTACGGCGCTCATTAATAATATAAATAGTCCAATGCTGGTTAAGAACAAATACATAAACGTTTTATCGCTTAACGACAGTGAAATTTCAGAATTAAAATGAATATTACTCAGCCCATCGATTACCCAGGCAAATATACCGGTAATCACAAAACTTTTACCCGCCATTGCCAACACCCTTACTGCACTTTCGGTATAGAAAGCCTTGGTCATAAAAATGGAAGCTGCTTTGCGAAGTTGCCATATTCCGTAGCAGAAGATTCCATATATAATTAGTAAAAGGACGGCGAAAACATAAAACAAAGAATCGTTTGTATATTCTAAAACTTCCGAATCTGTTGATACAAATGATACGTCCAACCCAACACCAATGAGAATCGCAAATAGGATAGAAATACCTATTGAAAAAATAAGTAAAACAAAGAGGACATTTAAAAGCGTGTATAATGTTTTAGCAGAATTCATAATCTATAAATTATCGTTTTACGATAACAAATATAATAAAATTATTGAAAAACAATAATAAAATTTTAATTTAAAAATAATTTGTCTTCAGATGATTAAAATTCCAGTAGACCGTATCTTTGAAAAATGCTACCAGAAAAGCTTCAGAAAAAGTTAACCGAACGCCAAGAGAATAATTCGCTCAGGAACTTAGGCGTACAAAATAATCTGATTGATTTTTCTTCCAATGAATAT
>Ga0115567_10003986_pt1 | contig 14468 bp, 20 predicted proteins | sample COGITO_mtgs_1204_2_FD_88679 | JGI IMG/M metagenome (GOLD analysis project Ga0115567, IMG submission 88679) | Pelagic marine microbial communities from North Sea - COGITO_mtgs_120412 | ecosystem: Environmental > Aquatic > Marine > Epipelagic | place: Germany:Helgoland, sampling site Kabeltonne... | reverse complement strand
CCCCTGCCACGGCTCCCCCTTCCGTAAACCCCCTGCCCGCTAAAACGTGTTGGGGGTTGACGGTGCGGGAGATGGAGCCGTGGCTCTGGACGGGGGTGCAACGGCAATTCCGCCGCTGCTCTGATCGGAGCCATCCCATGTCGGACATTAGAGTAACGGACAACATCGTCCGTGCGGAGATCCACAAAGCTGAACTCTGGATCGCTCACCATGAGGGTATCCGGAAGCGGTGCCTCGACCTCGATGTCAATGTGCGATTGGCGATCGGGATAGACATGATGCGCGCCAATATCCGGTCCCTTCAGGCCAGGCTTCGCCCCGATCATCAACCGTCCCTATTTGGAGATGCCTGATGGCTAACTACTATTCACAAGCCATGTTGCGAAAGGCTCCAGACGGTTTTCGTCTGAGCGACGCGGAACGTGCCCTGCTTGAGCTTATGGGATTTACGGTTCATGCCGGCAGCGAGGATAAGGCCGATTATGTGCATTGCGATATCGGCGCGAGCGATCTGACGATTGAGACGATTCGGGACGATTTAGAGGAGTATAGCGAAGCGGTGGATCTTGCGGTGAAGATCCTCGCATCGATCGGCCTTGAGGCTTGCGAGGAGGAGACAGACGATCGGCCATTCGACTATGCCAATCTCTACCAACATGCCCTTCAGGCCAGAGGCTGCGCCGGATATGTCCAGTTCTCCACGGCGCAGACTTGCGATAAAGCCCGTATTGACGGGTTTGGCGGCAGTGCCTTGCACATCACGGCCAAGGCAATCGAGCATATCGATACCGATAGCTGGCTTCGAAGGAAGGCAGAGGGCGCCGTTTAGACCGCAGAGATAAATCTGTTATGGGAGCAGCTATGTGCGTCCATTATCGTCAATCCGTTAGCCCGTCTGACGCGGCCGAGTTCTTTTCCCAGGGATCATTGAAGCTCGCCGAGACGGCCGCGCGATCGAATATAGAGCCAGGTCATGTCAGGGAGGACAAGGACGGGCCTATCATGATTGCCGATTCCGTATTTGGCGAGCTTGTTTTCGAGACGATGAGGTGGGGATTTCCGCATTACAAAAACCCAAAGGATCAGATCGTAAATATCCGCAACCTGAAGAGTTCATGGTGGCGCGGGATCAATGGCGACTATCTGCTGAAACCGGAATATAGATGCCTGATCCCCTTCACAGCTTTTGCCGAGTACAGTCAGCTCGAACGCAAGGAAGTCTTTTTCAGCATCGGTGCCCCCTTCCCTGTGTTTGCGGGCATCTGGCGACCTTGGACGGGAGCGAGGTTGAAGCCGGTCGTCGGGCGGGCCCGACGACAACGGCTTGACGATAACTGGAAGCTCTATGCTTTCCTGACAACGGAAGCGAACGGCGTGGTAGAGCCGCATCATGACAAGGCCATGCCGACCATTCTGACAACACAGGCCGAATGTGAAGAATGGATGGGCGGAGGCGAGGACAGTCTGCGGCTGCAGCGTCCTTTGCCCGATGAGATGGTCAAGCGCGTGGCGTGATCGGCCTACCAGCGCCGCCAGTAGGGCTGCGCTATCCATTCAAGCCAACCCTTGGCCTCAATGACAGTCATAAAGGACTTGGTCCGGGTTCCACATTCTGCATGATGACCGAAACGTCCAGACTGAGGCCGGACATAGCCGATCGTGCGACCATCTGACGTTTCGAGGCGGAGATGACCATTCTTCTCTCTTCGCCAGACCAGCTCCGGCGACGTCCACAAGCGAGTTATGCGACTAAGATCCAGCACAGGGTCTGCTTATCGCGTCCGAGTTGTTTTGTCGTTAAGGCGCCACCTTAAAGCGGACGAACAAGCCGCGCTGATCCTAGCGTTTACGACGCCAGATTGCAGGGTCGCTTTCAGCTCACTCGCGCAATGCTCAGCCAGTCCTTTTCGGGCCGCTGGCAGCTCGCGCGTCACCGTCAAGGGTCTGCCCGCTTAAACGTGTTGACCCTGGACGGCTCCGCTTCTGACGAGCTGCGGAACGCGGTGCCCTGGACTGGCCGATAACCGGCTTGGCGAGGGAGACCGACGACCATGCACATCATATCTAGCACGAACCCGATCAGCTGCCGCGACATGGAAGCCATCAAGCGGATGCACAAACGCAGTTTGAAGATGACCCAGACCCGATGTCGACGCATCAAGATCTGGAAAGCTCTGGGAGACCCGAACGCAATCGACGCTATGGTCGTGTGGACACGCACCTATCGGAGTGGAATCACCAAGCGGGTCGTTAACATCCTGAAAATCTCTGTCGCCTAATCGGCATCACAGTCGAAGAGTGATACCAGCTCCCTTTCGGGGTTGATATGTGATCTCGGTCATAATGCGTGCTCGTATTGTGTAAAAACACCATAAATGCCACACTGTTACCAGAAAAACCGAACGGTTTGAGGAGGTCGCGTGGCGTTCAACCCGAAATTGCACCCTAAGCATCTATGGCGGATCCTCAATCCGAGACCGGCCGCTCGGCTTCGCCAAGACGACATTCCGGACGTTGAAGACTTCGAGTGGCACACGGGTCAGGAAACGCGGTCGATTTGGTGCAGTGACAGCGAAACGGGTGAGACCTTGTTCGTCGTCCCGCCTCCCCGAACAATGCGGGAAGCCCTGCTGCTCGGTTTCATGACAGGGAAAGCGAGCGGATGGAAAGACCGCGATTTCTATGGCGGTGAGGATCTGATTCAGCAAATCTTCGGCGCTGATATCGCACATTATCAGGTCACGGGCTATTGGCCCGACGAAGCCTTCACCCCGCCCATGCCGAGTGATGAGGACCCCCCCGAAATGGACGACCTTCCAGCACAGACCGTCGATGCGGACTTCCCTCCTGCTGGACGTCGGGGCCGACTGGTCATGCCAACGGACACCTGACCTCCGGCATCGCCCTGCGCACGATCTAGCCGTCATCCGATTGGATCTCGGTCGTTTCAGATCAGACCCCTGCGCGACCCGGCGCATCCGTCAACAGGCTGCCCGCTTAAACGTGTTGCCTATTGACCGCTGCGCCTGTTGGGCCGCGCTGATCGAGGGTCTTGAAACGGAGAGACCCATGACAAACCGACATGACTATATCGCCGAGTTGCTGGAGATGGTCGATAAGGCCGAAGGCCATTGCGACCTGCCCTGGAGACAACGCACGACACGCCCCACCAACCTATCCAGTCTGAACCCCTATCGCGGAATAAACCGGATAAACCTGATGATTGCGCAAATCGTCCTTGAGTATTCATCCGGTTACTGGCTGACTTTCAAACAGGCCTTGTCACTCGACGGTTGTGTCCGCAAAGGCCAGAAGGGTCGAAAGATCCTCTATTACAGCCCCGTACCCGAGGAGAAGCAAAAGCCCGACGGTCCGACCTTCGTCATCCGCTATGCGAGTGTGTTCAATCTGGATCAGATCGATGGGATTGAGTTGCCAGACCTGGAGGCCAAACCACAAACGATCGATCCCCATGAGACCGCTCGTGCCTTCTGCGCCAATATTCCCGTACCCGTCATTCACGGAGACAACGGCGCCTTCTATTCGCCGAGCCGTGATGAAATCCACATGCCGGCTGAAACAGACTTTCACGACACTGACAGTGCGACGGCCAGTCAGCATTACCTCTCCGTTCTGTTACACGAAATGGCCCATTCAACAGGTCACAAAACCCGTCTGGACCGGTTCTCTGGTGAGCGCACGAATCAGAGTGTTGCCTATGAGGAGCTGATCGCAGAAGCGGCTGCATCCCTGTTGTGCATGGAATTGGGCATTGAAGCGACGATTTCCGAAGACCATGCCAAATATCTGGCGTCCTGGAAGTCGGCGATCAAGAATGATCCCTTCGTTCTAGTTCGTGCGATGAGTGCGGCCGAAAAAGCCATCGACGTCCTTAACGCATATCAAGAACAGTCGATGGAGCAGGCGGCCTGATTCATGCAAAACAACCATCGGTGGTGCGCCGATGGTTATTCCTGTCTTTTTTGTTTGACCTCAACGGCATTATCACGGTTATGTGATTAAACCACAATGATGCAGGGACACCAAAAACAAGATGGCTGATATGCGCAATTTCGCTAATTTAATTGGGTATCTAGGCCGCGATGCCGCGCTGCGCAATTATGAGGTTCGCGACCCTGAAACTGGGGCCGTCCAGAAGCGCAAATGCGTCGAACTCTCCCTCTGCACGAACAGCTTGAGCCAGCCCGTTTTCCATCAGGTCGTCGGCTATGCCGATCATCATGTGACCCATCTCTCTCCCATGAAGAAAGGCGAGAAGTTGATGGTCACAGGCTATATCTATTATGATGAGAGCGTAAAAGATGGGGTGAAGCGGACACATCCCAAGATTATCATCGATACGTTCGAAATGATGACGAAAGCGAGGAATAAGCCCTCAGAACCCGCCCGCCAGAAAGCGTTAGCGAGTTAGACGCTTCCATGAGTTTCGCGCGAAATTATCCACTCGGTCCCGACTGTAACGCTCTCTGTGCGGGGGCAAGACAAGCGAGCGACTTTTTGGGTGCTGAGGCGTCAATTGGGCACACCGTCTTCGATACAGTCTATGCGACGCACGCTGACGCGGATGAGGCGTCTCGCTGTCACCCCGCATTTCTTGCCTACATAACGCAGATTGAGGTTCTACAGGACCGGCGCGGCGATACAGGCTCCACCCCCTACAGATCCGCCTGTGGCGCCCCGACCTTTGGCATCGAAGCGAGCGAAGACGGCATCCGGCTCTTCGTCAAACATTGGACGGCCGCCCCCGACTATCCTCTTGGACATGGCCTGGTGGATATTATGCGCCTCGGCGTTTCGAGAGCGTCACGCTCCTCTATTCCTGCCTTGTATGGTCCAGCTGGTCCTTTGCGAACACTTGTCCTCAAACCCGGCTTTAAGGGCGCTCACCTGGTTCTGGACCGGTTCGGCGAGGATGGTCCTCTCAGACGGACGCCAGAAGCCATGTATCTACGATATTTCTCGCTTAAGGCCCCCTCCCCTGTCGTCCGACGAGCTAATGAAACACTCGACATTCTTGGTTGCGCACGGACAGCTGCAGAGGCGCGGCAATTCACACAGAACACACCCCAGTTCGAAACGGTCTCCATATCAGACCGCTTTCAGACCGCGGAAGACGCGATCGCTGTGGCTACTCGAATTCTCAACCCACGTTGGTTCGACGTCGTTTCAGACACAATGGGCGGGACGCATTGCGTCGCATCCGTCTGGATGGAGCGACCAAAGTCCGTAAGCAAGCGTGGAGCGGGAATGGCTTGGGGCGGCGGCGCTGCGCGTTCCGTTCCATCTTATCACCGTCCAGCTCTATCGGAATTGAAGGGCTCCGATCATTTCCAAGCTGTGCCTATCGGCGCAGAGCTTGGAACGGTTTCCGGAGAGCCGGACCTGCTCACGAGGGGAAAAGGGACATGAATCTCCAAAACATTATTCAAACGAGTTACGATCATCCTGATCGTACGTTCGAGGCACAATGCGATGTGGAGCGGGACGCTCATCTCGTCGGGCGTTGTCTGGCAACCAATAATCGGCCAAGACCAAATATCGTTTCCGGGCCCACGGCCGGGATCTTCACGATCAATGGCGACCGAGTTGTCTTGGTCGGGACCAGTCGTGAAGATACGCGGCTATATTTGTGCAACGGCTCGGATGCGCCAAAACCGCTAAAGTCCCCTCCCCTCGACTAAGCGAGGTGATTTGTTGGAAAAATGCAGGCTCCTCGCGGGGCCTTTTTTCTTGCCCTGACGTCTGATCCCTGCGGAGAACCGGTGAGCAACAATCGCCGACTCGATCGATACTAGCATATATACATGTAATAATATGGTGTATCGATCCTGTTACATTTGACATGGTGGTATACATGATAAAAATAAATGTGCATTTATCCCATATTATGATTAATGTAAGATACTATGCCTAATGTATGATAATAGCCCTAGTGCAATACAATAATATTATTGTCACATAATAACGCTATTGCCGTGCATTATTATTAACAGGTCGCAAAAGCACTTTTACGCGGTAAAAGCACTATTGTCATAGGGGTCTGTTAACTTCTCGGTCACTATTACCTTTAGTGCGAAATTAACGGAGGTGTCGATGTACGTTGTAGCAATCGGAAATCAGAAGGGCGGGACGGGTAAGACCACGACCGCAATGGTGTTGGCGACGGCGTTGGCCGACCCGGTTCGTGGGCCGGGGATGCGGGTCGCGATTCTCGATGCCGATCCATCCGAACATGTGACGCGGTGGTGCCGCGCTCGCGTTGAGGCGGGCCGCTCACAAGTGTTCGAACTGGTTAAACACTATAGATATGAACGGCGCGAAGGGCTGACGAGCGTATTTACGGACATGGTTGATGACTTCATGGACGCAGATAGCGCCGATGTCCTTATCATCGACCTAGAAGGGACCGGCAATGACATCTTCGGGAAGGCCTTGAGCCGGTCCGACCTGCTCATTATCCCGATGCAGGCCTCTTCGATGGATGCGCGACTGGCGGCAAAAGCGTCAGGGTTTGCCAACCGCGTCGCCAGAGAGTTCCGACGGCCGATCAATTACGTTTTCACCCTGTCTGCCACCAATGCGGCCATGATCACGCGCGAAGAAAAGATCATCCGCGCGGAGCTGGAAACCGCCAATGAGCCGCTTTTGCCCGTCACCCTCAACAAAAGAGCCGCGTTTCAGGCCATGTTTACCTACGCCAAGACCCTTGAAGAATTGACGGAAGAGGAGGCGAGGGGGGCTCCCAAGGCGATCGAGAACGCCGTTGAGTTTGCAGCGGCCGTTACCACACACATCAACCGTTTGAATGAGGAGGAGGCAGCATGAGCGGCGACACGACAACACAGCCATTGGCGTCCGGATTTGGCCAGGGACTCGCGGATGAGGGGCAGGGGAGCGCGACTACGAAAATCCCGGCCATCAAAGCCCCGAAACGTAAGAAACGGCCGTCCAACGTCGATCCAGATAGCCCGGCAATGGACGCGATCAACGAAGCGGCCGGATTTAGCGCGCCCGCCGTGAAAATCGTGGATGCCAAGGCGCCTGCCAAGCCCAAACTTCCACGGATCGGTCCGGATCCTTTGAACTGGACGGAAAGCGAGGAGACATCCCAGATCAGTATTCCTGGACGGACCGAAGTCTTCGACCGTTTCAAGGCGATCCGGGAGGACTTACAACAACCCGGCTGGGTCGTTTTGAACGTCCTCATGGCGCATTGGATTCATAATCCACCGGATGGTTCAAAATGAGGACTCGGCAGAACGTTGAGAATCAGAGTAGCCGCTTCTGTTGAATATTAACCAGAAGCGGCGTTTTTGTGTTTAGTGCACATGTGTTGATTTTACACAAAAACGATGCGAATACCAAAAACTTGCAGTCACCAACCAACGCAGACAACAGGAAAGACCAGGTAATGAGATAAAGAAAAACCCCGGCGTTTAGGCCGAGGCTCTTCAGAATTACGGTAGTTTGGCGACTAGCCCAATTCTGTTAGCCCCCCCGTTTTCACAGGTCAACAAGAAAACGCCGCGAGCGGACGATACCCCTTTGCCTGGTCTTCCAAGAGGAGGACCATGAAACAGCCCCACCGTCTTCCGGTCTCTCCGGTCACCGCATCCTCGTATGCCTGTATCGCCCTGCGCCTTGCGCAGAGCGCTGCAGCTTCACGCGGCCGTCTCTCGGCCGTTCCTTCAATTCTGCGCGAGGAGAGACGTCTGATCTAACGGCAAGGCAAAAAAAATCCCGCCTTGCCGGGCGGGGTTTTTTGGGAGGCATCAGAGATACCGAGCTTGAACACCTCATTCTCTAATCTCTCCCATCCAACATTGCAATCGTTTTTAGCGATTTTTCGCAGCGATACCTTTTTGCCTGAAGACAGGTGCTCGCGCATACGATCGGGAGAGATCGATGACGACCCATAATGCGGCCTTTGACGCCCATTCACTGCGGCCTTACCGGCCCGGCTCACGTAAGAACGTGCCGGGAGATGCAAAGGCACGGCAGCTGATATTGAAACACACGAAACTGCCGGAGAGTTGCCCGCACTATCTGGATCTTCGCAGAGCCTTTGAGAATGCCGCGCCCGCGCTCGGATTGAGCAAGACGGCCGAGCAGCTGTGGCTTCGCCTTTTCGGACATACGAACGCCGTCGATTGGGTCGATGGCAATGTCGTCCTGGTCTGGCCGTCCAATGAAGAGTTGATGTCCAAGCTACGGATCAGCCTGAAGACGCTGAAAAACGCATTCCTGCAGCTGCGCAAGGTTGGACTCCTCGGTTTCAAGGACAGTCCGACGAAGGTGCGCTATGGCCGTCGCAACAAGGACCGCACGATCGACCAGGCGAACAGCTACGGCATCATCATGAACCCGATCCTGGGCCTCTATGAAAATTTCCGTCAGCTCGCCGAGGACATCGCGGTCGCGACGCGGTACAAGCGTCAGATCCGGTATGGATGGACGTCTGCCAAGCGGGAAGGGGAAGAGCTGCTGACGCGGGCGTGGGAGATCATGCCGGCCGAGGAATGCCAGACGTTCGAGGCCGAGTTTGGCGCGCTCAAGGCACAGTTTTCGGCCTCTGGCCGCGATTATGAGCTCAAGGAAGCCCTTATTGACGAGCTGAAGGGCCTAAATCAGGCGCTACAGAGCGAGATCGCCGGTTCTGAGGGGTTTGCCACCGAAGACACAGCTAGGGCCTTCTCAGAGGCCGAAATAGAGCGAATGAAAGACTATGTCCTGAAAAGGACTAGCGCGGAGGGTAAAAACAACCCCCCTATTAGAACTATTACAACAGCTTCCGCAGGTATTAGTAATAGGCTTAGCGATGAAGGAGGTAGGCGAACGGGCGGCATACAGGGCCGCTTGGACCGGATCCGGGCGAACGGGCAGAGCCACCAAGCCGAGAGCGTCCATGTTTACGAAACCAGGCCATTATCCTTTGATCAGGTGAAGGCCTGCCTTCCTTTGGAGTTGAAGCGGGAGGTGCGGGACGATCATGGCTGGTATCAGCTGCAGGACCTGCTTGAGGAAAGGTGCAGAGAATACCGCGTCAGACTGGACACGTTCCGACTGGCGGTCTCGACAATGGGACGAGCAGAAGCCTGTGCGGCGCTCACCATCGTTATTGCGAAATATGACGAGCTGAATAAGCCCGACAACTATCTTGGAAGCTTGATCCACAGACACCGGAGCGGACAGCTGCAGCTCGCACGATCCTTGTTCGGGATCCTCGACCGCGCGAAACGGAAACCGACGCCGATCGAGCAGCTGGAATTGAAGGAATTGGCGTGATGGACCGGAACGACCGAGCTTCTGGACCCCCGTTGCGATCAAAAATCCATCGGATTCAACGTGACGGCTGGCTTGGTCCAGACCCGCTCAGTCGGGGTTGATCAAGCGTCGCCCAGGCGAGGGTTTGTGCCGGTCTCTGCTGTCGGATCGATAGGGAAGGGGGCCTGGTGATTGGATGATCGCTGTCGGTTTCGCGCGGTGAATCACCCTCGGACTGTTATCCTGACCGGGCGAGTGGGCGAGGGGAGGGGGCGTGCCTGGTCAACGCTGTTCGCCGCGGATCGCCTGCCTGGGGCCCGTGACGCGAGCCACATCGGTTGATTTGAAGGGGTTTTTGGGCTGTGACCCTAACAGCGCACGGCTAATTTCGCTTATGGCCAAGCGCCCGCTTCGCGGTCTTGTCGTCGCTATGCTCCGAGCCAGCTCACCCGCCTTAAACGCTGTTTTTTCGGGATCACCAAAAACCAACTTTGGAGATTACCGATGTACTCACTCGACAACACGACCCGGCTAGGAGGTTATCCCAGCAAACTCGAACAGGTGGAGACCAAGAGCGGCCCGCTCACCAAGTTGCGCCTTCCCACCAACCGCAAGGTCGGCGGAGAACAGAGAACCGAATGGCACGATTGCGTCGCTTTCGGAAAGACCGGAGAGCTGATCGCCCGTCTGTGGCGCCCCAAGACCCGGATCGATCTGGAAGGCCGCATTGAATACGGCCATTATATGAAAACCGTGGAAGCCGGCGACGAGAGCGTCGAAGTCCGAATTCCCACGGTCCAGATCATCGTGAACAGCTTCAACTTCACGTTCCCGTCCACGGAGGAAACTTCCTGATCGGCGCGCGGAGGGCGCTTTGCCCTCCCTTCGCTTCGACTTGGATTCATATCATGACCCATTCCGCAAGACAGACAGTGCGAGTCCGCAAAATTCCGCGCGGCCGTCGCACCCAGCCCGTGAGGCATTTCGTGCTGAAGCTGACACATGCACAGCATCAGATCCTCCGACGCGCGTCCCAAAAGATGCGCGGTTTCGCCCACCCCTTCATTCGATATCCGGATGAAAACGAAACCATCGTTCAAGGCCGCGATGCAGACCGCATCATGACCGACATCCGCACCCTTTTTCCTGACATCGACATCGATCGGCGCGTTCCGGACGCCGGAGAGTATATTTTCAATCATTAGGAGGACGATCATGTCTAATCCACACCAAAAAGACCGTCTGACGCCCCGCTTTGCTCCAGATTGGGCATGGGAGACCATCATGGAGACGCTTGCCCTGGATAGCCGCTCGAAAGCGTTTGATCCGCAATTACGGGCGACGATCGCAGCCGCCTATGAAGCAGTAGAATGCTTGGATCAGAGCGAGGACTGTCTGCTTGACGCCATGATCCTCTGGGAAAACGTCGAAGGCCAATATCGCGCAGGCCATTTTTCGGAGGCCTTCAAAGCTTTCGGGGTTTGCGAGATGCGACGCCAGGTCATCCGACTGGTCGAGCCGTGCCGAAAAACCTATCAGCTGGCGATCAATATCGGATTCGATGATCCATTCGACATGGATTTCGTGCCGTGGTTCCTGGACAACTGTGTCATCGAGACTCCGGAATTGCAGCTCGTTTTGAATATCGATGGGATGGTCCGGGCCGCGTTTGAACGGGAATAACGCCTTAATGTGTGATCGGGGGTTCTCTGTCTTCCGATCGCACCCACGGTTCGGTCTCGCCAAGCTCTAGGGCGAGCTGGCGCGCCATGTCCTGAAGATCGATCCCAAGTGCTTCCAGATCGCTCAGGGTCTCGCGGTCCTCACGGAGCCGGTGAAGGAACTCACGCGCGATGTCATCGGCCGGCCGTGGATTGCGCTCGAAATCCATCGGATCGAGATCCGTGACTTCAGAGATCGCCGCCTCGATGTGCGGGATCGCGACTTTGGCGACGTCGATCATCTTATCTAGGGCCAGGCCGCCCGCATAAAGTCCGCCAAGATAGGTTGTCGCTTGAAAAAGACCGTAGAGAAGGCCCAGACCCTTGAAGGAAATACGAAGCTCGCCGCCTTCGAAGCGGACCGAGCCTTCCACAGCCACAGCCATGAACTCGTAATCGACAAATTGGGTGTAAGCATCTCCGAACTGAAGCTCAAATGAACGGTTCTGTGCCTGCAGAATATAGGCCAGCGGATTTCGCTGCTTCAATCGGTCTTCAATCGCCTGTACAATTTCATCGGCTTGGTCCGAAAGTGCACCAAAGCTGCGGATTGGCAGACTGGGCGTGCCGATAGTTTCCGGATTTGGGTCATCGAAGGCAAACCGGCCGTTAAAACGCAAGAGCGATATATAATCCGGCGATTTTTCTCGGCCCAGTACGATCGATGCCATCTTTCAGCTCCCACACGCTTTAATCGCCAATCCTACAGGGGCTGCCTACACGGTGCAAATCCCTGACTCCTATGGCTCTTGTCTGATTATGGCGGTCGGGCCTGTCTTTCAGGCCAGTCTTGGCCACGGACAATCTCTGATCTGAATGACCCCGAGACCTAAGACCGCGCGGACCCTCTGCAAGGCGGGCTACTTTTCCGCGCGCGGAAAACTGGCCTGGGCTGCAGCCGCAAGCGGCCTTGACCTGGCAGCTGGTCCTAGCTCGCGGTCTTTGACGGTACGGGTCAGAGCAGAGGAGACCGTGATGACCAAGACCAATAATAACGAGTCCCAACCCACCACAAACATCGATCCGATCCGGAGGAAAAGCCAAGGCACCTCCAAGATGATCCGTGTCCTGACCTTCTTCCTGCAGGCATTCACGCTTGCCCTTCTCGCTCTGATCTGCGGGAACCTTATCGGGCTCTCGATGTCCTTGGATCTTGGTCTGGCGACACTCATGCTCGTTTCCAGTATTTTGACCGGTATCGCAGCCTGTGCTATTCAATATTTTGATCCGACCAACGGAGATACACAATGACCCTAGGATTACTGATCTTCTTCGGAGCCCTTGGCTTCGTCATCATCGCGTCTATTGCGGTTCCTGCCTACTTGAACCGGTGGGCCAGGCGCGGCTAGCCATACAATCATATCATAACGCAGGCCGCCTCGGGCGGCCTTTACTTTGAGCGACACACTATAGCCGATTCTGAAGACATAATTCGGTTTCCAGAGCCGCATTGGGTCAAAGCCGATGAGCGCGCTTGGCATTACCTCTCGCGATCGGGTGACATTCTCTGTGCCGTTTTCCCGACGTCACATGGTCTGTGGTCTTTCATGTCGGCCTTTATGCGAGGGCAGTGCGAGACGGAAGCTGGGGCAAAGGTGGCGGCCGTCAAATATCTTCAGCCCGAGGATCCATTGGACAGGCTGGATTCCGAGCCGCGCGATTTGGTCGAACAGATTCTGGTAAGATATGGCGAATTGGGACCGGAGGCCGGGGGGCGGCTCCTGGAACGCGTCTCGGAGATCATGGGAATGAATAGCGACATTGTCGTGTCTTTCAAAGACGTTGTTCGATCTCGCGATTAATGTGGCCGCTCATTTAACATCGTTACGAACGAATGTCCCGTCTACTCGTACGCGTAGCTCTGTCACTTCCAAATCATCGTCCCGGAAGAGAAAATAATCCCTCGCAACGTCCTCGAAAGGCCGTGGGTTACGCCGATGCTGGACCTTCTCCACCGGGAGGGATCGGGTCGCGGCCTTCCTGAGGTTCAGCAGGTCATTGAAGATTTCAATAGCGCCGGCTTTAACCGTGGGGTAGGCGGCCACGCCTCCGAGCGCCACGACGATGTAGGGAAACGCTTTTACCTTCATGAGAATCGGAACAGTATCAAAGTCGATCGAGCCCGCTCTTATGCGGAGATTTATCCGAATGGGTTCTTCATCCGCACCAAAATGCTCCTGGTAAAGCTCTACAAACGCCTCAGGTGAGACAGGCAAGGGCCCGTGACTTTGAGGAATCTTCTCTCGCAGCTCTTTTGTTCGCGGGGGTTTTAGATTCGGATGCCGGACAAAGATCAGTGTTTCGAGAAATCGCAACGAAAGATAGGCACTCGTAACGTCGGAGGCTTCCTCTGCCGCCTTGATCAATTCGTCTTGGTCGAATGTGGGAGGGTTTTCCCGTATGTCCTTGTGACCAAGTTTTGTCCCGAGCTTATCGCGAATATCTGAAAACCTGAAAAAGGCTCGGTCGTATAACTCCTTATAGGCCTCGGGGATTGCCTTGCGATGGGGAAACTCTTTGTAACGGGCTCGAAAATTTGCTTCCTTGTTCAGTTTAGGAATAGGACCGCTAAGGTCGAGTATCGAACCTGTTCCAGACACTGTTCCGATTTCGATATGTTCTGGCGTGTTATTCAACAACATATGCAATCGATACCGTAGAAATAGTTGTTCGAGCAAGGGCATCGTCTTCGGGTCGGGCTCTACTCGCTCGCCAATGGCTGGCTCCCCAAACCCCCTTGTGGCGATCCGCCTGGCTATGCCGGCGTCTCTCCACTGAACGGGGTTTCGGCCATCCGGTGACGATCCCTGATGCGGGTCTCGCCTTGTAAGCTCAACTGATTGAAGGTTGGCAGAACTGGACTGACGTCCGGCGCATCCGTCACCGGCAATGTCCTACAGCTCTGGACGCGCCTCGCTGCGCTCGCCCCTACACGCTACCGGGTCATGCGACTTCGCCGCAAACCCGCGCGACGAGCTGATAACGGCCGATTGCTACGGTGTCTCCCGCCCGTCGGACGATCAGGAACACCCGGCCGGCGTTTCCGACGCCAAGGCGTCTCCCTTGCGGGCCGGCTCTTCGTTGAAGTGAGCGCATGATCTGATCGATCAGCAAGCGATACAGCTCGCCTTTATAGAATTGGGGCGAGCATCAGAGCCTTTTATGAAGGGTAGCGTTCCGTCGCTTCGCGTCTCCCTGCGCACCCATAACAGGATAGGGAATGAAGCGGTCACTCTGAGGGGCAGACCGAGCGGAAAGTGAAACGGCGCAGAGGCGCCGTCGCACGGGGACGTGCGGCTGTCCGACATGAGTTCGCGGCCCCGAGGGGGCCGGCCCACACCTTTGTTTGAGTTTGTCATGGGCCTGACGGCCCAGACGGTGACGTCCGGGCTGATCGCTTACGCTGCCCGGACTATCGCTTAGCGTGTATGGTGTTTTGAGAGGGGTTCGAGGTCAAGCGGT
>Ga0115567_10003985_pt1 | contig 14473 bp, 12 predicted proteins | sample COGITO_mtgs_1204_2_FD_88679 | JGI IMG/M metagenome (GOLD analysis project Ga0115567, IMG submission 88679) | Pelagic marine microbial communities from North Sea - COGITO_mtgs_120412 | ecosystem: Environmental > Aquatic > Marine > Epipelagic | place: Germany:Helgoland, sampling site Kabeltonne... | reverse complement strand
TCTACTAAGCGTTTCAAGGCCCGCCAAACGGTAGTTTCACTTACATCTCGTGCCACTCCCTTGCGAATGGCATCACGTCCAGCACCAGGGTTCGCTGCCATGAAGTTGAGAATGTCTTGATCCGAAAGGGCCATGAAACGATAACCTAAAAAGGTGAACCGATTATTGTATTGATAAACATATATTTTCCATCAGATCAAGTTTTCGTTTCACGAATTTTGCAACGATATACAGACCTAAGGATCACGAAAATCTCGCTGGTCGGTTTGAAACGATTATCCCCCTGAAAACAATACGAAAGAAAGTGAGAAGGAGTTATCGTTGCAAACAACATGAAACGAGGGCCACAACGGCGCAAAGAACGTAGATGCGAGCGACAACGCCCAAAATACTATCTGGATCAACCCATGGATTACAACGTAAATATAACCGTCGGAAGATACCGGCGTGCGCGCGATTTTCTGTCCGACTTGGCAACGCTGAAGGCATTTCGGGGGAGGGTGTTGTCACGTTGGAACAGGTTGGTGATTGGGGTAGAAATGCCGCCGTTAAAAAAACGACAAGGGCCACTGCGCAGTCTGATCAATCCCGATCGTCGCGCGGGCGACCATGCTGGGTCAGCGCGTCGACCAGCGCGACCAAGACCCCTTCGCGACCCGATGTCACCCGCTGCACCAGCCCAAGCCTGCGGTGAATGGGCGGCGCGCCAAATGGGAACCAGCCAAACGAGGCCGTGATCATATCCTGCAACGCGATCTGAGGGATGATCGCAAACCCCAGCCCCGCCTGAACACAGCCCACCACCGCGAGCATCGTATTCACGGAGACAATCTGTCGCGGGGCCGCGCCGACGCGGGCAAATTCGGTATCGATCTGGCGCGCGAGGGGCACCTGCGTCCGGTAGCGGATATAGGGCACCTCGCGGACCAGATCGTCCATCGAAACAGCGCCGGTGCCGGGCGGGGTCAACACAATCAACGGCTCTGTCACCACCGCAGTCCAGCGCAGGCTGTTGGGCACCGCCACATGATCGGCCACCAGTGCGGCGTCCAACTGCCCCGACACGACCTCGCTCATCAACTCTTCGGACATGCCGACGCGGATGCGGAAATTCAGGCCGGGAAAGCTGGTCCGAAGCGTGGCAAGGGATCTCGGCACTAGTGAATTCGCGCCTGTCCGCAACGACCCGAACGCCAAAGTGCCGCGCACCTGCCCTCCCGTCTCCGAAGCCTTGATATCGGTGACAATCTGCAGGATCGACTGGGCCGAGCGTACCATCTCCGCGCCCTTGGCTGTCAAAACCGGCGGACGGCGACCGCGGTCAAACAGTTGCGCGCCCACTTCGACTTCTAACGCGGCGATTTGCTGGCTGACTGCCGAGGCTGTCAGATTCACGGCCTGTGCTGCTGCGGCAAAGCCGCCGTGCTGACTGATGGCAAGAAGTGTTTCGAGTTGGCGGGTGTCCATACGCTAACATAAGTTACGCTAAACATGATAGCAACAATTCCGCGCTTTGCCTGCGTTGTTCTTGTGTTATCAAGTGGGCAAGCTTGCGGAGGTCTCGATAAATTGGACTGCGCGCAACCCAATCGTTCCTACAGAAAGGTCCTCCGATGCGCCTGCGTCATGATCCCGCCTATCCTTCGCGCCGCTCGCCAGTTTTGGCTGAAAATGTCGTCGCGACCTCACAGCCGCTGGCTACACAGGCGGGGCTTTCGATCCTGCAGCAAGGCGGCAACGCTGTTGATGCGGCGATTGCCACGGCGGCGGTCCTGACAATTGTCGAGCCCACCGGTTGCGGGCTGGGGTCGGACGCGTTTTGTATCTTATGGGATGGCAAGGAATTGCACGGCTTGAACGCCTCGGGTCGCGCGCCCGCCGCTTGGACGCCGGACCGCTTCGCCGGCGGCATGCCACAGCACGGCTGGGATTCCGTCACCGTGCCGGGCGCGGTCAGCGCTTGGGTGGAATTGTCGGAGCGGTTCGGGAAGCTTGATCTGGCAACAGTGCTGGCCCGCGCGATCCGCTATGCCGAAGACGGGTTCATCGTGTCGCCGGTGGTGGGCACGGCTTGGGCCAAGGGCGCTGCGATGCTCAAGGACCAACCCGGATTTGCCGAAACCTTCATGCCCGGTGGTCAAGCGCCCAAACCCGGCGAGCGCTTTCGCAATCCCGGTGCCGCACGCACCCTGCGCGCCATTGCCGAGACCAAGGGCCGCGCGTTTTATGAGGGCGAGATCGCCGAAGAGATCGCCGCCTTTGCCAAGGCTAACGGCGGCGCGATGACGGTCGAAGACCTTGCCGCGCATCGCAACGATTGGTGCGGCACGATCAGCCAGACTTTTGATGATGTCGAACTGCACGAAATCCCGCCGAACGGTCAGGGTATCGCGGCGCTGATGGCGCTTGGCATTTTGCAGCACACCGCAATCCGCGAGTACGGGCCCGATGATCTGGCCGCAGCGCACCTGCAGATCGAGGCGGTGAAGCTCGCCTACAGCGACCTACATGCCTATGTCACAGACCGCGATCATATGGGCGAGGTCGACGAAACCGCCCTGCTCGATCCGGCCTATTTGAAGTCCCGTGCTGCGCTGATCGACCTTGATCGCGCGCAGGATTTTGGTGCAGGCGCACCCAAACAGGGCGGAACCGTGTTAATGAACGTCGGCGATGCCTCCGGCATGATGGTCAGTTTCATCCAGTCCAATTATGCCGGTTTCGGCTCTGGCGTTGTGGTGCCGGGCACCGGCATTTCGATGCAGAACCGCGGGTTGGGCTTTACCACCGAACAGGGCCATCCTAATCAGATCGCACCTGGTAAACGCCCGTTCCACACGATTATTCCCGGCTTTGCGATGAAGAACGGCGCGCCGCTGATGGCCTTCGGGATGATGGGCGGACCCATTCAGGCGATGGGCCACATGCAATTACTGCTGCGCACACAGTTGTGGGATCAGGACCCGCAAACCGCCGCCGATGCGCCGCGCTGGCGGACCATCGAAGGCTTGGACGTCGCGTGCGAACCAAACATGCTGCCCAAGGTGCTCGACGGGTTGAAAGCGCTTGGCCACAACATCCAGATCGAAGCGCCGGACAACGCCTTTGGCTTCGGCGGTGCGCAGCTAGTGCAGCGTCTGGAAGGCGGCGGCTATGCCGCAGGATCAGACCCGCGTAAGGATGGACAAGCAGCCGGATTTTAACGATTGAGGCGGGGTGGCCCGGCCTGCACGCGCCCCGAATTTCGGGCAGGTGCAGGCAGGCCACCAAAGCGCATATTTAGCAGAGCAGGCAGACCCTAAAATGAACTGGATTAAACGCCTCGGCATTGACGCCTATATGCTGATGCTGCTCGCCACGGTTGTGGCTGGTGTGGTGCTGCCTGCGCAAGGCTTGGCTGCCGAAGGCCTGCGTTATGTCACGTTCTGGGCGGTGTCACTGCTGTTTTTCCTCTATGGCACAAAGCTTGATCCCAGTGCTGTGCGCGCGGGGTTGACCAACTGGCACCTGCAAGGGCTGACTTTCGGCGCAACCTATCTTTTGTTCCCACTGATCGGGTTGGCGCTTGCGGCGATTTTCGGCCCGCTGTTGGGCACAACGGTCACCTTGGGCTTGGTGTTCTTGGCGGTACTGCCCTCTACCGTGCAATCCTCGATTGCTTTCACCTCCATCGCCGGTGGCAACGTGGCCGCTGCGATTTGTGCCGCATCTGTATCAAACCTCGTCGGCGTGGCGCTGACGCCGCTCCTTGTGGCGTTGCTGCTACACCAAGGCAATGGCGGCGTTAGCATGGATGCGGTCGGCAAAATTGGCATGCAAATCTTGCTGCCCTTTGTGGTCGGCCAATTGTTGCGGCCTTGGGTGGGTGATTTTGTAAAACGCCACAAGGTACTGACGATGACGGTTGACCGCGGATCGATCATGCTCATCGTCTATTCGGCGTTCAGCGCCGGCACGGTCTCGGGGCTTTGGTCGGCGATCCCCTTGGCAACTCTTGTGATGCTCTTTGTCGTCGTGTGGCTATTTCTGGCGCTTGGCATGGGGGCGATGATCGCATTGGGCAAAGTAACCCGCCTGCCTTATTCGGATCGGGCGGTGCTGTTTTACTGCGGCTCGACCAAAAGCCTCGCCAGCGGCTTGCCAATCGCGACGGCATTGTTCGCCCCTGAAAGGGTCGGCGCAATCGTCTTGCCGCTGATGATCTACCACATGTCCCAACTGCTGGTCTGTGCCTTCGTTTCCCAAAAAGCCGCGCGGCGGCAGGGCGTTATAGCCTAGTCAGCCGCCCCGCTGGATCAGGCTTTTTGCCATCATCATATGGACGCCTTTTTCGCGGTTCACCGTTTGGGTGATGCGCAGATCACCGGCGAGGCTGCACAGCATATAGGCGTCTTCGCAGCTGATCCCTGCCTGTGTTGAGACCAGCGTGATCATGTCACGCAGCGCCATCTCGACACAGCGGTCAAGGTCGGGGGCCATGCCCATGGTGATGAAATGGGTGGGAGTTTCGGCCTGCGGGTAGGTGAGCTCACGATCCTTCATAATGGTCAGACGAAAATGCCCGCGCAAGGCTGTTTCTATGGCGGTGACGCAAACTTCGCCGTCGCCCTGCGCGCCGTGGCCATCACCACAGGAAAACAGCGCACCTTCGGCAAAGACCGGTAGATAAAGCGTCGTGCCCTTGACCAGCTCTTTGTTGTCGATATTGCCGCCATGCATCCGCGGCTCGATCGTAGAAATGCGCTCCCAGTTGGCAGGCGGGGCCACACCCATTACGCCAAAGAACGGCGCCAAATCCAGCTCAAGCCCCCAAGGCAGCGTGGCGATGCCTTTGTCGGCATCCAGCGGGATAATCGTCTGATGCGGGCGCGGGAAATCCAACGGCAGGGTGCCTGCCAAAGGTCTGAAAAAGTTAAACCCCCAATCCTGACGCAAGGATACGTCCAGAATGTCGATCTGCAGCACGTCGCCGGGCATCGCCCCCGTCACAGCAACCGGACCGGTCAGGATATGCCCCGGCATCGCGGGCACACCCGCCGCATGCAGTTCCAGCAACTCCGGCGGGATGTAAAAGCCTGCAGGCGGCAGGTTGTTCGGCCCGCCGGAGATGGTTTCGATGAGCACCTCAGCGCCGCTCTGAACGGTCAGGGCAGGCGCAAGGGTGGCATCGAAAAAGCCCCAATGGCAGGTATTCACCGAAGCGTTGAGGGTCTCGTGCGTCATCATACTGTCCTTATGGTTTGATCGTCAGCTTGGCTGGGGATTGCCCAAGATGCCTTCGATCGGCACCGTAAAGTTAACAGACGTAGGCCAAAGAAATTCAGAGACGGCGGCCTTAATGAGCTTCAACTTGAGCGATTGCGTGCCATGTCCGCATAGCCAGAGATCTCATTTCGCGGAATTCAGAGGATCGCATCTTGTCGCGCGGGAGTTGGACCAAGTTGGTGATTGGATCGTAAATCGAGAGAAATCGCTGCAATCATTGCGCTCCGAGTTGAGATTGTCAGTGCGGTTAGACCAGACTTGCAGACTTCAAGCATAGCGTTACCTTTTGAACAGGCTACCACTTTCTCCATGGTGCCGCTACATACGGCAAAACGGCCGGAGAAAGATCCATTTCTCCCTATTTACAACATTTTGTCGCGGTTACATCTTCAATTTGATCTTGCGCACTCGATCGCGGAGCAGTCTATTGGACACGGTCAACAAATGCTGTTCCATAGCGGCTGCCGCAGCGCGGCTGTCGCGTCTTGAAACAGCATCGGCCAGCGTCATGTGCTGTTCACCCAGCAAATGCAGCGTCTGCGCCGAATAACTTTCACGCCGCTGCGCAGTCCACGCGGCTTCGCGACGCACGGAACGAATGGATTCGTAAACCGTCAGGAATAGGGGATTCCGTGCCGTTTCAGCGATCTTGTAATGGAATAGGTCGTCGGCGATCTCATAGTCGGCCATGTTGGTCAGGTTCAGCGTGGCGCGCATAAGTTGGGTCAGCAAATTAACCTCATGCGGTTGAGCGCGGTCAGCGGCGAGCGCAGCCAGTGCCGGTTCAACTTCGAGCCTGACTTCCATCACATCGCGTGGCGTTACCTGACGCGCCAGCAATAGCAAGCTATCTGCGTTGGTCGGCGGCGGCGGTGCGGAAAAGGTGCCTTGGCCATGGCGCCGAAAAATCGTGCCGTCGTCTTGCAGCTGACTCAGCGCCAGACGCAACCGTGCACGACTGACGCCAAAGCGTTCGGCCAGCGCGCGCTCTGGTAGCAGGCGCCCCTTGTCGAGAATTTCACTCTTCTGAATTGCAACTCGCAAAGCCTGGGCCAGCTCATCTTCTAGCCGAGCGTGGGGTAGGTTGTTATCCATTGGCGGTCAGGGTGCTGAAAAGGTCCACAAACATTCCTAGTGAAGTTAGCATCAGAAAAATGCCAAAGGCAAACCGCAAGGTGCCGCGGGATATACTATGGACCAGCTTTACACCAACATGCGCGAAACTGCTGGTCATTGGAATGATGATCGCTGCAGCCGCCAAATTCACATATCCGAGCGAAAACGGCGGCAGCCCTTCGGTCCCCTGACCAGTGAGCGCATAGATGATCGCACCGGGAAACCCGATCGCGGCAGAGGTGCCGACGGCGCGGCGGATATCATAGCCTAGAAAGTTGAGCAGAGGCGCGCCGATGGTGCCGCCGCCGATACCCATCATCGCCGACAGCGCCCCGGTGATCGTGCCGAGCGCTGCCCAGACCAGTTTGTGAAAGCTGCACACGGTAGGGTCAATGACTGGTTTGCGAAAGATCATGTCAATCGCGACCAAGGCCGCGACAACTGCAAAGACACTGACAAGGATTAGCCCCGAAACATAGCCCCCTAGTAATGCGCCGATGATTACACCCACCAGCAGTGAGGGTGCCCGAAGCCGCAGCAAGTCCATATCAATAGTGACGCGTTTGAAAAGGCCATATCCGGAGGACAGAGAGGTAAAAACGATGGTAGCAAGCGATGTGCCGACAGCCACCTGCATGGTGATCACAGGGTCCATGCCCGCCGATGAAAGCGCAAGATAAAGCGCGGGCACAATGACGATGCCGCCACCCACACCGAGCAAACCGGCAAGGATACCCCCGACCACACCAGCGCCCACCGCGATGGCAAGAAGAGGAAGCAACGTGCTGAAATCTATCGCCATCAAGGATTAAGTCCGATTGGTTATGGGATCTGTAGCGCGGGACTGGCTTGCCCGCCCTTCGCTTTTCCGCGTATGTTCGGCCAAGGAAATGGCGGCATCTATCGGACCGCGATCTGTGGTGCCTGAGAAATCTTCGTATGTTGGCATCGCATCTGCTACATGAAGGTAACGTTCACCCGCCACGTCCAACAGCCGCTCTAACTCGCCCAGGGGATCGCTATGGTCATCGGCGCGCAAATCAAGATAGGCATGATCCTGCCCCCGGTGAATCACCAACCCTGCCGCCTGCCTGCCACGCTTGTCACCGCCTGCAACCTCGCCAGCGCGCATGGCAGTCAGAAGACGTTGCGCCATCGGTAAATCGTGACGATTTGTGTAAGTGTTAAAAGTCGCGCGCACGACCTCAGGCCCTGCCAGCATATTGCCCGCAACAGAATGAAGTTCGCCTATCTGATGTCCCGCCCAATCGACGCAATCGGCTCCGGTATGTGCGGCAAAATTTCCAGCTGCATCCATCATATGGCACTGACGAATATCACGCCCTGCGTCGCGTGCAGCAAATTCAGTGAGAAGCGCTTGTGCCGTCTCACCGGCTTCAAGCCTATTGCGGCCCTCCGTGCCCCAAAGTGGATTGACGAATGCCTGTGTCGCCACGGCAACGCGCCGCCCGACGTATGGCACCGCTGCGCCACAGGCGAAAAAGCGGCTGGCGACGATGATGCCGATTTCACCAGTGTCAGTGTCGCGGGCAATGATTGAATAGGTCATGATTTAGCGCCCCACGGCATAGGCTTGCATCAATCGGGGCGTCGCAGCGGCCTGCAAACTGCCATCGGGGTGGCGCAGCGCAGCCGTTAAACGACCCACTGACCATGGCTCGGCTACGGTGACAATATGACCGCGCTTGCGCAGCCCTTCGATCACGTCCTCGCCAAAATTGGGTTCAATCATCATCTCGCCCGGTAAAGCTTCACGCGGGAAAAAGCTGCCTTGGAAATGCATAGAATGGAACAACGGCGCGTCCATACCTGCCTGCAGGTCCAGCCCGTGATGCACAAATCGCAAGAACCAGATCAACTGCCATTGATCCTGCTGATCGCCGCCCAGTGTTCCAAAGACCAGCCGTGTGCCATCGAATTTTTCAGCCAACGACGGGGTCAGCGTCGTGCGCGGGCGACGGTGGGGGGCCAGCGATGTGGGCAGACCGTCTTCAAGCCAGAACATCTGGGCGCGGGAGTTAAGTGGGAAGCCCAGGCCCGGAATTACCGGACTACTTTGCAGCCAGCCACCTGAGGGCGTGGCCGACACCATGTTGCCCCACCGGTCGATCACATCCAGATGCACGGTATCGCCGCGCTTCTCCGTCAGATGGGCCATTGTCGGCTCTTGTGGCACCGCATTTTCGACGCCGAAATCACAGGTCGCGCGGCGCAGATACGCTTGTGCCAAGTGTTCTAAACTAGCAATAAAGCCCGGGCGCTGCTCCATCGAAGATCGGTCGGAGATTTCTTTGGCGCGCCCCGCATTGTAGCTGTCTGACAGCAGGATTTCCATCGGGACAATGCTGTGATCGGGATCGCCATAGTACGCTTCACGATCCGCATAGGCCAGTTTCATGGCCTCAATAACGGTATGGACAAACTCTTCGCCCATGGGGTCCATCGCGGCGAGGTCGAAATGCTTGAGGATCGCCAGAGACTGCAAGAAAACGGGCCCCTGTGACCAGGCTTCTGTCTTGTGAACCGTCCAACCGTGATAGATGTAGCTTTCGGTGCTTTCATAGTTGGCCGACCAGTTTGCCAAATCTTCACGCGCCAGAACGGCGCTGTTTTTCTGCTCGGAGACGTCGTGCACGCAAGCGTCTTTGAGATAGTCACAGATGGCATCAGAGATGAAGCCTTCCGACCAGACAGACCGGGCGGCATCAATCTGCGCGACCCGGTCCTGCGCACTGGCTTCGGCTTCACTCACCAGCCGTTCATAGGTGGCGGCCAGATCGGGATTTTTGAAGTTAGCGTTGGGCTTGGGGGCTGTGCCATCGGGGGTCCAAACTGCGGTGGATGACGGCCACTCGGTGGCAAAGTAGTCGGCCAGCCCGGCAATCGTGTTTGCGACACGCGGCAGTACGGGGTGCCCGTCGCGCGCACAATCAATGGCCGGTTGCAGCGCATCGCGCAGGTTCATGGTGCCATGATCACGCAGCAGCAACATCCAGCCGTCAAAGGCGCCGGGCACCACGGTGGCCAGCAATCCCGAACCGGGGATCAACGTCAGCCCTTGTGCCCTGTAGTGCTCGATCGTTGCCGCAGCAGGCGCGACGCTCTGTGCGCAGATAACCTTTGTTTCATCGGTTTGAGCACTGTGAAAAATGATCGGCAGATCGCCTGCGGGTCCGTTCAGATGCGGCTCCACGACTTGCAATACGAGCCCTGCGGCCACCGCGCCGTCAAAGGCGTTGCCGCCTTTTTCAAGGATGCCAAACCCGACTGCCGAGGCAATCCAGTGGGTCGACGTCGCGACCCCGAAGGATCCGCGTATTTCCGGGCGGGTGGTGAAGGCGGCCATAACGTAACAGTCTCTCAATGTTCACGTGGATCCAGCGCATCGCGCAGACCGTCGCCCAGAAGGTTAAAGCCCAGCACAACTAAAAAGATGGCGATACCGGGCCAAAGCGCCATCCAAGGGGCTTGGTTGAGGAAGTTCTTTGCGGTGTTCAGCATTGACCCCCAAGACGGCGCGGGCGGCTGTTGGCCCAATCCAAGGAAAGACAGCGACGCCTCTGCAATGATCGCGGTGGCCACGGTGAGCGTTGCCTGTACCAAAACCGGCGGCAGCACGTTAGGGAAGATGTAGCGCCGCAGGATGCGCGGCGTCGATAATCCGATGGCCCGCGCGCTTTCAACATAGTCTTCGGCAGCAACGCCGAGTACCTGCCCGCGTGTCAGGCGGATGAAAACCGGGGTCGCGGAAATACCGATAGCAATCATTGCGTTGGTCAGGCTCGGCCCTAAAAACGCGGCGAGCGCGATCGCAAGGATCAGGAACGGTGCCGCCAGCAATGCTTCGGTAAAGCGCGAGATAATCGCGTCAGTCCAGCCGCCGAAATACCCCGCGATGATACCGAGCGGCACCCCGAGGCCAAGCGCGATGGCGACTGACACAACACCGGCCAACAAAGATGCCTGCGCGCCCCAGATGAGCCGCGACAGCACATCGCGTCCCAGTTCATCCGTGCCCAGCCAATGCGCGGTAGAGGGTGCCTTGCGCACCGCGCCCCAATCGGTGCCTGTCGGGTCCGGAATGGGCAAGATCGGAGCGGCAATCGCGATCAACACAAAGAACGCCACCAGCGCGCCGCCCAGCATCGCGCTGCGGTGTTTGCGGAACTTCTTCCAGACGCGGTTTTCGGGGCGGGCTGAAAGTACGGGATCAGCAGCGCTTTCGGCGTCAATGGTCATAGGGGTTGCAGGTTGGGCCATTATTGCTTCCTCAGGCGCGGGTTCAGCAGCACATAGGCAACGTCAGCGAGCAGGTTCATGAAGATAAAGCCGACAGCTGTCACCAGTACGATGCCCTGCACGACGGCGTAATCGCGATTGAAAACTGCATCGACGACCAGCTTGCCAAAACCGGGAATGGTGAAAATCTGTTCGGTCAGGACGGCGCCTGCGATCAATTCACCGAACAATAACGCTGTTAGTGTAACGATTGGCGTCAAGGCATTGCGAAAGGCGTGTTTCAGGATCACCCGGCGTTCGACCAACCCTTTGGCGCGGGCCGTACGCACGTAGTCGGAACTCAACACACTTAGCATGGCAGACCGCGTATGGCGCATCAGCGTTGCGGCCAGCGCCGTGCCCAGCACAAAGGCCGGCATGATCATGACAGTGATGGAGCGGATCGGGTCTTCGCTGAGAGGGACATAGCCTGAGGCCGGCAGCAGCTTCCATTTTACCGACACCAGCAGGATCAGCATAATACCAAGCCAGAAGTTCGGAATCGACAGGCCCGACAGCGCCACAACATTGGCGATATAATCAACCACAGTGCCCTTTTTGATCGCCGAGAATATTCCGGCAGGGATGCCGATCAACATCGCAAAGACCATCGCCATCGTGGCAAGCTGGATGGTCACGGGCAATTTTTGAGCGATAAGTTCCAACACCGGTTGATTGGTCCGCAGAGAAATGCCTAGATCGCCCGTAAGCGCGTTGCCGATCCATGTCAGATACTGCACGGGAATTGGATCATTCAGACGATATTTCTCTCGCAGAAACTCAAGCACCTGTGGATCTCGCTCCTCACCCGCCATTGCTAGCACCGGATCGCCCGGCAGAAGTTTCTGCAAGGTAAACACAAAGATTGAGATCAAGATGATCGTGGGGATCGCGATGACCACACGGCGCAGGATAAAGGACAGCATCTGAGAGTGCCTCATTTAAAAAGAGGAGACACCGCCGGAACGGGCCGGCGGTGTGCAGGAAAGGTCGTTTTATCCTTCTTCTTTTTTCATGCCTTTAAGACGGATCATCCCGTCAGGATAAGGCGTGAAACCGGAGATTGCGGAATCCAGAGCCCATATCCACGTCTCGTGGTAGAGGTAAACGATCGGTGCATCTTCGTTCAGGATCGCGCGGGCGGCGTTATAGCTTTCCTTGCGAGTCTGTTGATTGTTGGATGTACGTGCCGTGTTCAGCAGCGTATCAACCTCAGGGTTCGAGTACTTGGAATCGTTAATACCAGCATCGGTGGTCATGAACTGGTGGATGTTGCCATCAGGGTCGATCCGACCTGACCAACCGATCTGGCTGGCGGTATAGTCACCAGCGGTTTGATCAGACAGCAGCGTCGCGAATTCCTTGGAGACCAGGGAAATCCGAATTCCGGCCTCGGACGCCATCGATTGTACCACCTGCATCAACTGCAGCGGAATAGTGGTGTTGGGCACCTGAACTTCGAGGTCGATCCCATCGGGGAAGCCAGTTTCGGCCAATAATGCTTTTGCATGCTCGATGTCCCGCGCGGGCACGGGGAAGTCTTTGCTGTACCACGGCGATGTCGGCGGGAAGGGCTGGTTGCCCGCTGCAAAGGCACCGTTAAATACAACCTGATTGATGGCGTCACGGTCGAGCGAAAGACTCAGCGCTTGGCGCAGTCGATTGTCTTTACCCCAAGGGTTGTCGGCTTTATCACCGTTGCCCACATTGAAGGTAATGCCCTGATAGCCAAGCGAAACGGCGCTCGCCACCTGAATGCCCGCATCACCTTCGGCCTGCGCCAGATCCGTTGCTGCCAGACGCTCCAACATGTCGATGTCGCCTGACTGCAAGTTGGCAAGCCGCACTGTGGTGTCGGGAATCGGCAGGTAGGATACGGTATCAAAGTGGTATTCATCGGCATTGTAGTAGTCGGCGAATTTCTCAAGAACGATGCGGTCTTGCGCAACGCGCTCCTTGAACTTGTACGGGCCTGAGCAGACAGGGTTCAAACCAAATTCAACGCCAGCTTTGGTCGCAGCAGTGGGCGATACCATCATGCCTGCGCGGTCAGCGAGCTGCGCCATCAGCGTGGCATCCGCATCCGCGAGATCCAGGCGAATCTCATGGCTGCCCAGCACTTCAACGCCGGTAATGGACGACAGTTCAGACTTACGGCGGGATTCTTCGAAGTTCTGGCTGCGGTCGATATTAGCGGCGACAGCTTCAGCATCAAATGGGGTGCCGTCATGAAAGACCACATCGTCGCGCAGCTTCATGGTCAGCTGCTTTCCATCCTCGGAGAAGGACCATTCGGTGGCCAGTTGCGGGATGATTTCCAGATCGGGCGTAATGTCAACCAGCTTGTCGCAAAGCGCGGTGTAGACGATCCGGCCGACAAATGTGCGTGACTGGTCAGGGTCCAGCACATCAGCATCTGATTGCAGCGCGATACGCAATTCGGACGCCTGTGCGCCCAGTGTTGTTGCACTCAGCAAGGCGGCGGCGAGGGTTAACTTCATCAGTTTCATCGTGAACTCTCCTGTTGATTGAATTGGTTTTGATTATTTTGTTATTTTTGGTTTTGGCTGGACCCGGATTGCGCCCGCTCCAACATGGCATCTTGGTATAGGGCAAAGCGCGCGCTGGCTCCGGCCGCACGGGGCGGGGGATCTGTGCGGCCCAGATCGGGTTCTGCCGCTGCGATCTCTTCGAAGAAATGGCAGGCGGCGACGTGATCGTCGCCACAATCTGTGGATCTCAGGGTAGGTGCCTGCGTTGCACAAAGCTCCTGCGCATAGGGGCAACGGGTATGGAACCGGCAGCCCGAGGGCGGATTGGCCGGGCTAGGCATCTCACCATGCAGCGCGGTCTGGCTAAGGCGCTGGCCGTAAGCCGCCACCGGAATAGCGAACAACAAAGCGCGGGTGTAGGGATGCCGCGGATGCTGAAAAACAGTATCAACAGTGCCTTGCTCGACAATCTGGCCCAGATACATCACCGCAACCCGGTCGCTCATATGCCGGATCACCGCCAGATCATGCGCGATAATCACCAACGTCAGCCCCAATTCGTCGCGTAGATCACCCAGCAAATTGATAACCTGCGCCTGTACAGACACATCCAGCGCCGACACCGGCTCATCACCGATCACCAGCTTCGGCGCAGAAGCGAGCGCGCGGGCGATGCCGATGCGTTGGCGCTGGCCACCTGAAAATTCATGCGGATAGCGCTCGGCGTGTTCGGGGCGCAGTCCGACTTTATCCAAAAGCCCAGCCACCTTGGCCCGCCGCTCCGCCGCGGTCATCTCGGGGAAATGGGTTTCCAGCGGCTCACCGATCAGCTTGCCGGCACTCATGCGCGGGTTGAGCGACGAGAAAGGATCCTGAAAGATAAACTGCATATCGCGGCGCAGAGCGGTTAGATCGCGCCCTTTGAGGCTGCGCACGTCATTGCCATCAAAGGTGATATCGCCTTCGGTGGGTGACAACAGCCGCATCAGCAACCGCGCCAGCGTAGACTTGCCGCAGCCGGATTCACCGACAATGGCAAAGGTCTCTCCGCGTCGAACATCAAAAGAGACATCGTCGACAGCGCGGATCACGCCGGCGGTGCCCATCATCCCGCCTCCGGTCTTAAAATGCTTTTTCAGCCCGCGGGCCTGTAGAATGCTGTCAGTCATAGGCTGTCCTTCAGCTTGATTTCCAGCGGCGCGAAATGACAGGCAACTAGGTGTCCGCCACTCATTTCAACCAGCGGCGGTTCGGTTGCGCAGATTGGTTGGGCGAAGGGGCATCGCGTCGCAAAGCGGCAG
>Ga0115567_10003984_pt1 | contig 14473 bp, 11 predicted proteins | sample COGITO_mtgs_1204_2_FD_88679 | JGI IMG/M metagenome (GOLD analysis project Ga0115567, IMG submission 88679) | Pelagic marine microbial communities from North Sea - COGITO_mtgs_120412 | ecosystem: Environmental > Aquatic > Marine > Epipelagic | place: Germany:Helgoland, sampling site Kabeltonne... | reverse complement strand
TTCACTTTTGTAAATAATTTGGGTGTTCTTATTCGCTAGTAGGTTATTTCTTAGAATTGCCAAAACGGGAACCGTCTTTGATGAAAAGCTGATTACATTTTCTGGCTTTATATTATTTAACTTAGCAATTACCCACTCTAAAATACAAGATAATGGGTGACCTAACCTAATATAATCGTAAGCAGTGGGTAGTATGTTTAAAGAAGATCTTTCATAATTAGTATCCTTAAATAAGGTTTCAAACTGCGTTAAAAATTGAGTTTTGGCCAATTCCTCATCGTAAATATCTAGTCGATGCGTTGTTAGTCTCAACCAGCCAGCTGGCATATTTTCTAAAACCCCTTTAATATAATCTAGCATTTTATTGTCTTCCATAAATTGTACCTTTTGATGCGCAAAAGTATACATTTATTAGGTTGATTTTAGAAGTATTACAAGACGTTTTGTCACATTATCATACCATTTTAGCTAAACAGAAATCAATTAAAAAATATATTCATTCCGGGAAAGTTCCAATTAGAAAATACGAGTGGTGGTAACAGAAAGTATTAAAAACTTCAGATAGTGATACGAGCCTTAAAACCTTCTTCTTTTTGCGTTTCAAATTCAATTTTTCCGCTTAACGATTCGATACGGGTTGTTACGTTTGTAAGACCTGTACTTTTTTTGAGATCGCAACCCGCGCCATTATCGGAATACTGAATTAGTATATTGCTTCTGGTTTTCTCAAAAGAAATAAGGACTAACGAAGCCAAACTGTGCTTCTTCATATTAATGAGGAGTTCCTGTAATACTTTGTAGATTGTTTCTTTTTCAATTTCCGAATATTTATCCCATTCAATGTTCGACAAATTTCGGACCACTACATTCGTTGCAGAAGTTTGATAATTCATAAATAGCCCTTCCAGTTCTACCTTAAATGTTTTTGTACTATCGAGGATGTCATATTCTTTTGAAATATTACGTGTTTTATGATAGATGGTTTCTAATTCATCAATGAGAATAGTATCTGTGGGTATATTTGATTGAAGCTTTGTCATAAACTGAAATACATCATTGGCAATTTCATCGTGCACTTTTTTTGAAATTCTCGACTCGGTATCATACACCTGTTGAAGAATCTTTTTTCGATGTCTCGATCGCTGTATAAAATAGAGGAATACTGCGATTATGAGTAAAAGAATCCCCACTAATGCGATTATTAAATTTATGTTTTTTCGTTGTGTACTCAGCAATTCGCTTTTTTGTAATTCTTTTTCTTTTTCAGAATAGAGCGATACGTAATAATTAAAATTACTGCGTTGTACATCTTTAAGACCGCTAAGGCTATCTTTTATTTGAATATATCGTGGCGCGAGCCTGTTTCTGCCTAGCTTTATATTGAGGGCTAAAGCGCTTTCAATTTTTTTTAGATCTTCGGTGCTTTCTGCTAATAATAATGCCTCTTGTGCGTAATTTAGTGCCTTTGTGGTATCATTCTTTAAAGCATAATGTTCAGATAAATGCTCTAAACTGGTTTGGATACCGGAAGAATATTTTATTTTTTTTCTGAGGGATAAAGCTTTTTGTAGTTTAGAAACTGCATCAGGATTGCGCAATATGGATTCGGTAAAACCTAGGTTATCAAGAGATCTAGCGATTTGAATACTATCGGTAGTCAACAAACTTTTATCATGTGCTAATTGAAATTGAATAGCGGCTTTCTCGTAATTTTTCTTTTTGAGATATACAAAACCGGCATTGTTATGTATATAAGTCAATCTTTCAGGATTATCTGTGATGCCTTTAGCCAGCTCATAAAATTGTAGTGCCTGATCATAATTTTTCCTACTTCTATAGATCATTCCCAGGTGATTGTACGCACCCCCTTTATATTGAATTGCTATTTCACTCGTTTCTAGATCATTTAAAATTTCTAAAATTTCTGTATTTAAAAGTTCGCTTTCATCAAGATATCCTAATTGTTTTTGGATTTCAGCCAATTGCCGCAAAGCATAAACCGTTCCTAGAGGTTTTTCCTCTTTAATGCTGAATTTTTTATACGCTGTATAAAATCGGTATGCACTGGCAAGATCGTTTTTGTCCTTTGGTTGTGTGATTCGGCTATTGTAGAAAGACAAACTATCGTTAACTGTCTGGGCATAGAGATTAGGGGAGGTAGTTCCCGTCAAGAACATTATAAAATAAAAAAGGGATGAAAAAACAGTCATTTTCATCCCTCTAATGTACTAACAATTATTTGTTAATCATTATCCTCCTACGCCATCTCCTTCGGGCGGCGGCGGCGGGGGTGGGATGTTCCCTTCTTCATCGCAGCAAGCCAATGGGTTAGATTGTTCTGCCACTGTTTCAGGGGTACATGAAAATAATCCTAAATTAAGGAAAACCGTAACTAATAATAATGCTATTTTCTTCATTTTGTATATGTTTTAAATGGGACATGCCAATGGCCGTCCGAGGGTTGAACTCAGTTTATATTTGCGATTGTTCATCGCGTAAAAAAAATTAGAGACGTCTCTCTTTTTGAGAAGTGTGGAGTGCAGAAGTGTGGTAAATAGGATTACTTCTCAATGGTCTTTTTTACCAAACTTTGCATTCCGTAGTTGATGAAAAATATACATAAGCCTTTTATAGCTAGTGTGTTAATTAACATCGAGACAAATAAACTATGTTTGAGGGAAGAAGCGTTGGAAAGTAGTTGGGAAGTTTCTAGAAAGATCTTGTAAACTTAATTACCAAGCGTTTCCAAAAAGATATTGTAATTTTCAGTAATAAAAAGAAGAAATAAGATGCAGGATACGTTGTTAAAAGAAGCATTTGAAAAAGCACTTTCTGAAGGCGCTCCAAAAACAGGAAATGGCATAGCCACGCACATACATGATGCGCTCGAAAAATTGTGTGATCAGCCTACGACAACCGATTCAATAAGAGGATATTATAGGAGATTTGAAAATGAGGAAGAATTTAATATTTCTCGAACAGCGAAGGATCATTTGGCTGTTTATTTGGGTAGTAAGAACTATAAAGAGTACTTGGAAAAGACGGGTACAAAAATTGTAAATAAGAGAAGGTATGTGTTTGTGATTATCGTTTTGGTTTTAGCATTGGTTTATTTACTATATGAAACTAGCCGAAAAAAATGCATGATTTGGCAAGATGACCGATACGTGAAAATACATTGTGAAGAAGCAAATGCAAAGCCAGTACAACCCGGCCTTTTACAAAATTTTAAAAAGGTGACGTATGAGTGTCGAACAGATTTCTTTTTTGATGCAGGAGGGCAACCCAAGGTGTGGTATTATAAAAGAGGAGAAAACGATCTAGAATTATATAGTATGCCAGGTAAACACCCCATCGTCGAGAAAACCTTACATGCTATTACTCCCTATATGATCGAAGCACATGTATGTGATAGTCTCAATTGAAGCTTGCTATAACGCTGTTCTTCTACACCATTGTGTGCGATTTTTGATACGGACATTCTATTGATATTGGTAAGATGTATGATTCAACGAATCGATTGAAACCTAAATAAGGCCCAGATCCTTAACGATGGCTACAAGGTGTATTGCATTGTTCGCCTTAAATTGAATACGTAGTTTATTAAGGCGTTTTTCTACCGAACTAAGACTGCTGGGCGAAATGTTTTGAGCTTTAAAATGAGTGCTTATTTGATCTTGAGATGATCCCAACGAAAGCTGTTTTAAAAGAGTGATGTCAAAATCATCGATCTCTATATTTTGTTTTTTACCCAAAGCACCTGCTACCTGCGGAGAAACAAATATTTTTTGATTACTAACACTTTCTACTGCTTTTAACAGTTCGGCAGATCCATTTCGATCTTTGCAAACGTAACCGTTTATATTTTGTTTACGGATTAAGAACCGTACTTTTTGTAGCTGATCTTTCATCGAATATACGATGATAGGCAGTTCTGGATATGCTGTTCGTATTTTTAAAATTAAATCTTCGCCAGAAATGATATCACAGTTGCGATGGTCTTTTTTAAACGAAAGATCTGTAATGATAAGGTCAAATGGAGCATGGTCTAAAGCAGCCTTTTTAATTTTCACATATGCCTCGTCGCAATATTGGGCACTTTTGATTACAGGAATAGCAAGAGAGGCCAATATTTCTGAAACCCCTTTGTTTATATCATCGTGATCGTCTGCGATCAATACTTTTTTAAACATACTGAATGGTACTTGCTTTAATGCCTTTTGTTTATCCGTTTCAAAAATAATAGTTTCTTATAAAGTCTCAATACGGTTTTCCTCAATTGAATAGTTTAGTGTTTTTTGAAGCTATTGTTTTCAATATTTTTTTGTAAGAATACTTATACTTCGTTTATTGTTACCATTCTATTTTTTGGGCAACGTATTTTTTTCTTGGTTTCTCATTTGTGAACTAATAAACGGAATTCTTGGCGCTAAAAAATACCCTGTTAAACTAGCAAAGAGAATAGGGATAAAATACGAAAACCCAGTGAGCGTAGCTATCAGTATCGTTGTGCTCATAGGTGTTCTGGTCACACAAGCATTGATTGCAGCCATACAGCTTATAATTGCCAAGGTAAGGCTTGTAGCAGGGAATATTTGATGAATAATTAAACCAAGCGTAGCACCCACAAAAAACAACGGAATGATAAAACCGCCCCTCCAGCCAGAAGTTACGGTAATGGCGATAGCAATGATTTTAAAAATCAAAATTAAGATCAAAAAATATAAGGTAAAGTCGCCGGCTAAAAGTTCGTTTATTTGATAATGACTAAAGTATCTCGTTATAGGAAGATAAAACGATATGATACCAAGTATAATCCCGCCGATTAACGTTTTTATGTAGATTGGCAAGGGCCGTCTTTCAAATAGCGATTTAAAAAATTTAGTACAATAGATAAATAGCCAACCTATTGCAGCTGCGGTTATTGCAAAGAGGACAGAAAGACCAAAATCTAACACGCCCGTATATTCATACGATTCTAATTCCCAAAGGGTTCCCAGTCCTAGTTGGATGATGAGTGCAAATACGACATAACTAAAACTACTTGCTACTAACGCCGGGATAATAGCTTTGTAATATTCAACAGCGTGTTTATGGTGCAGTATTTCTAACGAAAACAAACTTCCTCCTAAGGGGGCACCAAACATTGCGGTAAAACCAGATGCCATTCCGGCAATACTCATCGATCTTAATTCTTCTCCTTTCAGTCTAAACAGTTTGCCCAACCAAGTACCTGTAGAACCAATTACTTGTACTAAAGGCGCTTCAGGGCCAAGACTTCCCCCAGAGGCAATACAAAGAAGGGAAGAAAGAAGCATGGAAGGGTTGTTCTTTGGGTCGAGCTTCCCTTTATTAAACCGGATGTTGTTTACAATCAAATGGATTTCACCTGGATCACCAATAAAGTGAATTATGAGACCTACCAATAGGCCACAGATCGCCATAACAGGAATTACAAACCATCCTTCAAAGAATGCTAATTGATGTGTTAAGAATTCAAGAACGATCCAGTAAAGGCCTGCAATTATCCCGCCCAATAAACCTAAAAAAGCCCACAATAAAAATGTTCTGCTGAACAAAAATGGATTTAACCGAACCGGTTGATCTAATATATTTAGATACGTTACTAGTTTTCTTCTTCTCTTTAGTTTCAACTGCCTATTTTATTTTAAACTTCGAATTTCCATCCTCATAAAAAGACGCTAATTTTCAGTTAAGCGCGAACGGAATTTTCAAATTAGTTTATTTGATTAAAAGAGCAAAATTTAATGAAGAAAATGATTGTTTTTTACCACAGTACTTTGTTGTGCTCAGTCTTTTCTGTTATATGTTTTTTTTTATAATATTCTAAATTTAAAAAATTGGTCTAAAAATATCAGAAGAGAACTTGCCGAAATAATTATAATAGTTGTCCAAAATTGAAATTTCCAATTCAGTTTATGTTTTCTGGATATTTTATATACCAAAAAAAACAAAATACCGCTAATAATTATTGAGAGTGTGAAAGTTCCGATTCCCAAAAATTGACCAACACGTCCCTCATCATTAGCCATTATAAAATTCATTAGTCCAGCTAAAAATCTCATATAAAATGCTGTGAACAAAAACGTGTAAATATATTTATTCCAACCTCTTGATTTTAGAAACAAGAAAACAAAAATTCCTTGTAAAACAGTTATAATCGGCCCAGAAATAGAAATAATAGCTTTATGAGTTTCAGTAGGATTTTGTCCTTTGACAAAAGATGTCCCATTTAATCTCATGATGTTTTTATGTCCCAATAGTTCACTTGTTAACCAATGAACAAACTCGTGAATCATCCAAGTTAGAAAGACTGCAAGTATTCCTGCTAATATGTATTTTACTGTGATTTTTTGATTGTTCATTTGTTTATGAAAGTATGTTTTTTAGCTTGTGCACAACGTTTTTGTGTATGATTTCGTTGCGTGTTTCAGTACCTAATTTAGCAAATAAATAACGAATAGAATATTCCGAAGAAATGTACGTAAGTTGGCACTGGCCAAGCAATTAATTATACACGTCTTAAGTTTGTTATTTCTTTGATTCATTTGCATTTAAAACTCTCAATATATTTCCGCCAAGAATTTTATCAATATCATTTTCGCTATATCCTTTTTCTAATAATGCTTTTGTGATTAAAGGATATGCTGTAACATCATTCAATTGTTTTGGAGGTAATAGTATTCCATCAAAATCTGAACCTATTCCAACGTGGTCTGGACCAACTAATTTAATGATGTATTCAATATGTTCAATTACGAGATTGAATGGAGCTTTTAATTCTTCTGATTCTTGACGATATTTTGAATACATTGATTCTTCAGCCATATATGTATTCACACCTAAATGAATGAGAGAATCTATTTCAGTCTTATGTTTTTCAAGAAATTCACTTTCCTTTTTTTTGACTGTTGAATCAATAAATCCAGAACTGAAATTAATTTGAATAACTCCACCATTTTTTGCAACTGCTTTTATTTGGTCATCTTTTAAATTTCGAGGATGTGGACAGATGCTATATACAGAACTGTGCGAAGCAATTATAGGTTTTGTGGTGTGTTCAATAACATCCCAGAAAGTTTGTTCTCCGACGTGACTAACATCAACCATTATTCCCAATGAATTCATTTTATTGACAATTTGTTTTCCAAATTCAGTTAATCCTTTGTTTCCTTCTGAATTAAGATCGCCATCTTTTTTAGTTTCATCAGATGCACTTGTTGCCCATTTAGTAGAGTTATTCCAAGTGAGTGTTATGTAACGAACACCACGATTGTAAAGAGAATCTAACTTGTTCAAATCATCTTCAATATGATGTCCTCCTTCCAAACCAATTAAAGCGGCTATTTTATTCTGTTTTACAGCTACTAGAAGTTCTTCGGAATTAGCAACTTTGACTATTTTATCTGGATTTCTTTTAATCACTAAATCCAAACTGTCTATTTGTATATTGGCAAAATTATATGGGTTTACTTGATTGCCATCACTCCACACTGAAAAAAACTGAACATCTAATCCACCTTGTTTCATTCTTTTCAAGTCACTATGAGTTTTACCTTTTAAATCATCATCTATTAAAAAGCCTTTTTCCATTGTTTGGATCAGAATATCGTTATGTGTATCAACGAATATGGCTTGTTTGTGGATTTCTTCAAAAGTTTTGGGTACAGGTTTTTTATCTGGAGATTTTTTACAGGATATTTAAACAAAAAATAGTATTACTAAATATCTCATATTCTTGAATTCAGGATTTTGGTTTTAATAACTGCCAACATAGCTATAAAAACCATATGGTGTTTATATCCATTATACACAAAGCTACTCTATTTTTTATGAAGTAAGAAAGTCGGATTAAAAGCAATTTTATTGGTTCAAATACAATATATTGTCCGCAAAACGTTATACCTTAAAATAAAAAATATGAAAAAGATATTGTTCCTTTTGCTTACTGTAATTACTATTGCTGCTTGTTCCACATCAGACGATAGTAGAAACGAAGAAGAAGCAAACCTTCAGTTTGAAAAAAGCTTAGCCCTACGCATTAATCTAGAAACGATTAGAGACCGGGCTATAAATACCCAAGCCAAAGGTGCCAATGACCTTTGTTTCAATTTTGAATATCCTATTAATGTTGGTTATAACGACGGGAGCCAAGTTACCGTGACCGATTTTGATTCTCTTTTAGAGTTGCTGTTACAAGAAACCGTAGAGTCGCATATTACAGAAATCGCTTTTCCATTTAATGTGATACTCGCAGATGATACCGTACAAACCATAACCGATGAAACCGAGTTTCAAGCCTTGATAGATGATTGTGGCTACGATTTTATTACCGTGGCAGAAGTGCTTGCCGTTGTAGATGATTGCTTCACCATAAATTATCCACTCACGCTCGTGGTAAACGATGAACCGCAAACATTTAATTCGCAAGAGGAAGCAGAAGCCTTTTTTACTGATAATAATCAGGATATTGTGAGTGTTACTTTTTCCTATCCTTTTTCGGTGACCCTTATAGACGACACAACACCTACTATTATTAATGATGATTTTGAGTTGATCAATCTTATCACCAATACCTGTAGTGTAAATTAAACATACGTTTTTAAACTTTTTAAGAGCATCTTTCTTTTTTGAGAAAGGTGCTTTTTTATTTAATATCACAAATACGACAAATGCCGTATGGGGTACAGCTTCTGTTTCAATTAATTTTGTATTTTAGTTTTCACATAACTAACCGTTTATGAGATTTATACTTTTATGGATGCTCTGTGTCTGTAGCGTTGCCATGAAGGCACAATCTGCGCAACAAAAGATTGATAGTTTGCTTCAGGTAGCCGAAACTGCCACAGATTCCATCAGGCTTCGCATTTTAAATAAAGTATCCTTTTACTATGTTTTTAACAATCCCGATGCTGCTCAAGCACTATTAAAAAAAGGCATTTCAGAATCTAAGAATAAAAAAGTGCCTTTTTCTGAAGCCGAACTCACCAACACCTACGGTATCTACTACGATGTATCTGGAAAACCAGATTCCGCAAAATATTATTTTGAGAATGCCCTTGCCATCAGCCAACAGAATGATTTTAAGACCATCACTGTGATGATTATTAATAACTTGGGGATGTTCAACTGGAACAAAGGAAACTATCAAGAAGCGCTGGATTATTTTTTTCAGGCGTTGGCCATGAACAAAAACAATACTTCAGATAAAGGAGATGGCGTCTATTTAAACAATATCGGTCTTATTTACCAAGAGATGGGACAGCCAGATAGGGCATTGGAGTACCATAAAAAATCCTTGACCAATAGAGAGAAATATGGCGATAAAAGTGCCATCGCCGTTTCACTGAACAATATTGGTTTAGGGTATATGGAAAAAAAGGACTATCAACAGGCTGAAGATTATTTCACAAGAGCCGTACAAATGGCTGAAGAAGCCAACGAAAAGGGAAAATATTTTGACGTCCTCAATAGTCTAGGGGGGCTTTATATCATTACAAATAAGCCCAATGAGGCAATCCCTAAACTTACAGCAGCGTTTGAAGGTAGAAACAAACTTAATATAGATCGTCGGGCTAACTTTTCTACTATTGCTAGCCTTATTGAGGCCTTGAACGACCAAGATCGGCTGGCAGAATCGTCGCGTTTTATTGCACTAGGAAATGATCTTGTGGAAGAATTTCCAGATGCGCGTAACGATGCAAGCGAATTCTATCAGCACGCTTCAGAAACCTATTTTAGAACCAATCAACCCGAGATAGGAGCAGAGTTTCTAGAACGATCAATTGCCATTAAAGAGGAAATTTTTTCTTCTGAAAATGCTACGGAAATAGCCACGCTGGAAACCAAATTTAAAATGGCCGAAAAGGAGATCTCCCTCGCAACTACAAGAGCAAATCTGGCCGAAATCGAATTAAAAGTAAAAAAGCGAAACAATATTATTTATGGAAGTTTGGGCCTCGCTTTAATTTTAGGCCTTTTGGGATTTCTGTTCTACAACCAGCAGAAATTGAAAAACCGACAGCTTAAAAAAGAAGCAGCACTTAAAACAGCGCTTACTAAAATTGAAACCCAAAATAAATTACAAGAACAGCGGTTGCGTATCTCGCGTGATCTTCATGATAACATTGGTTCTCAATTAACGTTCATTATTTCTTCCATAGACAATTTAAAATTTGGACTACAAGAGGCGAAAGTCCAAACTAAGGAGAAACTATCCTACATAAGTGAATTTACGTCACAGACCATTTACGAACTACGAGATACCATCTGGGCGATGAATAAAGAGGAAATCACCTTTGAAGATTTACAAGGGCGCATTTCAAACTTTATCAATAAGGCGAAAATAGCTTCAGAAAAAACACAGTTTACTTTCACAGTTTCCGAAGCAGTTAAAAAAGAAACGCATTTTTCATCTGTAGAAGGCATGAACGTGTATCGCATCATTCAGGAAGCGGTTAATAATGCATTAAAATACGCAGATGCCAATAGTATAAATGTGTCGATAACAAAGAGTGAACCGATACTAAAAAACAGGCTAAACCTTCTCTTAGCTATTGTTGATGACGGAAAAGGATTCGATCTTGCAACGGTCGAAAAAGGTAATGGTTTGAATTCAATTCAAAAACGAGCGAAAGAGCTTCACGGTAAGGCAACGATTATTTCTAGCGTAGGGGAAGGGACTTCGGTTACCGTTTTAATGTAAAATTGTTGTTTCAGAACTAATAGAAATAGGGCAATTGCCGTATGTGTTTAAAAAAATCTTTAGAGTACTTTTAGTCTGTATAAAAATAGTATTGTATTTTGCTTATAATCTCAATCATCATATTTGTTATTGCCGCTGTTATTTTGGGAATTGCTTATTTTCAGCATAAAAAAATACAAGTACTCCATTTTCAAAATATTCATGCTTTAGAAAAGTATATTTCAGAAAATAGAAATGAGCTATTTATTAGAAATGAAAACCTAAACCGCTACGATTTTTTGAAGTATAATTTAGTCGAAGCATTAGTGGTACAAGAAAATATAATCCTACGCTGAAATGTTTTGTTTTAAATTGAATTTATAATTTAACCGTCTAAAAACCAACCGCCATGAATTTGAAAATAGCTATAGTGGATGATAATTCATTCCTCATTCATGCCGTAAAAGACAAACTTTCCTTTTTTGAAGACATTTTAGTAAAATTTACGGCTTTAAACGGTAGCGAACTATTGACCAAGCTTGAGGAAAACCGTAACATCGACCTTATCTTAATGGATATTGAGATGCCCGTACTCAATGGTATAGAAACCACTCAGATCGTAAAACAGAAGTACCCACAAATTAAAATCATCATGCTTACCGCTTTTGATAATGATGAACATATTTTTAATGCAATTAAAGCGGGTGCAGACGGGTATTTGTTAAAAGAAATAAACCCACAAGATTTGTATGATGGGATTCAAGACACATTAAATGGTGGCGCAGCGATGAATCCATCTATCGCACTCAAGACCTTAAAACTCCTTCGAAACCCAATTAATATCAAAAATCTGGAAGACCAGGAAGAAATAAGTCTTTCTAAAAGAGAAGTAGAAGTTTTAGAGCAGCTAAGCAAAGGGCTAAGCTACACCGCCATTGCCGAAAACCTGTTTTTATCACCCAGTACCGTGCGCAAACACATAGAAAATATCTATAAAAAACTGCAAGTACATAGTAAGATTGAAGCGGTACAGAAAGCAAAAAATCATAATATCATATAAGTACCTCAATATTGGTTCTTTTTCTGCGTTAACAGACTATTGAGTAAATACTGTTAAAGGGTATTAAATTGCTTTTAACACTCAATGGAATTATTTTTATTTACACTCAAACCTAAAAAAAAGAAACATGAAAAAACTTGCAGTAATTGCCCTATCACTATTTCTATTCTCTTGTGGAGGAGACGATGATAACAAACAAATCGTAAATAATCCTACAACAGCAGGTTTAACCTTTGCAGTAAGCGAAAATAGCTTTTCAGAAACCTATAGTAACCTTCGCTCTACCTTGCAATCGAATCCAAATATTACTGTTGTTGCAGAGGTAAACCATAGTGAAAATGCCGACGCGATTGGCAAAGATTTAAGGGATACCCGCGTTATATTTTTTGGAAATCCAGCGTTGGGAACACCGTTAATGCAGGCAAATCAATTGGCAGGATTAGATCTACCACAAAAAATAATGGTCTATAAAGACAGAGATAACAATGTATTTGCTGCTTATAACAGTACTTCATACTTGGCAGCCCGTTACAATGTAGGTAGTGCTTCTACGCTGCAACAAATTAATACAGCACTCTCTACGATCACTGCGGGAGCAACTAGCAGTACGGTAGCCGAAAACGGCAACGGCTCGTTAACGTTTAGACAAGGTACGATTACGGTTGTGAGTCAAAATGACTTTACATCAACGTACAACAACCTACGTAATTCAATTTCAGACAATCAAAACCTGAGTATCCAAGCAGAATTGGACCATCAGGCAAATGCACAATCGGTAGGCTTAGATTTAAGACCTACGCGTATTATCATTTTTGGAAACCCAAACTTAGGAACTCCATTGATGCAAAGCGCCCAAACGACAGGAATAGACCTTCCACAAAAAATGCTGGTTTGGCAAGCTGCCGATGGAACGGTAAATATTACCTATAACGACCCAGAATATTTGATGTCTCGTCATGGGATTACAGGAAATGCAGAGGTTATAGCAAATATTAGCTCCGCATTGGCTGGTTTAGCGATTGACGCTGCCAACTAGTCCTTAAACGCATCCGGAATTTTTCTAATGGGGTTCGCTTTTTCAAAAGCGTACCCCATTTTTAATAAAGCTACTTCGCTAAAGGGTTTTCCTATCAACGTAAGTGCAATGGGTTCTCCATTTGCTTGGTAGCCCATAGGCAATGCCAAACAAGGATGAAGCGCTACGGCAGCATAGGCAGAATGATAGTTGTTGATAGATAAAACGGCGTCCAGGTTGTGTTCATCCATAGGCTGCTGAAAAAACTTTGTCCCATTTTTCATCAGTGTGGTGCGTATTTGTTCAAACTCCTCAGCCGAAGTCGTGTCTGCTGCGATACCGTCAAAAACTCCTTGTCCGTAGGGCATGTTCATAAGACTGTCTTTTTGATTGAAGGCCATCACATCGGCAACATTTTTTACTGAAATATTTTTTGAAGCGTATGCATTCAGGTACTTGGGTAAATCTTCCCGCATTTCGACATCCAATAAAACACTGAAACCATCGAGCGGTACTTCAGGAGCATCATATTTAATAATGATGGCACCTTGCGCTTCTAGCCTTTGTATAGTAGCCGCGTAAATTGAATCTTCCAGCAGTCCATTCATCACACCAAGCCGTTTTCCTTTTAAAGTACCTTCCTTTATAGCAGCGATATAATCTGATTTTTTTTCTACGGAAGCAGAATCATCCAGATCAAATCCAGCCATCGCATCAAGTAAAATAGCATTGTCTATCGCGTTTTTTGTCATAGGACCAGAGGTATCCAAAGTATGAGAAATAGGTACAATCCCAGACCTACTTAAAACACCCACGGTAGGTTTTAAGCCCACTAAAGAGTTCTGACTGGTAGGAGAGATGATGCTCCCAGCAGTCTCTGTACCAACAGCTGCTACCGCATAATTTGCTGCGGTTGCGGTACCACTTCCAGCGCTGCTCCCACCGGTTTCAAATATTTTTCTGCCATATGGGTTTAAAGTCTGTCCACCAATGGCGCTATATCCTAACGGGCATCCTTCACAAAAATAATAGGCCCATTCACTCAAGTTCACTTTTCCTAAGATGAGCGCACCATTTTTTTTGAGTTGTGATACGATAAAGGCATCTTTAGACGGCGTATTGTCTTGTAATGCCAGCGCACCAGCGGTTGTATTCATGTTTGCCGTATTTATATTGTCTTTTAATAAAATGGGCATTCCATAAATTTCATGTTTTTTTGACGTTTTATTTTTGTCCTTCATACGTGCTTCCTCAAGTACATTCGGATTTAACGCCATGATGGTGTGCAATGTCGATTCAGGGTTAAGCTCATAGTTATAAATGCGTTTAAGATAGAACAGGGTGAGTTCTTCGTACGTAAATTTTCCGTCTGCAATTGATTTTTGTAGGGTCGGTATATTCTGTTCTAGCACAAATGGCTGTAAGGCTTCGTAGCGTTCTTGCGGAAATTGCGTGACTTCCCAATACAACTTCGAGAAAATTGCATTAGGGTCTGTGGATTTAGATTGTAGCAATTTAAATTTCATCCTCCTGTTTTCAACGGCTTGTTGTGTTTCAATTTCGGCTGTTTCATCGTACGTTTCCCATAAAACGGGAACTTCTTTTTGAACAACTTCTTTCTTTTCTTCTTTACATGCAACCAATGTTAAAGCGATACATGTTAGATAAATGGGAGTTAAAAATAATTTCATAG
>Ga0115567_10003983_pt1 | contig 14478 bp, 9 predicted proteins | sample COGITO_mtgs_1204_2_FD_88679 | JGI IMG/M metagenome (GOLD analysis project Ga0115567, IMG submission 88679) | Pelagic marine microbial communities from North Sea - COGITO_mtgs_120412 | ecosystem: Environmental > Aquatic > Marine > Epipelagic | place: Germany:Helgoland, sampling site Kabeltonne... | reverse complement strand
CTTCGACAAGTACAACGTCGCCCACTGAGTGTTGACTGTATAAACTTCAACTCGAATCAATAAATCATCTAAGAGTTAGCCAAATTTAACGCGAAGCCGAGGTTTCCGTCGAACCCGTCAGAACATGTTGAACATGGACCCGCTCGGAGACTTGGCCATCGACTGCTGGTACTCGTCCATGCGCATGAGCGTCCACGTCCCGGCGCCGTCCTCCCCGTCACTCCCGGGCTCGAACCGCAACACCTTCGTGTGGTACCTGAGCAGCGTGGACCTGTGACCCACGCTCACCACCGCCGCGCACGTCCGCCGAATCGACTCGTACATCAACGCCTCGTTCCGCTCGTCCAGCGCGGACGTCGCCTCGTCCAGGAACGCGCACCGGGGCCTACGCAGGAACAGCCGCGCGAACGCTATGCGCTGCTGCTCACCGGCGCTTAAAACGTCGGACCACTCCATCGTCGCGGACAGACCTCCCTCCGCCTTGAACTTTGCCGGTAAGTCCCCGAGCCCCGCGGCGTCCAGCGCGGCGAAGAGCTCGGCGTCACTAAAGTCGCGGCGCATGTGACTAGTCCCCGGCAGTAAGGTTTCGCCGTCTTCGTCCTGATCGAACATTCCCTCTTCGTCGCGACACGACGCCGGAAACACGAGCTGAGCCCGGAGTGTTCCGAGGGGCATGTACGGCGCCTGGGGCAGGAACATGGAGTCATCCACCGCGGGCGCCGCGATGGACCCCGCGCCGGTGGTCCAAACCCCGGCGACGACGCGGAGCAGCGAAGATTTGCCGCAGCCGCTGGGTCCCACCACGAGTAAGGCGTCGTCGGGTGCGAGCGTCAGGCTGAGGTTTCTCCACAGCTCCCGGCCCGACAGCGGCGTGTGCACCGCCAGCTTGGTCAGCACGAGCTCGTCCCCGGAGTGGGGTTTCACCACGGAGCGGGCGATGGTACCCACGGCGGGTGACCTCCCGCCGCGGATCTCGTTCATCTCCCGCATGACCTCGTCCGCCTTTGACGTTTTCCGTGAATAGCCCGAGGCTGACGTCCCGACCCCGCCGTCGAGGCCGTCGAGGAGCTCGAACAGCCTCTCCAACCTCTCCGTCTCCGCTGCCAGCCCCGATAGCTGCTCGAACCGTCCGATGATGATGTTCAGCGCGCCCTGCACGGTCCTGAACGCCATCCCCGCCTGCGTCACCACCCCGAACTCCACCTCCCCCGCGAAGTACCTCGGCGCGATGATGAGGCTCGGAAGCGCAAACGTCGCAAACTCGTACGCGTTGGTGAACAGCGCGAGGTTGCGGCTCCACGCGATCTTCCTGAGGAGCACGGACGCGACAATGGTGAGGAAACCCCGGGCGGCGGCAGCCTCACGCTTGGCCCCGCCGTACAGTGCGATGGACTCCGCGTGTTCCCTAGCTCGGACTAAACCGAACCTTAAGTCCGCCTCCCTTCGAAGCGCCTGGAAGTGGAGGCCCATGAGCTTGCTGCCGAAGAGCCTGGTGGTGACGATCGTCCCGAAGAGCGAGTACCCGAAGCAGAAGATTAGTAGCGTCGGGGAGATGCTCCAGAGGACGCCGAAGAAGGCTCCCATGCTCAGCAGCTTCTGTGCGACGGCGAGTAGCAGCCCGTTGCAGCTCTGTACGTAGTTCCTGGCATCTTCGCAGATCCGTTGGTCCGGGTTGTCCATCGTGCCCTCCGCCTTCAACGCGAAGTACGCGTGGTTGCTGAAGTACTTCTTCACCAGCAGCCTGGTGAGCCACAGGCGCCACTCCAGCTCCACCAGGTTCTGGACGTAGTGGTATATCGCAAAGAGGGGCGCGGCGATGACTATGATGACTATGTACCTGTTGATGGCGTCGTAGAACGCGGGCTGGTTCTTCTCGCTCAGCGCGGTCATCATGTCCCTCTGGACGTACGAGAACACCACCATGAGCCCCGTGGTGAGCGCGCAGAGCACCAGCATTATCCCGAGCAGGACCCTGGCTCGAACTTTTTGGTCGCCGTAGTAATAAATCCTCGCGAGCTTGAGGGCTCTTAGGAGCGTGGGCCAAAACTCAGCCTGTTTGCCGTCCACGACCTCGTCGTTCTCCATCGACGCCTTCTTGACCCTGGACAGGGGCTTACCGGACTTCGCACCCTTGGCGCCGTCGTCGGTGCCCATCGTGACGGACTTCGATTCGACGTTCGGATGGTGACCGAGGGTATTAAATCCGGCGACAGCCTTGAGGGCGCCGAGGACCTGCCCGCCGGTGGTCTCCGGCTCTCTTCCCGCGCCGCCCCGTCCGAGTAGGGACTCTGTGCTCGAAGGGGCGACGGGTCCGCGCTCGGGGTCTTCCTCGATGTTAACTGTCCCCGCGTGCGAGGAGCGCGCGGTGACCTATGACATCGCGAAAGGGCACCCCCGAAAACTGTGCGGCAGAGATTTTTTGGCAGCGAAGACAGATCCTGAGCGGCGGCACTTCCAGGGAGCGCGGGCGTCATCTCGATCTCCACGGAGGAGGCGGGTCGAGGTAGTGGAACACAAGAGAGATGTCTGCGCGACGGTTCCTGAACACCGCGTTCGGCGTGTCCAACGGCGGGCTCGCCGCGTGGGGCATCGCGGGCGCTGGAGCGTATTACTTCATGTACCTCCCCGAGAAGCAGAGGGCCGACGCCGAGGTGATCCGGGCGGCGAACGCGGGGAAGCTGATGAAGCAGAAGAACTACGTGGAGTTCGTGAAGGATCACGAGGCGAAGAAGGGCGAGGGTGGCGGTAAAGGGGGATGGTTCGGAGGATGGTTCGGCGGCAAGAAGCAGTAGGCGACGACGAGAAGATCGAGGAGAGTTGGATTTCCAACCTCCTCTCGTCGCTGAGTTGGGACACCCGCGGGGGCGCGCCTTTAGTCCTAGAGCGCTCCCGACGGCGTCAACGTCATCCCAATTGTAATGAGATCGCTCATGATCGTTAATCCCGTCGTGTACTAAACCCGACACGCCACAGGGCGCGCCGATACCCCCGCCCGAAGCCTCTCTAAATATCTGCCACAAAATCGCCCGGCTGTCGCCACGTGCCCATCAGTAACACTTAAGTCGATCGCGACCTCCACTCCCAGATACACCGCGGTGAAGCGCGTGAGTCACCGTCGCGGGCCGCCCCTAAAGTCATCGGCACGAGCTGATCGCGCTGATACTTCCGTGATCGGTCGAGAAGCGCCGCGGAGAAGCGCGCGTTTGAACCTCATCGAAACGGCGCCGGTTGGGTACATCGATAATCCAAGATGTCGGGCTCGCAGGCGCGACGCGCGGCGTCCCGGCTGTACGCCGCGGGCTCCCGCGCGTCCCCCCCTTCCGTGATCGCGCGCGCGCTCGGACTCGACGCCGCGCCGCTGCTCACCCGGGGATCGTCGCCATCGCCGGGACCCGCGTGGCATCACCGCGCGGCACCCTTCAGCGCGTCCGCCCACGCCGCCGCCGACGATCGCACCCTCGCGCGAAACATCGGAATCTCGGCTCACATCGACAGCGGCAAGACCACCTTGACCGAGCGCATCCTGTTCTACACGGGCCGCATCCACGAGATCCACGAGGTGCGCGGTAAGGACGGCGTCGGCGCCAAGATGGACTCGATGGAGCTGGAGAGGGAGAAGGGCATCACCATCCAATCCGCGGCGACGTTTTGCAAGTGGAAGGACAGCGACATCAACATCATCGACACCCCGGGCCACGTCGACTTCACCATCGAGGTGGAGCGCGCGCTCCGCGTCCTCGACGGTGCCATCCTGGTGCTGTGCTCCGTGGGCGGGGTACAGTCGCAGTCAATCACGGTGGACAGGCAGATGCGCAGGTACAACGTCCCGCGGCTGTGCTTCGTGAACAAGTGCGACAGAACCGGCGCGGACCCGTGGAGGGTGCTGAAGCAGGTGCAGGACAAGCTCAAGCTCAACGCCGCGGCGGTTCACATCCCGATCGGCCTGGAGGAGAATCACGCGGGCGTCGTGGACCTCGTGCGCATGGAAGCCGTGACCTTCCACGGCCCCAACGGCGACGACATCAAGATCGGCCCCATCCCCGACGAAATGAAGGCGCTCGCCGATGAAAAGCGCAAGGTTCTCGTGGAAGCCGTCGCGGAGGTGGACGAGGAGCTCGGCGAGATCTTCCTGATGGGCGAGGATCCCACGTTGGATCAGCTCAAGGCTGCGATCCGCCGCGCCACGATCGCTCGCGAGTTCGCGCCGCTCTTCATGGGATCGGCGTTCAAGAACAAGGGCGTGCAGCTCCTGCTGGACGGGGTGGTGGATTACCTCCCGGCTCCGCACGAGGTTGAGAACATCGCGCTGGACCTCAACAAGGAGGAGGAGGAGGTTAAACTCGTGTCGGACCCCAAGGCACCGCTCGTGGGTCTGGCGTTCAAGCTGGAGGAAGGACGGTTCGGTCAGCTCACGTACCTGCGAATCTACCAAGGTAAAATCGCAAAGGGCAACTCGCTGGTGAACACGTCCACCGGCAAGAAGCTCAAGGTTCCCCGGCTGGTTCGCATGCACTCGGAGGAGATGGAGGAGGTGAACGAGGCGTCCGCGGGTGAGATCGTCGCGCTCTTCGGCGTGGAGTGCAAGTCCGGCGACACATTCACCGACGGCACCGTCAACCTGGCGATGACCTCGATGAAAGTGCCCGAGCCGGTGATGTCCCTCGCCGTGGCGCCGAAAGCCCGCTCCGAATCCGCCGGCTTCTCCAAGGCGCTCTCGCGTTTCCAGCGCGAGGATCCCACATTCAAGGTCAGGCTCGACGAGGAGAGCGGGCAGACCATCATCAGCGGCATGGGCGAGCTCCACCTCGACATCTACATCGAGCGAATGAAGCGCGAGTACAAAGTAGAGGTCGACGTCGGCGAGCCCAGAGTCAACTACCGCGAGTGTATCACGCAAAAGGCGAGTTTCGATTACCTCCACAAGAAGCAGTCCGGCGGCAGCGGCCAGTACGGCCGCGTCGTGGGGTACGTGGAACCCTTGGAGGAAGGCAACCAGGGTGTGGAATTCGAGAACGGCATCATCGGCAACGCCATCGCGCCCGGGTACATCCTCGCTTGCGACAAGGGGTTCAAGGAGGCGGCGCAAACCGGCGGTTTGATCGGGCACCCCGTGGAGGGCGTCAAGATCGTGCTCACCGACGGCGCGTCGCACGCGGTGGACTCGAGCGAGATGGCGTTCAAGATCGCCGCGCAATCCGCGTTCAGGCAGGTGTACGAGAACGCCAAGCCACGCATCCTGGAGCCGGTGATGAGCGTGGAGATCACGGTCCCGAACGAGTTTCAGGGCACCGTCATCGGCAACGTCAACCGCAGGAAGGGTACCGTCAAGGACAGCACCTCGGAGGGCGACGACGTCATCATCACATGCGACGTCCCGCTGAAGAACATGTTCGGGTATTCCACGGAGCTCAGGTCCATGACCCAGGGCAAGGGTGAGTTCACCATGGAGTACAACACCCACGCGCCGGTGACCCAGGACGTGCAGGCGGAGCTCTGCCAAGAGTACGGCAAACGGCAGAAACACTGAACGGACTAAGAGTCTTAACTAAACCCCATTATTTTTTAATTAACCAATCGACCAAGTCTCTACTAGAGTGACGATCACGCGCTCGCGGGCTCCGGGACCTTATTATCCGGCGCGGCCAGGTCGAAGTGCGCGCGCAGCGTCGGCGCCACCTCGTCGAGCGAGTTGACGATGAAGTGCGGGACCATCTCCCCGGTCAGCGCGTTTGTCACCGTCAAGCCGTTATCTTCCGTGTCGCCCTCCTCGGTACCGTCCGTCCCCCCGTCCCCTTCCTCCCCGCCGATCCTCCATTTGCCCTCGGTGTCCAGCAGCACGGTCACGCATCCCGCGCGGTTACCGCTCACGACGTCGTCCTTCGCGGAATCACCGATCATGACGACTTGATTCGGCGGTAGGTTCCATTGAGCGCATATGTGCAGGAGGGCGTCGGGCGCGGGTTTGTAGGGCTTGAACTCCCGCGCGAGCGCGGGGGCGAAGGGCGGGAGGGTCCACGCGTTGGCGTGGAAGTGCGCGACGGACGCCTGGACGTTGCGCGTCACCAGCCCGCGCGGCAGTCCTTTCGAGTCGAGAAAGGCACCCAGCTTCTCCGCCCCGGGCATGGCCTTCATGGTGGCCAGGGCCTCCGTCTCCATCTCGTGGATGATGTCGTTCGCGCGCTTGCGCTCCGTCTCGGGCCACGACTCGATCTCCGTCAGGATGTCTCGCGTCTTGCACCCCACGCGCCTGTACATCTCGGCGAAGTCGTGGTTGGGCACCGTGAGCGTGCCATCCATGTCGAAAATCACGCCTCGCAGCGTGCGTCTCTCCATCGGCTCTCCCGTGGGGTCCGCCGCCTGGGCCCTCGCGACCATGTTACGCGTGATACGGACCGACGTGGATGTGACTCTTCTGGTGGCGTGCCCGACGTGCCGGGAGGAGAGGTGACTGGTGAGGCGCTGCAGCACCCCCAGCGACATTGCACAGTGGACCACGTCGCCAAAGCCGTACCGCCATTGACCTCCACCCTGAAATGCTCTCGACCAATCAAAGGCCGAGGCGGCTTCAAACTGCCGCCCAACCACCTCTTGATTTTTTTTCGGGCTTGGCTGGCGGCGTGCCTCGGAGCGGCCTCATACCGCCACACGGAACCGCGATTATTCGCTCGCATCCGCCGCATTCACAGAGGAGCTCCGCGCCCTCATGTAAACGCCTTCTGCTGGTCTTCAAGTAGTCGGTCAACCTGTCTTCACACGCCTTTCTCGTCAGCGATTCGCTGTAAACTTCCAAAGGATCTCCCTCCTTTGCATGTCCCGACGAGCTCCTCAGTCGGTGCTCCGTTGAACGCTCAGACGCTTCATCATCACGATTCCTTAATCACCATCCACTAAGATGGCTACCGTCAACATCGGCGCCTCCAATGGTGCGTCCCCGCCCGGAATACCCCCTCACTCCCCCCGATTCCGAGCCAGCTAGCGCGAAACCAAACCCGCGCCTTGAAGATCTCGCCTCGACCACCCGACTGACGCCCGCCCGCCTTCCTTTCTCACCCAACAGCTGGCGACCAGTTCTACCGCTACAAGATGCCCGCGATCCAGTCCAAGATCGAGGGTCGCGGTAACGGCATCAAGACGAACATCCCCAACATGGTCGACGTCGCCAAGGCTCTCGCCCGCCCGCCCACCTACACCACAAAGTACCTGAGCTACGAGCTGGGCGCGGTGTCCAAGTGCGACGACAAGAGCGGCACGTACATCGTCAACGGTGCGCACACCGCGCAGGTCCTCTCGCAGCACCTCGAGGGCTTCATCAAGCGCTTCGTGCAGTGCCACGCGTGCGGCAATCCCGAGACGGTCATCAACATCACCAAGAAGGACACCATCACGCTCAAGTGCAAAGCCTGCGGCTTTGTCTCTGACGTGGACATGAGGCACAAGCTCACCACCTTCATCCTCAAGAACCCACCCGAGAAGGACAAGAACGCCTCCAAGAAGGACAAGCAGCTGAGGCGCGCCGAGAAGGAGCGCGAGGAGGAGGGCGCCGAGCTCGACAGGCAGGCTGAGGAGGACCGCCGCCGCCGCAAGAAGGAGGCCAAGGAGGGCAAGGGTGAGAAAAAGTCCAAGAAGGAGAAGAAGGAAAAGAAGGAGAAGAAGAGCAAGAAGTCCAAGGGCGACGACGACGACGCCGAGGGCTCCGGCTCCCCCAAGCGCGACTCCGACTCTGACCCCGAGCCCTCCGACGACGACGACGATGACGACGACACCGTCTGGGCCACGGACACATCCGCCGTCGCCGCGCTCGCCCGCGCCAAGGAGCAGCTCACAGACGCCTCAGCCGCCATGGTTGAAGTCGCCGCGGACGAGCTCGAGAAGAAAGCCGCGATCGAGGCGGCCGCCGCGGAGGAGTCCGAGGAGGAGGAGGACGAGCGCATCGCCAAGGTTCGCGGCTACGTCACCAAGCACGACGCGAAAGAAACGGCGGAGTACCTCGTCTCCGACAAGCTCGGCTGCGAGTCCAAGGAGCTCGGCGTGCACTTCCTCGTCGAGGCGCTCTTCGACGAGGACGAACCCTTGGTGCCGCAGATCAAGGCTAAGAAGGCGTACATGATCGCCGCGTGCGGCCAGGATGCCAAGCTTCAGACGGCGCTCGTCTGCGCCGTCGAGCTGTTCATCACGGAGTCGGCGACTGAGCAGTTTAAGCAATACGTCGCCATCCTCAAGGAGCTCTACGACGAGGACGTCCTCGACGAGGAGATCATCCTGAAGTGGGGCGCCGATCCCAAGTCCGCCGCCAAGTTTGGCGTCGAGCTGGAGACCAGCCAGGCTGTCCGCAAGCAGGTGAAGCCCTTCCTCGAGTGGCTCGCACAGGACGACTCGGACTCGGACTGATGAAGTTGATTCAGACTCGGACTGACGAACCGCCGCACACATTCTTTGTCGCAAACTTACAGAGGCGTAGTAACTCACGGACGCCGACACCGTCTCTTTTAATATTCGACCTAAACATCGCAAGACTCTTCTCGCTCGCGTTTCATCCGTTCCCACACGGCAGCGCGCACGTACAGCGGAACGCCGACGCCGTCCCCGCCACCCTTCAATTTTTCAACAAGAGCCCCGACAGCCGCCTCGGTATCCTCAAGCGAACACCCGGTGTCGATTATGAAATCCGCGCGCTTCCGTTTCTCGCCGTCGGGAACCTGCCTCGCCAGGATGTCCTCGAACTTCTCCGCGCTCATCCCCGGCCTGGACAGCACCCGGCTCCGCTGCGTCTCCTCGCTCCCGGCGCTGACCACCGCGACGGCGTCAACCGTGGACTCGTACCCTTTCTCGTACAGCAGCGGTATGTCGAGGACCACGAGCGTTTCCCCCGCGCGCTCCGCGTCCTCCAGGAACTTCCACCTCGATGCGTCGACGAGCGGATGGACGATCGCTTCCAGCGCCGCCATGTTGGTCTCGTTCGTGGGCCCGAGGACGAACTTGCTGAGCTCGGGGCGTGAGATGCCGCCCTCCGGGGTGACGACGCCGGGGAAGAGCGCGCCGACGGGTTCGACCGCGGCACCGCCCGGGGAGTAGAGCTCGTGGACCACCGCGTCGGAGTCGAGCACGGGCACGCCGAGTTTACTCGTCAGCATCGACGACACCGCGCTCTTCCCCATCCCGATGGACCCGGTCAGGCCGAGGAGCAGCATCGTTCCGCCCGGACCCTCGGTTGACGCGGACGCACAGCTGTGCGAAGGATGCGCGCGGGTTCGGGTTCGGTGATTCGTTCGGATGTTCGGATGTGTGAAACGTGCGACGCGAGCGACAGCCTCAGCGGCGCATCGCATGTGCCTGCCCCTCACCTCGCGTTGTGACGTAGGAGGCGAGGCTGGCGTGAATTTCGTTTGGTTTCGAGAGCTCTCTGAAGTTGAGAAGATCCCGATGGGAATGGATAAGAGCACAGTGATACCGCACCGATGTCTTGCGCCGCGTCCGCCGTCCTCGGCCGTCCCGTCGCCCTCAGGGCCCGACGCCCTCAGGGCCCAACTTCCCGCCGGGCGCGCCGCTCGCTCAGGTGCGACGCCGGCATCAAGACGGGCCGGGCGGTTTGGGAAGCGGAGACCGATGGCGAGACGAACAGAACGACGGTGGCCAACGGCGAGGGATTCGAGACCGAGTTCATGTTCGACCTGGGCGGCGAGACCCCCGCGCCCGTCCCCGGCGTCAGGTTCGACAAGGACTCCGAGGCGGTCGCCGTGACCATCGACCGGCCGCTGGGCATCGTCTTCGAGGAACGACTGAACGGGGTGTACACCGAGATTTTCGTCGACGAGGTGCTGGAGGGCTCCAACGCCGCCGAGGCGAACGTCAAGGTCGGGGACGTGCTGCGGATCACCACCGCCGTGTTCAACGTCCCGGGTGTCATCGACGTCACCGCGTGGCTCAACCCGCCCAAGAGCAGCAACTGCAAGGCCTTCTACGTCGCGGACCAGAAGCCGTTCGATAAGGTCATGGACGCCATCAAATCGCACGCCGTCCCGGTGGACACCCCAGACGGGCCCGCGGAGGTGGAGGAGGTCGGCCTAGTCCTCGAGCGACCGAAGGCGTGAGACTCTAGCTACCCTAGCGCGTGATTATCATGATTGATTCGTCGGTGATTGATCGTTTACTTCATAGGTCGAACAGGCGCATCTCAGCCATGGCCTCCGCCCTGGTCACGTTGTACCACGCCACCAGTCGAGCCGCGCCCAGCGCCGGCGGCAACGGGCAGTCAACCCCGTAAATCACCTCCGCCGCGCTCATCTCCCCACGCACGCTGTGCCACGCGCTCCCGAACCGCCCACTGTACACCTCCCCGCCCTCCCCGTCGCTCTCCTTCTTCGGCGTCTTGAACGATCGCCACCCCTCGCGCACCGCGCCCGCCAGCGCCTTGGGATGGCATCGAACCTCGAATCGCCCCCGAAGCGGCCCCAAGATCTGCTGCGTCGCGGAGAGCGTCACCGTCTCGGACTCCACGCGCACGCCGCTGCTCTCGAGCGCGCGCTCCACGACCGTGAGCTCGCTCGCGGGCCTCTCCGCGAGCGGCCGCCTCGGCGCGATGGCACCGGCGTCGTATCGCAAGTCCACGCTGGTGTAGTCAAACATCGGCCGTTGGAAAGATCCAAAGGACGCGTGCATTGCACCTGAACACACCTGCCGCCACTCCGCCTCGCCAGACTTCCATCCCGGCCCGGCGTTGGGTCCTATCGGGATACGGCAGAGCGCGCCGAGTATCCCACCGACCGTGATGCACGGCTTGACGGGCAGCGCGGCGTACCCACCCGGACGTTTGCCCTCCGGCGGCGGTCTCACGTCGCCGCGCCAAACCGTGAGCTGCTTCTCGGCGGAGGCGCCCGTCACGAGCTCCCGACGCGGCGGCGCACGTCGGCCGCCTCCGGGCGCGAGCTCGAACGCCGGGATCGTGTCGTCCAGCCACTGCCTCACGCCGACCCTGTAGTTGACGTGTTGCGGGCCTCTGGACGCGAGTGACGCCGTGACGTGCGAGGGACCGACCTCGTAGCCTTCCGCCGTTTGGAACCGTTCTCGGTGAGACCAATCCGCGGTGAAGACGTGGTAAGGCACAGCTGTGCTTCGTAGCGTGACGCGGCCGCGCGGTATCTCGTCGCCGAGCTCGTCGCTGAGTGATGGCGTGATCCCGGTCGGTGTGTTGGTGACGTTGGGGTTGGACGCGTTTGGGTCCGCGCCCCGTAGGGACCCGAACCGCCCGAGGAGGCCCTTGAGTGAGCCGAGCTCGCCGAAAGCCTTTAGTACGGTGTGCCTGGAGAACCCGGCTCTGAACCTGCCGCCGAGGGCGTAGAGCGAGGGATCGCCGAGGATGCGCTGGGGCCGGCCCTCGGTGAATTGCTGCGAGTTCCACGCGCGCTGCGCCCTGAGCCGCAGGGTGAACGTGTTCCACCAGGTGCGGCCCCCGAGGTTGGCGACGACGCGGTCGAGCACCATGCCGCCCTCGGTTTTGACGTAGGACGGGGTGGCGGGGATGTTGAGGAACCGCTGCATCATGTAGAGCTGCTGCGAGCGCGCGAGGCCCGAGGGCATGGTGAGCGAGAAAGGGGGCGCGTGGCTCTGGTGCACGCGCACGTGGCCGTCCAACGCCGCCGCGCTCTCCGCCTCCTGATCCCAGAAAGCCTTACCGAACGCAGCCTTCGTGGGCTCCATCGCCCTCTGCTGAAGTGGGCTCATCTTTCCCGATACCCGGCCGCCACGCACCGATCGACCCGCGCGCACCAGGTCCTAAAGCTCGCGTGTATCTTTTGATGACCGCGCCGCGACGTGAACCTTCGAGGGTCGCGCGTGGGATGCGCGCCTTCGAGTGGTCGCGACCTAGATTTCGAATATCTTCAGGTTTTGGCTCTCCCGAGAAGGAAATAATCTCGGTTGTCAACTGCTGAGTCGTCCGTCGAGGACACTCGCCGCCGCACCACCGAGAGTGACAGCACGACCGCACCGACCACTCGGCGCATCATTCAACGAAAAGGGGACGAGTAATTCAGGAGGGATGGCGACCATGGCGACAGGGTCCAGTCTCCACGGCGTCAAGGTGGGGATCAGATTGGACGAGAGGATAGGACTAACAAAGAAAGCGACGTCGACGCGATGTAGCGCTTCGGCCCGCGAGGAGCCCCGGGAGGATCCCCGCGCGTCGTTCGCGTTCAAGTCCGCCGCGGTGGCCACCGCGGCCGCGCTCGCACTGACCATGGGCTCCCCCGCCGCCATCGCGGGTGTCCCCAAGGGCCAAGGGGTGAAGAGCACCGACGAGCTCGGACGCACCGACGTGGACAGATGCAGTCTCGAAGCCTTAGGGAAGGGCGCGTCCACCCGCGCCGCGTTCTCAGACTTCGCCACCGAGCAGAACAAGGAGCTTTACGTCAACGTGGAGGGGTGCGACTACAGTAACATGGACCTGAGCAACGAGGTCCTGTCCGGCATCAAGGCGAGAGGGGCGAACTTCTCCAACTCCATATTTCCAAAAGAAGCTTCCAGGGCGGACTTCTCGGACGCCAACCTAGCGGGCGCGGTGATCCGAAGCGCCAACCTGTTCAACTCGATCTTCGCGGGTACCAACCTGGAGAACGCCGATATTTCCGGGTCCCTCGCGTCGGGTGCGTACTTCGGGAAGGATCCGCAGACTGGCACCCAGGCGAACATGAAAGGGGTGAACTTGGAGGGAACTCTGTTCGCGGTGTCGGACGTCAAGACGATCTGCCTGAACCGCACGCTGGAGTTCGAGGCGCAGGCTGAGCTCGGGTGCTGATGACGCCCGTGCGTGCGCTGTTGTACTTTGTTGTTTTAATCCTATCGTGTTGGCTATTCGCTCGTCATAATCAAACGTTGAAATCGTTCCACTGGTTCGCGGGAGCCTCGCCCCAGCTGTCCTCCTCCTCCGGCTCGGGCTCGGGCTCCGGAGCCTTCGCGACTACCGGCGTGGTCTCCGTCGATACCGGGTAGTCCGGGTCGCCCGGGCAAACAACACGCCCGCCGATGATCTTCGCACCCTTGGGCCGGCCCTTTCGCTTCTTCGGCCGGCCCCGTCCCCTTCCCGCCGACCCCGTCGCGCCCGGCCCCGCCGACTTGACCCGCTTAGGGGTAACACCGTCGCCGCCCCCGTCACCGTCTGAACCATCCTCGCCCTCATCCATCCCCGGCGTCGCGCTCCTCCCACGCCCGCGCTTCTTCTCGCGCAGCTTGAGCTTGCGCTCGCTCGCCGCGGCGATCGCCCTCGCGCCGCCGCCCTTCTCGAGCACACGCACGAATGCCGTCTCGGAGAGGCCGTCGTCGTACCGCCTCGGCTCCTTCGCCGCGCTTCGCCGCCGCCGCCGCCGCCCACCCTCGCCGTCATCCTCTGAACTCAGGACGTTCTCAACCTGGTCCTGGATCTTAACGCGCTTGGTGTTCATCAGCTTCGCGCTCCGCGCCCCGGGGTCGATCGCCTCCGACGCGTCGTCGCGGTTCCTGACTTCTTTGGGAATCTCGTGGTATTCCATCAGGCGGGATCGGCCCGGGTGGTTCACGCGGTTCGCCCGCTCGCGTTCGCGGTCCATCTCCTCGAAGAGCTCAACCTCCTCGTCGCTTCGCGCGATCATCAGGTTGACCTCCTCGTCGGTGGGCACGTCGTTCCCGACTCTGTCTTCGTCGCGCGATAGAATCTGCTTCAACACCGAGTTCCGTTCCTCGGCGGTTGACGCCTGGTTGAACATTCCGGCTTGGATCGCCTTGTGGTCGATGGCGCGCTTCTCGTTCGCCTTTCGCAGGATATCCTCCTCGATCGTCCCGTCGCACACCAACGTGAAAACCTTGACCCGTCGCGTTTGGCCGATGCGGTGCGCTCGGTCCTCAGCCTGCGCGTCCATCTGCGGGTTCCAGTCGGAATCGAAGATTATGACTGTATCCGCAGTTTGCAGGTTAAGACCCATCCCGCCGGCTCGCGTGGAGAGCATGAAGAGGAAGTGAGGGGAGTCCGGGGCGTTGAACTTGTCGAGTAAAACCGCCCGGTCCTGGGTGCCCGTGGAGCCGTCCAGTCGCAGGTAGTCGTACCGGCGCCAGTCCAGGTAATCGCCGATGATGTCGAGGCACTTGACCATCTGGCTGAAGAGCAGCACGCGGTGCCCCGATCGCTTCAGCTTGGGCAGGATCCGGTCCAGGAGCTCAAACTTACCGGACGCCCGGAGAATCTCCTCCGGGCCGGACGGCCTGTAAAACAGGTCATCCGCGAGGAACAAATACGGGTGGTTGCAAACCTTCCGCAGCTGCATCGCGGTGTTCTGCAACACGCGAACTTTACCGTCCGTGTTGGTCACGGTGCCCTTCACAACCTGTCGGTAGTACGCCTTTTGCCACGCGGACATGGCGCACTTGATCGTCTCCTCCTCCTTATCCGGTAGCTCCTTCTCAACCTCGTTCTTCTTACGTCGCAGTAAGAATGGCCGTAGGACCTGGTGCAGT
>Ga0115567_10003981_pt1 | contig 14480 bp, 8 predicted proteins | sample COGITO_mtgs_1204_2_FD_88679 | JGI IMG/M metagenome (GOLD analysis project Ga0115567, IMG submission 88679) | Pelagic marine microbial communities from North Sea - COGITO_mtgs_120412 | ecosystem: Environmental > Aquatic > Marine > Epipelagic | place: Germany:Helgoland, sampling site Kabeltonne... | reverse complement strand
GTCCGCGAAAGCGCCTGCGTTATCTTCGGATCCATCAATCCCGTCCGTATCCGCCGCCAGTGCCGCGATGCCGGGCTGACCTTCGATGGCATGTGCGAACGACAGCAAAAACGCCGTATTGCGTCCCCCGCGCCCGCTTGCCCCGGACAAGGTCACAGTCGTCTCCCCCCCTGACAAAATAACCACCGGAGGTTTGAAAGGGCGTTCCCGTGTCGCAACCTCACGCGCAATCGCTGCATGCATCAGCCCGATATCGCGCGCCTCTCCCTCAATGGCATCCGACAGGATGACTGTGCGAACGCCGCATGCCTCAGCTGCGCGCGCCGCCGCTTCCAGCGAGAGGCGCGCCGAGGCGACAATCCGCACGTCACACCGCGCAAATACGGGGTCTGCAGGATCAGGCGCGCGTGCTGCCGGTGTCGCCAGATGCGCCAGAATACGCGCCGGTAACGAGATACCGCGCATCTCTATCAGCGCCCGCGCTTTATGCAGATCGACACTATCCGGCACCGTCGGGCCAGACGCGACTTGCGCCGGATCATCGCCGGGAACATCGGACACGATAAGGCTCAATACCCGCGCTGGATACGCGGCCGCCGCCAGACGTCCGCCCTTGATCGCGCTCACATGTTTGCGGATGGCATTCATCACGCCAATTGGCGCACCGGACGCCAAAAGCGCGGCGTTCAGCGCCTGTTCATCTGCCAATGTCAGTCCCTCCGGCGGCGACGGCAGCAAGGCGGAACCGCCACCGCAGATCAGCGCGACAACCAGATCTTCCGGTCCCAATCCGGCAACTGCATCGAACAACGCCGCACTTGCCATCAATCCTGCCGTGTCGGGCACCGGATGCGCCGCCTCCATCACGCGAATGTCGCGACAGACCGCCCCGTAACCATAGCGCGTCACCACGACCCCGCTCAGCGGACCGTCCCACAGCGTCTCGAACGCCTGCGCCATCTGCGCCGCCCCTTTGCCCGCGCCGATCACGACGACACGGCCCTCGGGCCGGGCCGGCATGTGCGCACGCAGAACGGTAACAGGGTCCGCTGCCTGAACCGCCGCATCAAAAAGGCTGCTGAGAAAAGCGCGTTTTTTTGGATCGATCATGGTGTCATATCTCCTGCGGGCGTATCCTAGCGCCTGCGGGGCTCAGTGGAAATCACGTGATTTCGGGATCACGCGCACATTGCGCGGATGGGTACGCGGGGCCACCTGACCGGGAATCGGATGCGTTGGATGATCGCCGCGCACGGTCGTCGCCGGGACCGGTTCCGCCGACAACCGGTCAAGCCGCCCCGTTGCATCCTCAAGCCGGTCCGCAACCACATGGATCACGCGTCCGTCTGTCTGGACACGCCCATGTACCACCAACAACCGTGCAGCCATGATCGTAGGACGGTACTGCGTGAACAAATTGGGCCAGATCACCAGATTGGCCACACCACCTTCGTCCTCCAGCGTGATAAAGCACACCCCCTTGGCACTGCCGGGTTTTTGCCGCACCAGCACCAGCCCCGCCAGCGATACCCGTTGGCCGTGCCTCATGTGGATCAGGTTTTCCGACCCGGCAAACCCCTGACTGCGCAAACTCGTGCGAAAAAAGCTCATCGGATGTGCCTTTAGCGAAAGCCGCAGCGTCTGGTAATCCGCAACCACATGCTCCGCCTGTGGCATGGCGGGCAAGGTTACCTCCGGCTCCGGCCCAATATCACTTGCCGCCACGTGATCAAAGATCGGCAAGGACGGTGCATCCTGCAACGCTTCGGCCTGCCACAAGGCCCCCCGCCGGTCGATACCCATCGACCGCATCGCATCCGCCGCCGCCAGACGCCCGATCTGCCCCCGGTCCAACCGCGCCCGCTCTTTCAAATCCGCAACGTCGACAAACGGCGCATCCCGAACCGTCATGATCCGCTGACCTGCGTCTTCACGCATCCCATCCACCTGCCGCAGCCCCAGCCGTAGCGCAAAACCATCCTTGCATGGCTCCAGCGTGCAATCCCAATCCGAGAAATTCACGTCCACCCCGCGCACCTCGACCTCGTGATCGCGCGCATCCCGCACAATCTGCGCAGGCGCATAGAACCCCATCGGCTGGGAATTCAGCAACGCACAGGCGAAGGCCGCCGGATAGTGGCACTTCATCCAGCTCGACACATAGACCAGCTTGGCAAAACTTGCCGCGTGGCTTTCGGGAAAGCCGTAATCCCCGAACCCCTTGATCTGATTGAAACACCGCTCCGCAAATTCGGGGTCATAACCGCGTGCGGTCATCCGTCCAACCATCTTGTTCTGCAACGTCTCGATGGTGCCACGCGACCGGAATGTGGCCATCGCCTTGCGCAGCTCATTCGCTTCTTTTGGTGAAAACTGCGCCGCGTCGATGGCAATCTTCATCGCCTGCTCCTGAAAAATGGGCACCCCCAACGTCCGTCCCAGAATTTTGAGCAGCTCATCCTGTGGATATTCCGCCCCCGGCGCGGGATAGCTTACCCCCTCGATCCCCTGACGGCGGCGCAAGTACGGATGTACCATATCGCCCTGAATGGGGCCGGGCCGCACGATGGCCACCTCGATCACCAGATCGTAGAACCGCCGCGGCCGCAGCTTGGGCAGCATCGCCATTTGCGCGCGGCTTTCCACCTGAAACACACCAAGGCTATCCCCCGCACAAAGCATATCATAAGTGTCCACATCATCGGCCGGAACGCTGGCCAGATCATGATCCTGCACATGATGCGCCCGCAAAAGATCGAAACATTTGGCAATACACGTCAGCATTCCCAGCGCCAGAATATCCACCTTGAAGATTCCCAGCGCATCGATGTCATCCTTGTCCCACTCGATGAAACTCCGCTCCGGCATGGCCCCGTTCCCGATGGGCACCATCTCCGTCAGAGGACGCTCGGTCAGGATAAATCCGCCGACATGCTGGCTCAGATGGCGCGGCATCCCCGTCATTTCCCGCGCCAGCCGGATGACGCGACGCAGATACGGATCACTCAGATCCATCCCCGCCTCGCGCACCCTGTCATCTGCAACCGTTGCCTCAAAGCTGCCCCAGACGGTGCTGGCAAGTTTGCTGGTCACATCCGCGGACAATCCCATCGCACGCCCGACCTCACGAATGGCAGATCGTGGACGGTAATGGATTACCGTCGCACACAGACCCGCCCGATCCCGGCCGTATTTGTCATACATGTACTGAATGACTTCTTCGCGCCGCTCATGTTCGAAATCCACATCAATGTCCGGTGGTTCTTCCCGCTCCTCGCTCAGGAATCTCTCGAACAACACATCATGCTCCGCAGGATCAACCGCCGTGACGCCAAGACAGAAACATACCGCGGAATTCGCCGCCGACCCGCGCCCCTGACACAGGATCGGCGGGCTGGCCTTTTCGCGGGCAAACCGCACAATGTCGTGGATGGTCAGAAAATACCGCGCGATCTTCTTGGACCTGATCAGCGCGAACTCGCGGCCGATCGTGGTTCGCACATGTTCAGGTACACCGCCCGGATAACGTCTCGCGGCCCCCTCCCATGTCAGCCGCTCCAGCTCTTCCTGCGCGGACCGCCCTTCCGGCACGATTTCATGCGGATACTCGTAACGCAGATCCACCAGTGAAAACCTGCACGCATCCGCCACTGTGTGCGTCGCAGCAATCGCATGCGGCCAACGCGCAAACAAGCGACACATCTCGTCGGGCGGCTTCAGATATCGCTCCGCATTCGCCTCCAACAGATACCCCGCATCATCAATCGTCACACCCTCACGGATGCACGTCATGACATCCTGCAACGGCCGCCGTGCGGGCACATGATACAAAACATCATTCGTTGCCAGCACTCCCAAGCCATGCTGCCGCGCAAGCGCGTCCAACCGCGCAATCCGCACCACATCATCGCCGCGATACAGATACGACACCGCCACATGGCGCAGCTCCGGCAAAGCGCGCACCAACCGCGGCATCCCCGCCGCAAACCGCCCCAGACGCGCAGCCGGCACCACAATCAGCTGGATACCCTCGCAATGCCCCGCCAGCATCTCCAGCGTCAGATGCGTCTCGCCCTTCGCCTGCCAGCCCCCGGCGACATCCGTCATCTTGCCACGCGACAGCAGCGTCGACAGCCGCCCGTAGGCGGCACGGTCCACCGGATAGGCCAGAAACTCGGTTCCACACATCAATACCAGCCGCGCACCGATCAGCGGTCGCACCTTGGCCCGCAAAGCTTCCGTATGCATTCGCACCACACCCGCCAGCGTATTGCGATCGGTAATCCCGACGCTGTGATAGCCCAATAAATTCGCCGTGGCCGTCAGGTCCACCGCATCCGAAGACGCACGCAGGAACGAAAAACAACTCGCCACCCCCAACTCCACATAAGGGCCAGGATCGTTCCAATGAAACGGGTCCTCGTCCTCCAGCGTTCGCCGCTTATATCCGTCCTGCTGTGGCACCTTTCAGTATCCTCCAAATATCCCGACACGAGGCTCATCGAATCCAATGACATCACGACAAAGCGCCAGCGCGGGAGGGTGGGCGGGATGTCGCGGAACGCGCATGCCGTGCCTCCCTCACGCAAACACCCCATGCAAAAACCAAACTGGGTCGCTGCCACGCCCATCTCCCAACACACCATCTCGGAATATCCAGAACCGCCGGCCATCCTGTACCTCGACTCTGTAATAATCCCGCAACCGCGTTCCCGGACGGTCCCGCCACCACTCCGGTGCGATCCGTTCGGGCCCCTCCTGCCGCCCAGTTAGGTAAATCACGCGTCGCCATCGAAATCGCGCAGGCGGGCCTTCGGGAACAGCATATAAAACCGCAATTTCCTCTGCTGGATCATACAGCCGCAAAGGGCGCGCACGCGGTGCCGCAACAGGTTTCACAGGCGCATGCGCCAACGCAGGCACCCGCCGCTCTACCCGTTCGGGCACATGGCTTTGCACGAACGCTGACCAGGTCACCTTTTCCGGTCCCAGCTTTGCCGTCAAACGGTCCAGCAACGCCGCCACATCCGCGCCCGCGTCCCGCCCGCCGTCCAGCCGGTCCTGATGCAGCGACAACGGCTCCGTCCACAGGGCCTCCAGTGTCAGCAGATCAAATCCAAAACCGGGGTCCACACCCTCCAGTTTACCCACCAGCAACCGCACCATATGCGCCGGATCACGGCTGGCACTTGCTGTGGCAACATCGCGCGACCGCCACTCGCCGTCCACGCGGTAGATTGTCAATCGCAAGCGACGCACACCTTGTTCTGCACGCGCAAGCGCCCCGCATAAATTTTCTGCCAGCGCGTCCAGATGGGGCACCGGGTCCATCACCGGCTCTGCCAACCGCACCCGCGCCATGAACCGCGGGGCATCCGGCGGCGCATTCAGCGGATCGGCCGCACGGCCCAGCGCACGGTCCAGCAGGATCAACGGATTGGCCTCGCTCACGGTCCCCGCAAACCGCCGCATCAACGACAGGCGCGGCACCGCTTCCAGTGCGCCCAATGTCTTCAACCCCAACCGGATCAACAACTGCTCTGATTTCTCCGGCAACTTCAGCGCCATGATCGGCAGGGATACCAGCACATCGGCCACATCATCCAAACCACAGATCACGCCATCCGGCCCGAACCGTGCCAGCATCCGTGCCGCTCCGCGCGTCGGAGCCATCGCCAGACGTGCGCGCAGCCCCTGCATCGCAAATCGCGCGCCGATATCACGCAGCAATCCCGCCTCACCACCGAAAAGATGCGCCGCCCCCGTCGTGTCCAGAACGATGCCGCCAGCCTCCGCCACCGTCCACGGGCACCAGCGCCGTGCCCACACCGCCAACCGTTCCAGCAAGGCGGTATCGCCTGCAACATCCGCCGTTTCCACATGTAGGTCAGGATAGATCGCCTGCACGTCCACCACCCGTGATCCCGGGACAATGCCACGCTCCCGGGCCGCATCACTGACCGCATGGATCACCGGCCCATGCGCACCCTCGCGCGCCAGCACCACAGGCACCTCACCCCCTGGCAATGTCCGCTGTTGCATCGTGATCCGCCGCCAGCGATCCATCGCCAGATCGGGAAAGAAAACGCAGACGATCCGCGGGATCGAGCGCGCTGCGGTCATGATGTACTTCCCAGCTGCCGGGGCTGCGTCCGCGCGCACGGAAAAGCTCCGCCTTCCAGACAGGTGCACCCGACGCCTGTGGATCGTAAGGATCCGAACCTGACCGCCGCGACCCGATCCGCCAACGCTCGCGCGCCGCCGACAAGCTGCCCGGATCGCCAGACCGGATCAGCCACACCGGCACATCCGACCGCTCCGCCCGTAGCGCCAACCGCCGCGTCGCGGTAAAATCCAGCACCGGCGGCGCGCCATGCACCTCGCCCACCACGGCGGACAGCCCACCACAAGCGGCCCCTTCCTCCATCGCCCAAAGCACGTCGCGCGCATGACTTACCTCGACCCGCAGGATCGTTCCGCCAAACCCGAACTCCGGCAAGCTGGGCCCATAAAGCCGCCCATTCTCCAACCGTGAACTGCGGTCCTGCACCCATAGCACCGGCCCCTTGCCGTCCGGCAAACAGGCCAGAACGAACCCCACAGCTGCCCCGTCGAATGGCTGTTCCAGCACGACATCCCTCAACACACCTCCACCCAGATGAGGCGCGGGCAACCCTTCCGCCCCGTCCACCTTGCGCACGAGATGCTTCTGATTGAGGGCAATCACCTGCCCCAAGGGAGAATCGTCTACCATACATTCCTCCATAGTGTTCACTTTTTGTTCTATTTGAAAAGATCACATATAGCGAGAAGGTTTTACAAGAACCCATGCGCATTTCGGCCATATACATTCGCGTCCCAACCCTATAGGGCAACGACTTTCGCCCCCCAAAGGACTGCCTCCCGTGATCCAGACCATCGCAGACGCCCTTGCCGATCAAGGCTACGAGACACTGACCCCCGTGCAGGAGGCTGTGATCGCAACCGCCCTTGATGGCGCGGATTTGCTGGTATCCGCACAAACCGGATCGGGCAAAACCGTCGCTTTCGGTCTCGCCATCGCACCTACGCTGCTGGATGGCGCGGATCGTTTCGGCCCTGCCAACGCCCCGCTGGCACTCGTCATCGCACCGACGCGCGAACTGGCAATGCAAGTCAGCCGCGAATTGACGTGGCTCTACGGCAAGGCCGGTGCCATCGTTACAACATGCGTTGGCGGCATGGACCAACGCACCGAGCGCCGCGCGCTGGATCGTGGCGCGCATGTGGTCGTGGCCACGCCAGGCCGTCTGTGTGACCACATCAAACGCAATAACATCGATCTCAGCGACCTGCGCGCCGTGGTGATGGACGAAGCGGACGAAATGCTGGACCTCGGCTTTCGTGAGGAACTGGAATTCATTCTGAGCGAGGCCCCGACCGACCGCCGCACACTCATGTTCTCGGCCACGGTTCCCGCTGCCATTGCCAAACTCGCGCAAAGCTATCAGCGCGACGCGCAGCGCGTGAACGTACAGTCCGAAGAACGCCAACACGCCGATATCGAATATCGCGCGCTGGCCGTGCATCCGCGCGACACCGAAAACGCAATCCTCAATGTACTGCGTTTTTACGAGGCGAAAAACGCCATCGTTTTCTGCAATACCCGCGCCGCCGTCGCGCGCCTGACAACGCGCCTGACGAACCGAAATTTCTCGGTCGTGGCACTGTCGGGGGAACTCACGCAATCCGAACGCACCAACGCCCTTCAAGCGCTGCGCGACGGGCGCGCGCGGGTGTGTGTGGCGACGGATGTGGCCGCACGCGGCATCGACCTGCCCAATCTGGAGCTGGTCATCCACGCCGATCTGCCCAACAACGCCGATACCTTACTGCACCGTTCAGGCCGAACAGGCCGCGCGGGCCGCAAAGGTGTGTCCGCCCTTATCGTGCCCGCAAAAATGCGCTCCAAAGCGGGCCGCCTGCTGGGCGGGGCCAAGATACAGGCCGAATGGGCCGATCCGCCCTCCGCCGCTGAGGTCAACGCTGCCGATGAATCGCGTCTCTTGGCGGACGGCGCATGGACGCAAGAAGCGCCGCAAGACGCCGCCGATTTCGTCGCAACTTTAACCGAAAAATTCACACCACAGCAACTCGCGACCGCCTTCGTCAACCTCTATCGCGCGCGCGTTTCCGCCCCCGAGGATCTGTCGGACGCCAATTCCAAGGATGACAAACCGCGCAGCAGCTTCGGCCCGTCCGTTTGGTTTTCCGTCTCTACGGGTCGCAATGACGGCGCAGAGCCGCGCACGCTGCTGCCGATGATTTGCCGCGTCGGCGATCTGACGCGCGACGACATCGGTGCGATCCGCGTCCAACCGCGCAGTTCATTCATCGAAGTCGCCGAAGCCAAAGCCGCAAAATTCGGGGCCGGCATGGAAGCGGAAGACGGCATCACCCTCACCCGTCTCGACAAAGCACCTGATTTTGGCCCCAAGGGCCCGCGTCCAGAGCGGGCTGAACGCACCACCGAAAGACCCCAGCGCGCCGAGCGGCCCGAACGCGCACCGCGCCCTCAGGGCAAACCGGACGCACCTCGCGCCAAGAAGGGTGAGCGCCCGCCAAAGTCGCACAAAACCGAACGCACCCCGATGAAGCCGAATGCAGCGCCCAAACCCAAATCCGAGGGAGCGCCAGCCAAACCCGAATGGAAAGACAAGCCACGCGATGGTGCCGCCCCTGCGAAGGGCAAGGCAAAACCCGTCTGGAAAAAAGCTGGCGGCAAACCGGACGCCCGTGGCGACGAGGCCCCCGGCAAGAAACCCTACAAACGCGCGTCAGACACCACCAAACGGTTCACCCCCCCCAACAAGATCGGCAAGCAGGGCGGAAAACCGAATGCACGGCCCAAGCCGAATAAATAGGGCGTGCATCAAGGCTGGAATTTTCAAAACTCCCGCTTCGAGTGTTTGAAAAAAGATCAATTTACACAAAACAAATGCCGGGGAAATTCCCCGGCATTTGTCATTTCGCAGGGTGGGGAAAACCCACAACCGGTCAGGCTTCAGCCTTTACCTTTCCAAGGCACCAGCGTCCGCTCGGCGGCCCGCATCAGCATGTCGATACCAAAGCCGATGATCCCGATCAGGATAATCCCCAGCAACACGATGTCCGTATTCTGGAACTTGGACGCGACCATGATCATCATGCCCGCTCCCTTCTCTGCCGCGACCAATTCAGCCGCGACAACAGTACCCCAACACACCCCCATCGCCACACGCGCACCGGTGAATATCTCCGGCAGTGAGTTGGGAATGATAACATACCGCATGATCTGCCACTTGGACGCCCCCAGCGAATAGGCCGCATGCACCTTAGATATACTGACGCCCGACACACCCGACCGCGCCGCAATCGCCATGATCCAGAGCGCGGCGAGGAACAGCAGGATGATCTTGCCCGTCTCACCAATGCCAGCCCAGATGATTACCAGCGGGATCAGCGCCAAGGGGGGAACGGGGCGCATAAATTCCACGATCGGATCAAACCAACCCCGGAACCAATCGCTTAGTCCCATCGCATAGCCCAGGGGAATACCCACAATGGCACCACAGATAAACCCGGCCACAACGCGGAACAGCGACCAACCCAGATGGCCCAAGAGGGATGTGCCCCGGAATCCTTCACTGGCGACTTTCCAGGTCCGCTCGGCCACAGCCTCAGGCGACGGCAGGTACAGCGGCTCCATCTGCCAGCCGCGCGTCGGCTCGAAGTTCGGCGTTCCCTTGTCGGAAATCGTGACACTGCCACCTTTGACTTCAACCCGATCACCGGGCTGAACCTTTTGACCGTCAATGGCGATGATCATGGCACCATCCGATTTTTTCACCTCGTCATTGCGATCAAACTGCACCAACTGATTGCGCCACTGTGCAACCTTGATGATGTCATTCTTGGCAATACCGTCACCGGGATCGATCTCGGGCAATTCGGGATTTTCTTCACGCTCATGCACGATCGCGGTGACCGTAGCATCGTCAGTCTGACCGTTGGCCGAAACTGTGTAAGTAAAAGACGCTTCGCCCTTGAAAGGCCCCGGCGCGTGCAGGAAACCGGGGATCAATGATGATCCGGTAAACATGGCCCACAGCAAGAATATCGTCAGGATAGAAATGATGCCCGCCCAGCGATTGGGCCGCACCGCGCTTTCATCGCCAAAGGTCACGGTCTTGAGCGAGGTATAGTCACTGCCACGCGCCGCCTGTGTCAGCTTGCCGATGATGAAAAAGGACGCGACGAAAATGCCGACGTAGATGCTAAGGATAATCATGCGCTTGCCTCCACGGTGCCCATGATCTCTTCTTCCATATCCCAGATCATGTTCAGGATTTCTTCGCGTTTCACATTGAAGTCCGGGTGTTTCTTGACCTCACGTAGATCCGCATTCACGCCCAGCTCTGCAAACGGCAGGCGGTATTCCTTGTGGATACGTCCCGGTCGTGGTGCCATTACGATCAACCGCTCGCCCAGCAACAACGCTTCTTCGACTGAGTGCGTGATCAGGATGATCGTCTTGCCCGTTTCCTTCCACAGCTTCAGAACCAGTGACTGCATCTTCTCGCGGGTCAGCGCATCCAACGCGCCCAAGGGTTCATCCATCAGAATCACATCAGGATCATTGGCCAGACAGCGGGCCAAAGCCACGCGCTGCTGCATCCCCCCGGACAGCTCGTAAACCGCCTTTTCCTTGAAATCCTGCAAGCCGACAACATCCAGCAGATGGTTCACCACCTCGCGTTTGTCGTTCTTGGGCATTCCCTTCATCGAGGGGCCGAAACCAACATTTTCGCGCACGCTCATCCATTCGAACAAGGCACCTTGCTGGAACACCATGCCACGCTCGGCATCGGGTCCGGTAATCTTGTGACCGTTCAGTGTCATAACACCACCAGTAGGCGCCAGAAATCCCGCAACGATATTGAGCAGCGTCGTCTTGCCACAGCCCGAGGGCCCCAGAACGCTCAGCAGCTCACCCGCTTTGAGGTCGAGCGACACGTCTTTGAGCGCCTGAACAGACCCGCCATCCGGCAGATCGAACCGCATCGAAAGCTGGTCGATTTTCAATCCTGTCATATGTCCCTGTCCTGTTGGCCAACCCTTCAGGGCCGGTCCGTGTAGGGCGGGGTCTACCCCGCCTCCCCTTGAAAGAAGAAAGGCCCGACAGGTACGCCGGACCTTTCAAATTTGGCCTACATGCCGCTGGCGGCTTTCAGCGGACCGACGTTAACCGTCCCGGAATAGCTTTCGAGCGCACCATCGATGGAACCACTGTCCACGAACACTTGTGCGACACCGTCCATGAATTCCTGGCTACCACCACCAAGCCACTTGGCGCTCAGTTGGTCGTCAACCGACGGGAATATGAAACCAGCCAGCGTTTCCGCTGTCGCCGCTTCGTCCATACCGGCGTCCTTGGCAATTACGGGCAACATTTCGTCCGTATTCTCACCGGAATTCCACATGGCGTTGGCATCTGCCGTCACCTTGAGGAACTTCGCAAGTTCGTCGCTGTTTTCTGAAACATACGACGCAGGTGCCGATGTCACGTCGAACACCAGAATGCCAAGTTCTTCTTTCTCGGTACCGGTCAGAAGGATGTTACCGGATTCCTTCATACGGCGCAGTGCACCGCCCCAGCCACATGCCATGTCAACGGCACCTTGGCTCAGTGCCGCAGCACCTTCGGCAGGAGCCATATCGACAACGGACATGGACGCCACATCGACACCGAAGTGATCCATCTGCTTGAGGAAGCCGTAATGTGCAGCAGTACCGAGCGGCACGGCGACTTTCTTGCCCGCCAGCTCAGACGCAGAATTCTTGTCGATTTCCAAACTTGAATTCACCACGCAGTTGTCATTTTCCGAATAGGATACAGCCACATCCACGATCTGGATGTCCTGACCGCCCGACGTCGCGACCACGAACGGTGGCACACCTTGGCTTATGGAAATCTGCACGTCGCCCGACGCCATCGCAGCGGACATGGCAGTACCGGAATCAAAGCTGACCCAGTTGATTTTCTTGCCCAGCGCTTCTTCATAAGTGCCATTCACCCTGGCGAACTGGAATGGCATTGGCCATTCTAGGAAGTATGCAACTGTAATTTCTTCGTGCCCCGCGGCACTTGCCGCCGTAGACGTCATTGCCATAACCGCGCCGGCAACAAAGGCGCATGCTGTTTTCTTGATCATCGTGTTCTCCCTGTGATCATTACCCAAAGACCTTTGCGGCCACCGGGGGGTCGTGTTGTTTAAGAGCGATTACTGGAAGCAAAAGCCGTAGTTCAGTCTTGTTACAAAACGTCAGTGTCCAGGCTGAAAAAACGCTCGGCTTTTATCATGTCGCCTTTCCTTCTTAGGATCAATGGTCCTATAGACGGGCCGCCATTGGCACAGCCCGACAGAAAGCCAGCAACCGCCCTGTCGCGTAGAGCGCGGAGTTTCGCGGCAACAGACGGAAATCAAAGGACCAGTTGCACCATCACAATGAGTCCAGTTCGCTGACCACTTCGCAGCTATGCCGGCCCTGGACTTCCAAATGAACCTGAAATCAATGAAGTGCACCAAGAATCGCTAAAAACTGGATCTATATTTCCAACCACTGTGGCCCTATAATCTGCACAGCATTCCCTGTCATATATGATAATCACTCAGGCCAGACACGCCGAATTCATCGATATCGACGCATCTTAGCCCCGCAAAGGAAAGGTTCTCACTATGGACGGCACATTCAACGAAAACGATATTTCCCGCGTTGTAGAGGCTGATCGCGCGCATATTTGGCACCATCTGAGCCAGCACAAGCAGTATGAAACAACTGATCCGCGCATCATCGTCGAAGGTAAAGGCATGCGTGTCTGGGACCAGAAAGGCAAAGAACACCTCGATGCCGTGTCAGGGGGGGTCTGGACAGTCAACGTCGGCTACGGGCGTGAATCCATCGCCAACGCGGTCCGCGACCAGTTGATCAAGCTTAACTATTTCGCAGGCTCCGCCGGATCCATTCCCGGCTCCAACTTCGCTGAGAAACTGATCGACAAGATGCCGGGCCTCAGCCGGGTCTACTACGCCAACTCCGGCTCAGAGGCGAACGAGAAGGGGTTCAAGATCGTCCGCCAGATTGCGCACAAACGTTATGGTGGCAAAAAGCACAAGATCCTGTTCCGTGACCGCGATTACCACGGCACAACTATCACGGCGCTGTCCGCAACCGGTCAGGATGAACGCTCCGCTCAGTACGGCCCCTTTACACCCGGCTTCGTGCGGGTTCCCCACTGCCTTGAATACCGTGCGTTTGAACAAGACGGTGCACCACAGGAAAATTACGGCGTCTGGGCCGCCGACCAGATCGAAAAGGTCATCCTTGCCGAAGGCCCCGATGCCGTTGGCGGCCTGTGTCTGGAGCCTGTCACCGCAGGCGGCGGCGTCATCACGCCGCCTGATGGCTATTGGGACCGGGTGCAGGAAATCTGCAAGAAATATGACATATTGCTGCACATCGACGAGGTCGTCTGTGGCGTGGGCCGCACGGGGACTTGGTTCGGCTATCAGCACTATGGCATCAAACCCGACATGGTGACGATGGCAAAAGGTGTCGCGTCGGGCTATGCCGCCATCTCGTGCCTTGTGACCACCGAAGAGGTGTTCGACATGTTCAAGGACGACGCCTCCGATCCGATGAACTACTTCCGCGATATCTCGACCTTTGGGGGCTGCACCGCCGGCCCGACTGCGGGGCTTGAGAACATGCGCATCATCGAAGACGAAGGTTTGCTGCAAAACACCCTCGATATGGGCGACTATATGCTCGGTCAGCTTGAGGAACTTTCGGACAAGCACCCCGTCATCGGCCAGGTACGCGGCAAGGGTCTGTTTCTGGGTGCCGAACTGGTCACGGACCGCGACAGCCGCGCGCCCGTTAACGAAGCCAAGGCACAGGCCGTTGTCGGTGACTGCATGCAGCAAGGTGTCATCATCGGCATGACCAACCGTTCACTACCCGGCAAGAACAATACACTGTGTTTCTCACCCGCGCTGATTGCGACCAAGGATGATATCAACCAAATCGTCGCTGCCGTCGATGGCGCGCTGGGACGCGTGTTCTCCTAATCTGGCAAATCACATATAAAGACAGGCCCCGAAATTCATCGGGGCCTGCCATCCGCAACTTATCGGGTATGTCAGCCGCGATCGCCGCTTGATTTACGACGCATGCCCAGCATACCCAACGCGCCGCCCAACAACAGGATCGACGCTGGCAATGGTACACTTGGAATTGGCGGAGTGATCGCCAGGCTGGTTGTGATGTTGAAATTCGACGCAACCGTGTGACGTTCGGCAAAGAAGATGTCGAGGTCATAATTGGTGCCCGCCCAAAGCCCCAGCGCCTCCAGACCGACACTGGTGATCGTTTGCCTGGTCGCACCATGCACGCCACCC
>Ga0115567_10003977_pt1 | contig 14490 bp, 14 predicted proteins | sample COGITO_mtgs_1204_2_FD_88679 | JGI IMG/M metagenome (GOLD analysis project Ga0115567, IMG submission 88679) | Pelagic marine microbial communities from North Sea - COGITO_mtgs_120412 | ecosystem: Environmental > Aquatic > Marine > Epipelagic | place: Germany:Helgoland, sampling site Kabeltonne... | reverse complement strand
TTTGAAAGTCTGGTCAGAGGCCCTGAAAGACTCATCTGCCGACTACATAACAGCAGATGACGTGGATGCTTTTACAAACTTAGTTAAGGAAAAAGCTGAAGTTAAAGGAAAGCATCTTTTTATGCCCCTTCGTGTAGCTTCAATTGGAAAAGCTCAGGGGACTGAGATTAAAGATCTCATTCCGCTTATTCCAAGAACAGAGCTTATACAAAGGGCCGAGGCTCTGCAGTCTTAAGCATAGGAATAAAAACTTATGTTTGAATTAGCTTCTGATTTTCAACCCGCTGGTGATCAACCCAAGGCGATCCAAGAGATTCTTGAACGCTTTGAAGCAGGTATAAAAAGGCAAACGCTATTAGGGGTCACAGGCTCTGGCAAAACCTTTACCATGGCCCACACCATAAAAAATTTGGGTGTGCCGACACTTGTGATGGCGCCCAACAAAACTTTAGCAGCCCAATTGTATGTCGAGTTAAAATCATTCTTTCCCAAAAATGCAGTCGAGTATTTTGTTTCTTATTATGATTATTACCAACCAGAAGCCTATGTGGTCTCCACGGACACTTTTATCGAGAAAGACTCTGCCATCAATGAGCAGATAGATCGCATGCGCCACTCAGCGACCCATGCGCTACTCCAGCGCGATGATGTGATCATTGTAAGCTCAGTTTCATGCATCTATGGTTTAGGCTCTCCAGACTCCTATGAAGGAATGTCGGTTGAACTTAAACTCAATCAAGAAATTGGACGAGATCAGTTTTTAAGAGAACTTTTAAAAATTCAGTATGGTAGATCCGATATAGATTTTCACCGCGGTACATTTAGAGTGAGGGGAGACACAGTTGATGTGCATCCGGCTTACGAAGAAGACCGCGCTTTAAGGATTGAATTTTTTGGCAATTATGTGGAACAGATCTCATGGATTGATCCCATACGCGGTAAAACTTTAGAGAGAGTTGAAGAGGCCTCTATTTTCCCAGGGAGTCACTATGTGACCTCCGAAGAGCATTTAAAATCTATGATCGGAAACGTAAGAGAAGAACTTAGAGAGCGCATAGTTCACTATGAAGAGCTTGGGCAGCAAGACTTAAGAGAGCGCATTGAAAAACGGACTCTCTACGATCTAGAACTTATTGATGAACTTGGTTTTTGCCCAGGGATTGAAAACTACTCTAGACATCTAACAGGTCGCGGCCCCGGTGAGTCTCCGCCAACTTTACTTGAATACTTCCCAAAAGATTTTTTAACTATTTTAGATGAGTCTCATGTGACCGTTCCCCAAATTGGAGGAATGTACAAAGGGGACAGAGCTAGAAAAACCAACCTAGTAGAGCATGCCTTTAGACTTCCATCTGCTTTAGACAACAGGCCCTTAAATTTTGATGAGTTTAACAAAAATGTTGATAAGGTGGTTTACGTATCAGCCACACCTGGAGACTATGAGTTCAAAGCCTCACAGGGTCTGATCACAGAACAGATCATCAGGCCTACTGGACTAGTAGATCCTGAAATTGAAGTGCAGCCCGCAACCAATCAAGTCGACCATCTTGTTGGCCAGTGCAAGAAAACAATTGAAGAAGGCTTTAGAGTTTTGGTGACCACACTCACCAAAAGATCGTCTGAGGATCTTGCAAAATACCTTGCTGGAATGGGCTTTAAAGTTAAGTATTTACACTCTGATATCAAAACTATGGAAAGATCTGATATTTTAAGAGATTTAAGACTGGGAGTTTTCGATATCCTTATCGGGATCAACTTACTTAGAGAAGGCTTAGACCTGCCAGAGGTTTCACTCGTTGCTATTTTAGATGCTGATAAAGAAGGTTTTTTAAGATCAGAGCGCTCACTTGTGCAGACAATTGGTCGTGCGGCCAGAAACGCTGAGGGCCGTGTGATTTTATATGCTGACAGAGTCACGGACTCCATGAAAAAAGCCATGAGTGAGACTGAAAGAAGAAAGCAAATCCAAGTTGCTTACAACAAAGAACACGGCATCACTCCTAAAACTATTATTAAAGACATCAAGTCAGGACTCACCGAAGCCTACGTAGACATTTACGGCGAAGATGCAGAGGCTGGAATTTTTCAACTTAAAGAAAGAGTTAAAGACTACAAATCTAAAAAAGGTGGCTTGGCTGGAGAGATCGAAAAGCTTAGAAAGAAAATGAAAAAAGCTTCTGAAAAATTAGAGTTTGAAGAGGCTGCACGCCTAAGAGATGAAATTAAAAGACTGCAGATTATGGATCTGGAGCTCTCATAAAATGGCAGACCTAAAATGACGGATTTAGAACAAGAGTTTCCCGAACCAAAAGAACAGGCCAATGCCATGCCCAAAGAGCCAGGCATTTATCTTATGAAAAATGAGGCTGGTGTGATCATTTACATCGGCAAAGCTAAAGTGCTAAGAAACAGAGTGAAATCATACTTCAACAAAATGAAGGGCCGACCCACTAGACTCAAACATTTGATCCGCCAAATTGTGCGCATTGATTATATGGTGACGACCACTGAAGTCGAAGCTTTTTTACTCGAAGCCTCACTGATAAAAAAACACAAGCCTAGATACAACATCAGACTTAAAGACGACAAAGCCTATCCGTACATTAGGTGTAGTCTCTCAGAAGATTACCCAAGATTTTATTTGTCTAGACGTGTGATGAACACCAAAGATGCTTTTTATGGCCCTTTCACTTCTGGCTTTTTGGTCAGAGAGAATATGAAGTTTTTAAATGGTCTTTATAAAATTAGAGACTGTTCAAACGGATTTATGAAAGCTCAAAAAAGACCTTGCTTGACCTACGAAATCAAAAGGTGCACAGCGCCCTGTGTAGATTTGGTCACTCAGCGCAAATACAGAAACCAAGTTAATAAAGCTATTGATTTTTTGGAGGGCAACACTGAAGAGGTTCTCAAAGATGTTGAGCGGAATATGGCTGAGGCTGCTGCCAACGAAGAGTATGAAAAAGCAGCGGAGTGCAGAGATCAGTTAGCTGCTGCTAAAATTATTTTAGACAAGCAGACTGTGGTCTCACGCGAAACTGTAGACCGTGACGTGATTGCATGTCTTGGAGATGAGGTGGGCTCCCTCATCTCTATGGTCCACACCAGAAAAGGAAGAGTGCTGGGTCAAAAAATTCATTTCTTAAGCCGTCTTCAAATTGGTGTTGAAGATCAAAACTTAAGAGAAAAACTTTTGTCTTTTTTAAATCAGTACTATGTCGACAATTTTATTCCAGATGAGATTTTGCTGGATCAAGATTTAGGAAGGGACCTGACGAGACTTTTAAAAGACGTTTTGATTGAGCGCTCTGGAAAACCTGTAAACTTAGTGCACATACCTACATCGATGACAGAGTCTGTCCTTAGTCTCGCTCAAAAGAATGCTAAAGAGCATCTCAAAAAACATATTGATAAATCAAATAAACAAGAAGATGCCTTAAAGGAAATTCAAACCAAATTGGGGCTTCCTGAACTTCCAGAGCGCATAGAGTGCTATGACATTTCAAACTTTCAAGGGGACCAGTCTGTAGGGAGCCAAGTTGTTTTTAATGGTGGGGTTCCAAGTCCTGAAGACTACCGCATCTATAAAATAAAAACTGTAGTTGGTTCGGATGACTTTGCCAGTTTGAAAGAGGTCTTGGCAAGAAGGCTTGCGCACACTGAATATCAAGATCCCCAACTTATTGTGATTGATGGTGGTAAAGGTCAACTTAGTAAGGCGCGCGCGGCTTTAAAAGATTTGGGTAGAGAAGACATCCCAATAGTAGGACTTGCAAAATCTCGCGAAAAGGGGAGTTTTGAAGACTCAGACTTAGAGCGCACCTATGAGCGTTTCTTTCTACCTGGCAGATCTAACCCTGTAGTTTTTAAACAGTATTCGGAGGGGCTTAGAGTGCTCACTCACATTAGAGATGAAGCTCACAGGTTTGCCATCACTCATCATAGAAAGTTAAGAGAAAAAAAGAGCATTGAAACTTCATTTACAAGTTTTCCTATGTTTGGACCCAAACGACAGGAACGCCTAAAAAAACTCTTAAAAAACACAAAGGATTGGTCTTCAATCACATTAGAGCAGCTGAAGAAAGAAACCGGCGCCCCGACCAAGGTCTCTAAAGAAGTGCTTCTGCACATTCATGGCTTAGTTAAAAACGACTGAGAAGCTATGCTCCTAGTAGACATACAAAGCAATAAACAAAGGACCAATAAATGATCATTACAAATATAGAGACTGTCCCGGGGAAATCTATAATCGAACACTACGGTATAGCGCAAGGCTCCAGTGTAAGAGCCAAACACGTAGGACGCGACTTTATGGCGGGACTAAAGAATTTATTTGGTGGAGAGCTTAAAGGCTACACTGAGCTTCTTTCTGAATCCAGAGACGAGGCTGTAGAGCGCATGATTCAGCAGGCCCGGTCTATGGGTGCAAACGCTGTGGTGAACGTTAGGTTTTCTACCTCAGCAATCACTATTGGAGCTTCTGAGATTTTTGCTTATGGCACTGCAGTAAAGGTTCAGTAGATGATTCAATTAGGATTGATACTCGCTCTTTTAGTAGCCGGTTATTTTTTGGGAACAGCAAGAGAAAAGAGCCATTTTAAAAGTTTGCGGGAGCGTGAGCAAAATTTGAACGTTATTTCATGGCGCTCTAATGGCAAAAAAGAAAAATTTGAAAACATTAGAGAGTCTGCACTTGTTATGGGCCATGTCGTGATTGGGCAAGACTACTTTAAATCTTTTTTAGCGAGCCTTATCAATATTGTTGGTGGCAGGGTTGGGGTTTACGAGTCTCTTTTGGACCGCGGCAGAAGAGAAGCCCTGTGCAGACTAAGACAAGACGCTAAAGAATGGGGCTGCACAGAAGTTGTAAACGTTAGATTTGAGACTGCACTTATTGGTCAAAATCAAGGTAAACAAAAAGGCGGAGCAGTTGAGGTTTTTGCCTACGGCACAGCAGTAAAATAATGGTCTACATTCCTAAAGATGTGCCGCCTGATGAAATTAACAATTCGGAACTAGATTCAAAAAAAGTTTTGATCAGGGGTGGATTGATTCTACTAGGTTTGATTGTCACCTTTTACTTGTTGTCCCTTTACATCCCTAAACTCTTAACTAAAGTTACGCCACTGAGTTTTGACAAATCTGTTGGTGAACTTGTTCATAAAAAAATGTCTGTGAGTAAAAAGCCGAATGAAAAACTGGATAGAATTTTAAAACTCACAGAAGGTAAACTTGAAAATGCTGTGAGCAAATCTAGGTTTTATATCGTTACTGATAAAGTAGAAAATGCTTTTGCTGCTCCTGGTGGAAATGTGTATTTCACTGAATCTTTTTTAGAAGCAGCTGAATCTGACAATGAAATTTTGTTTGTGCTGGGACATGAGTTGGGGCATCAAAAGTATAGGCATCCTACAAATTCTCTTTATACTAATTTTTTAAGTTCGGCATTGTTGTCACTTATTGGTGGGGTGGATCGCTTTTCTGAAATGGCTTTTAAAGCTACGCGCACAAGCTTTAGCAGGGATCAAGAAACAGAAGCTGATTTGTATGGTTTAGAGCTCATTCAAAAAATCTATGGTCACACAGACGGTGCGTTTAACTTTTTTGAGCGCATGAATAAAAAGTATGGTTTTTTAGAGGCTGTATCGGGATCGGTTTTTTCAAGCCACCCTTTGTCTAAGGAAAGAGTCAGGCATCTTTATGAGGTTTGTAGGGACCGCTTTAAGCAATCTTCCTGCCTTGAAGGTAAAGACATAAAAAAGATTATTAAAGTGGATTGAGGCAGTGTGTTTGCAACAAAAAAAGAAAAAGCCTTCACTTAGGAAAGCTTGATAGAACTGACTAGAGTTGGATTTCTGACTAGTGTTTTAATTCAAGAAGCTTTTGCACGAACCGGCGCTGAATTTGTTGATAGAGATGGCCTTGCTTATCTCAGCTTCAGTTTCAAATAAAGTAGAGTTTAGTATTTCAGCTTCACTAACTTGGTCTGTAATCCAAAAACTAGTCGAAACTAGAGTCTTTGTATCAATAAACTTAGATGGGTCTATAAAGCCATTATTACTTTTAGGAAGCTTTAGTTTTGTACGTAAAATCATGGCGTACTCTAGGTTTTTACTATCGCTAGTAGAGCTTACAGAGAATCCATGCTCAAAATACCCTTTTCTGGCAGATGCAGTTCTCATAAGAAAGGGTTCCCCAGAGGCTAAAACTATACCTCTTGGTGAGATTATGGAGAGTTTATTTGTCTCTTTTAAGTACTCAATTCTATGACCACTCATCGCTATAAAAGAGAAGCTGTCTGTTATTGTAAGAAAATTAGAAGAGTCGCTTGCTTGCCCCTGATAACCGAAAATCAAAATTAAAGTTATTTGCAAAATAAATCTTAGTTTCTTCATAAATTACTCCTAAACATCTATAAGCAAAACTCATGCTCACTTGAACAATGCCATAAGCCCAGCATTTTGCACTTGAGCACAATAGATCTGACTATAGGAAACCTCAAAACCCATAATTGTCTGCACACCAACAAAAACGAAACATAATATTTAAGCTTCTATTCTTGTTTGAAACTTTAGTCTTCTTAGGGTGTTTTAGGTCTGAACAGATTAAAAACACCCTAAATGGAGTAAAAAATGAAAAAATACGTATTAAGCCTAATTGTCCTCATATCCGTAGTCCAAGCAGAGGCAACATCAACTTTAGACAAAGCTATCGTTGAATGCAGCATCAGCACTCAATCAAAGTTTGAAGAGATCTCATTAAACTTTGTTCAAACTCAAGATGCCGATGACCGCATCTTTTCAGATTATATGATGAAGTACACTTACGGGGAACTTGAAGGTGCTTCTTCAGACATCTTTGGTAGACACCCACAACTGACTGAAACAATTTTCACCTCAGCGAATGCAGATTCAGATGGTGTGATCGCAAACGGCAGAGGCGATTATCAAATGATTATGAATTTTGACCACTCTCAAGTTGTCGTGAACTTGGCTTATTTAGGTCAAGACCAAGACAATTTTGCAACTTACGAGATGTCTTTTGAAGGTGAAGGCCCAGCTTACGAAATCACTGTTGATAGAGTAGATGAAAAACTAGCAAATTCTGAACACTACCGAAGCGGTGACAGCCTTAGATGCGTTAGTCATTTCAATCTTGATGAATTTGTAACTCAATAAAAAAAATAGAAAAGTAGAAGATTAAATTTAAAGCTAGGAGCTTAAAATGAAAAAAATCGTATTAACACTTTCAATTGCATGGATGGCCACAGCTTGTGTCATGACACCGGATGCAGGTCTCTACCCAGCACCTAATGTAGAGGTCGGAGTTGGTGTAAACAGTGGAGACTTTAATCCAAGAATCTACAATGGAACAAGATCTAGCGTATCTGTTTGGTTGCATCCAACATACACAGTGGCTGACGCCTACCCAATTGCTCAGGCGCACTGCTCAAGATGGGGCTTTTATGCAAGACCTTCTTATGACTGGATTGTATCAACTTCTTTTGAAAGACGCTTGAACTACTCATGTGTAAGCTACAGACCAGTGCTTTCAGGTCCTCACATCATTATAGGATCGCCATTCTATAGAAACCATTACAGTCATTGGCACAATGGCCGTAGATATGGGAACAGGCACCCAAGAAGAGGGACTTTCGGCAGAGGACACATCAGAAATAATGGCAGAACCAACAACCGACGTAGTGGCAGAGGCACAGTCTACACTCCTAAACCGACCCCAAGACATGTTGTACCTTCAAGAAAAAGAGGAACTTTCGGTAGAGTGATCAACCCAACAACACCTGCACCGCGTGACACAACGGTTCAAAGAGGGAAGCCTTGGGAGCACAACAAAAGTAAAAATAAAGTTGTAAGTCCACGCCCTGACACCACTATTCAAAGGGGAAAGCCTTGGGAACACAACAGAAATAAGGGCACAGTCACAACACCTACTGTGACTCCACGGTTCAAGAGCAAGCGCTCTACCTTTGGAAGCTCAAGATCAATGAGTCCTAGAGGCTCATTTAAAAGTAAATCTAACTTTGGTGGCATTAGGCCCAAAACTTCAAGTAGACGTTCAAGCAAAGGGAAGTTAAGACTATAAATGTGAAGACCTTATCTGATTATCATAAAAAAGTGCTTGGGATCTCCTTAAACGGAAAACCTCAAAGTGCTCAAACTACAAAGCCTGAGCAAACTGCTGCCGGGCTTTTTTGCTTTCTATGCATTGAAAAAGATTTTGAGCAAAATAAAGAACTCGTATTAAAAATTTTAAAAGCTACAGGGGCAGGTGAAGAGATCGTTTTTTTTGATAAAAATGAGACTGAGTTTTTTAATGAGGTTTTTAGTTTTGGTCTTCAAAAGGAAAATTCCCTCGGATTCGAGAGCTTTTCTGAAATTTCTAAAAGTCCCGTGCTTAAAAAAAAGTTATGGTCAGAACTTAAAAAAAGAACTGCCCTTTAGCCATCATATGAACATCTTTGAACGCAAGACTCTTTATCGAGTTTTAAGTTTTTTTCTGTCACACATTCAGGCGTCATTTTATGACGAGTGAGAACAGCCTCAGAGATGGAAGGTGTTCTAAGTTTCCCTTCTTTTTTATTTGTACAATCAAGCCTGGCAAATTTTTCGAAACCTTTTCTCATAGAAGTTGAACCTCTAAGGTAATCAGACCCGTCCATATGATTCATTCCAATAGCACCTTTAGAGGGAGAGCTTTGCATGATTGTAAAGTTGAAGTCTCTGTAAGTAATTGAAGAGCATGAGTTGCTGCGCAGTGCTTTATCAACACCCAGCGGATCATTGCCAACATGAACGATCATAAAGATGTGCCCCCTTGAGGCAAATATATCTCCTCCTTGAAGGGCCATGCCTGTCCCAGCTTTCACTTTTTGAATACAAGACATGGAAGAGCCTGGATTCATATAAGCGCGTGCAGGTATGCTAGTAACACTCCTTGCTCTTAGAGGCTTATCTGGGGCAAGTTTTAAACCAGCTGTCATCAATGAAGTGTAGACGTAGCCAGAGCAGTCAACGCCAAGTTCTTTTGATCCTGAACCTGCATTTTTAAAAAAGTTCAAAGTTGATGAGCTGCTTGATGTTGCATAGGGTTTGCCGCCAAAATCGTAAATCATTGGGCTTTTTGTGGAATCGACACAAGTTGAAGCTGGCTTCCTGTAGTTTTTAACATAGGGGTGAGTTCTGAGCACTTCTGATTTGTTTGTGATTTCCCTTTTGTTTCCTCTGCCACTTGAATGTCTTCCGACTACAGAAACCCCTTCAAGATCGTCATCAGCTCTAGTTAAAGCATCTAAAGATATGGAGTCACAACTTTGGTAAGCGATAGCAAAAGATTTAAGTGCTCCGTATTGTGAAAGATTTTTAGCTTTACCTTTCAGTTCTTCAAAGAAATTAGAAGACTCAACTACAGGTGGAGCTGGTTCTGAAGGCTGCTCAGTTTCGACTTTGTCTTCGGCTAAGTTTTCATCTTCTTTTTCTTTTGGCAGGTTGCAGTCTTTAAGAGTTTGGACGGCGATTGTTTTATAATCTGAAATAGCTTTTGAATACTTTTTTTGTAAGTCTTGGTTGGGGTGAAGTCCGTACTCAAGTTTGCCTAAAAGCTTAAGTGTTTCCTCACTTGATTGAGACTGTTCTACCTCGCTTTCTAAAATTGAATAAAGCTCACTAAAGGCAGAGAGCAGGTCTTCTTTAGTTTTGTCCTCTAAGCTGTTTAGTCTTGTGTTTTCAGCAAGTACTTTTCTAAACGCATATAGAACTGCGTGCCCTGAAGGTATAGTGCCGGACTCTTCAAAGCTTTTTTGAACGACATCGTGAATGTATGTTTCAGCCGGTTTACAGGCTCCAACATTCGAGGCGCGGTTTGCAACCTCTTCAGGTGTAGCGCCATTGTTACATGCGCCAAGTGAAACCAGTGAGAGTAAACATAAAGCTTTTGTGAATTTATTTTTTAATATTAACATAAAAGCCTACTCGGGCTTTAGGGCTGGCTATAGTAAAGTTTAGACCTGAGTGAGGGTCTAGTTTTGCTGTATTTAAGGCTTTTGCAGTCTTAAGTCCTTTAAGTCTTTTAAAATTGAAAAATAAGTAGATAGTTTGTTGCTAAGCTTGAGCCTAGAATGGATTAAAAGAGATCAGGGGTTTTGTCTCAATTTGAGACAAGATATTCATTCTCAATATTCAAATCTGCGAATCCGTATACTTTTTCAATCAAGTGTAAAGACTTTTGACACCAGCCTGGCATTTTACGGCATCTGAGCCTGGCATTCATATTGCTCTATAGATATTAAGGGGAATGTTATGAAAAAGGTAAATACAACTTATAAACTGATTTTTGCAGGGGTATTGGCAGTAAGCTTAACAGCTTGTCCTGGTTCAAACTCAAGCGGTGGTTCAAGCGGTGATACACAAATTACAACCATTCCAATTCAACAGGTTGTTAATCAAAACACAACGGGTGTTCTTTCGCCAACAGCAACTTCTGGAATTTTAATAGCCTTAAGAGGTTTACATCCTTCATTAGCAGCAGCGTATCCAGGTGGTATAGACATGGAGTTAGATTTAGGAACAGTCATTGGGGTTCATGGTGATTTAGACGCTAAACAAGGCGGGGACATCACTCTACATAAAAAGACTTATGATGACCAAACTGCTTACAGTTATTTCACGTCAGGCGGAAATGTTCTAGATGATGTTAAAGAAAACTTTTGGTACTTTAACAGTGCAGGTAAACTTGTGTGGAGAGGTGCTTTTGAAGGGCCCGCTGGTACATTAGTTGTTATCGTGGACGGTGTTTATAAATCCGGAGATGGAAACGATCCTTTTGATTATATGAGTGGTTCAGTTTGGTTTAAAGCTTGGACTCAAGTTGATGATACGGGAATCAACTCAGACAAGTGTTACATCAAAAATGGAAGAATTGACTGTAAGAACCCATCGGGTCCTTTAGTAAGATGTTGGGATGTTTCGTTAGGACCATACGATTGCAGATTTAAAGTTTCATCTGATTCTAAAAACGTAACGACAGTTAAAAATAAATATATGCAAGATGAGTATGTTAAGATCGCAGACTTTATTGATCTAAGTAAAGAAAAGACTTTTAAGGAGTCATACTAAGTCAATAAGGCTTAGTGTGAATAAGGGTAAAGGGGACAACATGAAAAATTTAATTTTAATTTGCAGCCTGGCTTTAAGTTTTACATTGGGACTTACAGCATGTGGTGGCGGATCTGGTGGTGGTGCAAAATCTACTAATGGACAGCCGGCAAATTACAATCCAAACAACAACCAAGTGACAACTATCGGACCGGGTGTGGTGATCACTCCAGGACCAGCTGTAAGCACTCCTTACTCAACTGGAAGAAGTTTTAATCCAGAAGGAACAGTTGGCGCTGAGTTTTACAAAGACACCACTGGTGTAGCAACTCTTGTTCAAGGGGACATGAGTACGATTCAGCCAACAGGCTACGCACCAGATTGTCTTATACCTGCAGGTAACTACGCGCTTAGCACAAGTCAGGGTGGACAACAGGGCACCAAAGAGCACCATTACAATGGAATAGTGATTGATGCTGTAGGACCTGTAAGTTTTAAAGCCACAATCATAACAGTGAGTGCTAAGCCATTCACTACCCAGAATGGTGTTTGGAAGCTGCAAGGTGTTTTCAGAGTTTCAACAGTAGGCAACAGGAGCTGCACCAACTTCGGTCTTCCAATAGATCTCAGCTTTACGTTCTAGAACCAGAGAGTTTATAGATTTACTTTTGTAATTTTATTATGTTAAGATCAACTCATGTTGCCAATGTGGGTTGAATTTTTTGAAGATCTCGAACTGGTTAGAGGCCGCTCGAAAAACACCATCTCTGCTTACCGCAGGGACCTTTTACTTTATGAAGACTTTAAAAAACTCTCCAAACCTGTTTCTGCATATTACAAATTTCTTCAAAAAAAAGAACTCTCTAAAAGCTCTCAAGCAAGGGCAATTTCTAGTTTAAGAACCTACTGCAAATTTTTAGAGCGCAACGATATTCCGGCGCCTGAACTAAGGGAGCTTAAGCTTCCCAAGGTTGAAAAAAAGATTCCTAAACCTATAAGCCTCGAAGAATTTGATCAGCTTGTGAAAGCCGCTGTTGGAAAAAACGACTCTCACACCTACCGTAACAGACTCTGTCTGTATTTGATGTTCGGTTTGGGGCTCCGCGTTTCTGAGCTTATTGATCTTGATGTCGAAAGCGTTCACTTGGATGAGGGAACCTTACTTGTTGTGGGCAAAGGCTCGAAAGAAAGAGTTTTGCCGTTAAGCTCTGCGCTCATCGAAATGCTGTCTACATACCTTGAAAGTCATAGAAGTGAGATCTGTTTTGATGTTAAAGAGCGTTCTTTAATTGTGAATAAAAAATCTAACAGACCCTCAAGAATTGATATTTGGAGATGGTTAGACACGTGGTCAAAAGTGGCGGGCTTTAAAGAAAGGGTTCATCCGCATCAGTTTAGACATGCTTGCGCCACTTCACTTTTAGAAAATGGTGCTAACCTGCGCTCTATTCAGGTTCTTTTGGGGCACACCAGTTTACAAACAACTCAAATGTACACGTCAGTTTCTAAAGGGCATCTCAATCAAACTTTAGATGAGAAGCACCCCTTTGCAGAAGTGGATTTAGAACTAAAAAAACCTGACCTGTCCGACACTTGATTCTTTAAATGTGCTGTTAGTGCTCACGTGATAATTTGATGTCTTGCATGAGCCTTTTGTATGAAAAGAATATATTCCTACACAAAAGAACGCGGTAAAAACTGTAAAATTGAAATTGAGTCGATACTTAATCCGGGGCTTCCCAGGGTTAGTTTTTCAGGCTTTCATGAATCTTCTGCTAAAGAGTCTTTAGTTCGGGTGAAGTCCGCCATTCAAAATCAAGATTTTGAATGGTCTCTTGAGCGGCATTTAGTTCTGTCTGCTAAAGGTCCCCAAAAGACCAAAAGTCCTTTGTGTGATCTCGCATTGGCAGCCTCCATACTTTTAAAGACTGAACAGCTGGCTTTTAAGACAGATCTGGATGTTGTTTTTGTGGGCGAAGTCAGACTTGGTGGTGAAGTTGTGGGCTGCTCTTTAAATGAAAACGGCTTTGTCCCCGAAGAGGACGAGATTTGGATTGGCAATTTTAGCGAAAAAAAGAAAGGCGTCATAAGAATAAAAAACCTCAATGAACTCAGCTTCTTACAGGCATATGATGATAAATTAATTGAGGATGATTTAGGCCTGACACCTTACACAAATGAAGTGCCGATGCTCTCTCCTGACTGGGTGGAGCTTTTTGAAGTCACAGTCCACGGTGAGCACGGCTTGATGTTTTTAACACCGCAAAATCCAGCTCTTATAGATTTCTTTAAATTGGTGCAGAAAAATTTAAAAAAACTAGCGGACTCCGAATCAAGTGAGGTTCGAATTGGCAAAGATGGTGAGCGGCCCTTGGTAGTGGTGAATCCATCGGTTTCAAAGTTTCAAATTCTTGGTGAAAGTTCAAACGATCAAAAAGGTCTTTACCATTATGGTAATGGAGGACTTGTGTGTATGGACCAGTTTTTTAATCTCAACAAAGGCGTGCGTGAGGCGGTGAGTTCTTTAGTCCACGGCGGAGATTTACTGAGTGATAAAAAATTAAAAAGTTTGCTTTGTGCCAGGAGTCCACTTTGTCCCTGTGGCAAAGCTAAAGTCGGCGTTCCTAGAAAATGCAGTTTTTCACTTTATAAATGCAGGTCTTTGATTGAAAAAATCTCGATTGATGAGCTCTCACTTTTTCAAATTGTTGTGGCTCCAAAAAATTCATGGAGAGAGCTCTACCCACATCCAGAAGTTGACACAAGACTCATGAATCAGCGAAGAGTTCTGGCGAATGAAATGCAGTTGCATAGAGGGCAGGTGGTGCCAAACTCGAGATTGGGATTGAGTGAACTCTCCGAGATGATGTCTAAGGACTGCAGAGCCTCGTCCTTTATTCCAAAGATTGAGGGCTTAGACAGAACCTGCTCGATACTCTCGGTGGCGCGCACACTGGCCGATTTAGAAGGAGCTTTAGAGATCGAGGCTGAACATATTGAGTGTTCTAAGGAATACGTGCTCACCGTTGTTAAAGAAGTGGTGACAACATTTTAGAAGATCTTGCTGACTTTGTAGGCGGCTTTACATAGTTTTAGAACCCTTAGGGATCTTGGGCTTGTCTCACATGAGAAAAAAGATTAGTTTTAAATCTCAAATCTGGGTGGCGTAGCAAAGAGGCTATGCGCGGGCCTGCAAAGCCCTTGACGCCGGTTCGAATCCGGCCGCCACCTCCAATTTCGTGAAGTTTTTTGGATCTTCGGATCTTCGGATCTTCTCCATTTAACGGGGCAAGTGCGTCTTGTTTTAGTTAATTAATATCCACAATAAACTCTTACTCTAATTCGGTAATTTTCAAAATTTCTGAAGCCGTACGCACGT
>Ga0115567_10003974_pt1 | contig 14492 bp, 10 predicted proteins | sample COGITO_mtgs_1204_2_FD_88679 | JGI IMG/M metagenome (GOLD analysis project Ga0115567, IMG submission 88679) | Pelagic marine microbial communities from North Sea - COGITO_mtgs_120412 | ecosystem: Environmental > Aquatic > Marine > Epipelagic | place: Germany:Helgoland, sampling site Kabeltonne... | reverse complement strand
ACGAGGTGATGTTTTTCAAATTGTACCAAGTAAACGATTTTCTCAAGGGTTTACAGGTGACGAATTCAATGTATACAGAGCGTTACGCAGTGTAAATCCGTCGCCTTATTTATTCTATTTTGATTACGGAAATTTTAAAATCTTCGGAAGTTCGCCAGAAGCACAATTGGTCGTACAGGGGGATCGCGCCGAAATACATCCCATTGCAGGAACCTTTAAGCGAACTGGAAACGACGAAAAAGACGCCGAACTTGCAAAACAGCTTTCCGCAGACACAAAAGAAAACAGTGAACATGTCATGTTGGTCGACCTTGCCAGAAACGATCTAAGCCGTCACGGAACCAATGTCAAGGTAGAGACCTATAGGGAGGTTCAATTTTTCTCGCACGTCATTCACTTAGTAAGTAAAGTAACGGCAACTAAACATAAAGGAACTTCTACGATGCAGATCGTGGCAGATACCTTTCCTGCAGGAACATTGAGTGGAGCGCCTAAACACAATGCCATGCAATTATTGGAAAAGTATGAGAATATTTCCCGGGAATTCTACGGGGGTGCTATTGGTTTTATGGATTTTAATGGCAACTTTAACCACGCCATCATTATACGCTCTTTTGTAAGTAAAAATCACGAGCTACACTATCAGGCCGGTGCAGGGGTCGTGAGCGAAAGTAATCCAGAAAACGAATTGCAGGAAGTATATAATAAGTTGGGAGCATTAACAAAAGCGCTCGCATTAGCAGAAGAAATATAAAGCCCCTCCCGGCCTCCCCAGAAGGGAGGACGAATAAAATAACAAGGAATAGTTAAAATTTAAATTCCATAAGAGTAGTAACAATATGAAAATTATAGTCATAGATAATTACGACAGTTTTGTTTACAATCTGGTGCATTACCTGGAAGAATTCGACTGTGAAGTCACCGTCGTTCGTAACGATAAATTTCACATGGAGTATCTGGAGCAGTTTGATAAAATCTTACTTTCTCCAGGTCCGGGAATTCCAGATGAAGCAGGGCTCCTCAAAGAAGTGATCAAAACCTACGCGGGTAAAAAGCCCATATTGGGCGTTTGCCTGGGGCAACAAGCCATTGGTGAGGTATATGGCGGAACCATCATGAACCTTAAAGAAGTATATCATGGTGTGGCAACAAAAACATCCATACTTGTTGATGACGAAGCTATGTTTAAAGGCTTAGGTAAAGATGTTGAAGTTGGAAGGTATCATTCGTGGGTGGTCAACCCTAAAGATTTTCCATCGAGTTTAGAAATTACTTCGGTGGACGAAAATGGCCAAATCATGTCACTTAGGCATCGTACATTAGATATCCGTGCGGTTCAATTTCATCCAGAAAGTGTGTTAACACCCAATGGGAAACAAATGATAAAAAACTGGATCACAAGTTAAATCCCCCACTTAAAAGGGGCTAGAGGGTTATTATGACTAGATAAACTTGAAGGTAACCCGCTAATTTATAATAAGCATGAAAAAAATACTTAACAGACTAATAAACCACGAGCAGCTTACAAAAGAGGAAGCCAGAAATGTATTGGTTTCTATTTCTGAAGGGAGCTACAACCAAAGTCAGATTGCCGCTTTTTTAACCGTTTATATGATGCGAAGCGTTGGGTTAGAAGAGTTGGAAGGTTTTAGGGATGCGCTTTTGGACCTTTGCCTTGCGGTCGATGTGAGCGACTATAATACCATAGATCTCTGCGGGACTGGTGGCGACGGCAAGAACACCTTCAACATTTCTACCTTGGCTTCTTTTGTAACGGCCGGTGCTGGCGTACATGTTACGAAACATGGCAACTATGGTGTTTCTTCGGTAAGCGGTAGTAGTAATGTGATGGAAAATCTCGGGATAAAATTCAGTAGCGATCCCGATTTTTTAAAACGTAGTCTTGACGAAGCAGGCATCTGTGTTCTGCACGCACCACTCTTCCACCCTGCCATGAAAAATGTGGCTCCTATAAGAAGAGCGTTGGGCGTAAAAACATTTTTTAATATGTTGGGTCCAATGGTAAACCCTGCCTTTCCAAAAAACCAATTGGTTGGCGTATTCGACCTGGAGTTAGCCAGAATGTACGGATACCTTTATCAAAAAGACAAAAAGGAATATGCCATATTACATGCTATGGACGGCTATGATGAAATTTCATTAACCGGTCCAGCAAAAATGATCACCAACAAATCGGAACAAATTTTAACTGCGGAAGATTTTAAGGTGTCTCAAATCGAGCAATCTGATATTTACGGTGGTGAAACGGTGGAAGAATCGGCTGCTATATTTACAAATATTTTAAACGGAAAGGGAACCGAAGCCCAAAACAATGTAGTGTGTGCCAATGCAGGCGTAGCAATTTCAGTAGTTCAAAAATGTACCCTTATGAAAGGGTTTGAAAAAGCACAACATTCTTTAAAATCTGGAAAAGCATTAGAAAGTTTAAAGAGATTACAAAAAATAAGTAGATAAATTCCCCCTTTGAAGGGGGACTAAGGGGGATGTTCTTACCATTAATAACATCCAACAAAATTAATATCGGGCTATACTCCCACAAAAAAAAGCCTTCCTCTGATTCGTGCCTCATTCGTCGGCGGCAGTTCAAGGGGACAATAAAAGTAAAAACATGACCATCTTAGAAAAAATAACGACCTATAAACAAAAAGAAGTAGCTGCTAAGAAAGCCTCTTTTCCTGTTTCATTGCTACAAAAATCTATACTGTTTGAGCGTGAAACCAATTCGTTGGCACAAGCACTCAAAAATGCTTCCACTGGTATCATTGCTGAGCACAAAAGACGTTCGCCTAGCAAATCGGTTATTAACGACAAGGTTGAAATTCAAGATGTGGCAAAAGGGTATGAAAATGCTGGGATAAGTGGGATGTCAGTTTTAACGGATACCAACTTTTTTGGAGGTTCTCTGGACGACTTATTGGTCGCAAGAGCCCATACTCGTTTCCCGCTACTGCGCAAAGAGTTTATTATTGATCCGTATCAAATTTACGAAGCAAAAGCCTACGGAGCAGACGCAATATTATTGATTGCCGCCTGTCTTTCAGAAAAGGAACTTAAAACATTTTCAGAACTCGCTAAAAGTTTACAGCTTGATGTTTTATTGGAGGTTCATAACGAACTAGAGTTGCAAAAATCGTTACATTCCACTGTAGATATGCTAGGCGTTAATAACAGAAATTTAAAGACATTTGAAGTTTCTCTGGACATCAGTAAAAAACTTTCAGAAAAAATACCATCCGATTTTATTAAGGTTTCAGAAAGTGGTATCAGCTCCACCGCTGCCATTAAAGACTTAAAGAACTATGGTTTTCAAGGATTTTTGATTGGCGAAAATTTTATGAAGACCGAAAACCCCGGAGCAGCCGCAGCTGCTTTTTTAAACGAATTATAATGACAGCAGTAAAGCTCAAAATATGCGGAATGAAATACAATACGGCCGAAGTTGCGGCGCTTCATCCGGAGTATCTCGGATTCATATTTTATGAGGGAAGTCCGAGAAATTTTGAAGCTGCAAGCATTACTTCATTACCAGGCGGAATAAAAAAAGTAGGCGTTTTTGTGAACACGCCCGTTTCAGAAGTCATCAAAAAAGTAACTACCTTTCAACTGGATGTAGTGCAGTTACATGGCGACGAAAGCATAGCATACGTGCAAGATCTCAGCAATACCGCAGCGCTAAATGCGACACCCGAATTTAAAATATGGAAAGTCTTTTCAGTAAAAGATACCTTTGACTTTTCAGTCTTAAAACTCTATGAAAATAGTGTAAATGCTTTTCTCTTTGATACCAAAGGAAAAGAAAAAGGGGGTAATGGGTTTACCTTTGACTGGGAACTATTAAAAGAGTATCCAAGCAAAAAACCCTTCATTGTAAGTGGAGGCATTGGTATAGAAGAAATACCGGCGCTAAAAGAATTGCTAAAATCAGATTTGCCCATTATGGCGATCGATGTAAATAGCCGATTTGAAGACAGTCCCGGACTCAAGAATATTAAGAAATTACAAGCATTTAAAAAACAACTAGATACAATCTCATGAAATACAATGTAGATGATAATGGCTATTACGGCGACTTTGGAGGCGCCTATATTCCAGAAATGTTATATCCCAATGTGGAAGAGTTGCGACAAAATTATTTAAAAGTGATGCAGGAACCCGCTTTTATAGCGGAATTCCATTCGCTTTTAAAAGAATATGTAGGCCGCCCTACTCCTTTGTACCATGCCAAAAGACTTTCAAAAAAATACAAGACTAAAATTTATCTCAAAAGAGAAGATTTATGCCATACGGGAGCACATAAAGTTAATAATACCATAGGGCAGATCTTGATGGCGAAGCGCCTTAAAAAGACGCGTATTATTGCCGAAACGGGTGCTGGACAGCACGGTGTCGCCACCGCAACCGTTTGTGCCTTGATGGGATTGGAATGTATTGTGTATATGGGCGAAGTGGATATAAAACGGCAAGCCCCAAATGTTGCCCGTATGAAAATGCTGGGTGCCACCGTAGTACCGGCAACCAGCGGAAGTAAGACCTTAAAAGATGCCACAAACGAAGCTATTCGTGATTGGATTAACCATCCTACAGACACCCACTATATTATAGGAAGCGTCGTAGGGCCGCATCCCTATCCAGATATGGTAGCCCGTTTTCAAAGCGTCATCTCGGCCGAAATCGAAACGCAATTACAAGAAAAAGAAGGCCGTGATTATCCAGATTTTGTGGTGGCATGCGTAGGCGGTGGCAGTAATGCTGCTGGCGCGTATTATCATTACCTGAACAATCCTGATGTGGGCATTATTGCCGTAGAAGCAGCAGGTAAAGGAATAGACACTGGCGAAAGTGCAGCAACCTCTGCCCTTGGGAAGATAGGCATCATTCACGGAAGTAAAACCCTGTTGATGCAGACCCCAGATGGTCAAATTACAGAACCCTATTCTATTTCGGCAGGGCTGGATTATCCAGGAGTGGGTCCCATGCATGCGCATTTATTTGCGAGCGGTCGCGGTGAGTTCATCAGTATTACAGATGCCCAAGCGATGCAGGCAGGTATTATGTTGAGCAAATTGGAAGGAATTATCCCAGCTATCGAAACCAGCCATGCTTTGGCCATTTTTGAAGACCGTAAATTTTTACCAGACGATGTTGTAGTGGTTAATTTGAGTGGTCGTGGTGATAAAGATTTAAACACCTATATAGAATATTTTAACCTTTAATTGGACGTGCCCCTAAACCGGGTCGGGCTTTCGTCGCTACACGGTAGCGTACTCAATCCCTCACGCAAAAACAGTACAATGAATAGAATTCAAGAGAAATTAAAAGAAAATAAAAAGCTACTTTCCATCTATTTTACTGCGGGATATCCTGCGGTTAATGATACCGTTGCTATCCTCAAAAGCTTAGAAAAGAATGGTGTTGATATGATCGAAATAGGTTTGCCCTTTAGCGATCCTTTAGCGGATGGGCCGGTAATACAGGCAAGTTCTACCCAAGCATTAAAAAATGGAATGACCAGCTCATTGCTTTTTGAGCAATTAAAAGACATTAGAAAAGAAGTGAAAATTCCACTTATTTTAATGGGCTATTTTAATCCTGTACTGCAATATGGCGTTGAGGAGTTTTGTGCAAAATGCCAAGAGATCGGTATCGACGGACTCATTTTACCCGATCTCCCCTTAGCCGAGTATGAATTACATTACAAACCCATATTTGAAAAACACGGATTGATCAATGTCTTTTTAATCACACCTCAGACTTCAGACAAGCGAATTAAAGAGATCGATGCTGCTTCAAAAGGCTTTATTTATATGGTAAGTAGCGCCAGTACTACAGGAGGTACTTCAGGATTTGGAAGTTCACAAACTGAGTATTTCAGCAGAATTGATAAACTAAATTTAAAAAATCCTAAGGTCGTTGGTTTTGGGATCAACAATAAAGAAACCTTTACAGCCGCCACCCAAAAAGCGAGTGGTGCCATCATAGGAAGTGCCTTTATAAAAATGTTAAACAGTAAAGGCGTTGAAGGAATTTCAGAATTTATCTCGGCTATCCGATAGGTTTAACGAAGCTTTATCATCCTATTAAGAGTTATTATGAGATCATCTGTGTATATTTAAGTATTACTAAAAGATACCATTATGGCTAAGAAATTTGAAAGAAAAACCGAACAGACACAACCCACAAACCCGAAAGTAAAATCTGATAAAGAACGAAATGATTTCGATATCGATAAGAAAACGATAAAAGGGCAACAGAACAAAAAATAATTTTGATTATACACTATCTATAAGTGCTTACTTTAATGTAAGTACTTATTTTTATTTACGGCTATACCTAAAATAAATGAGCTCCCTTACGAGAGCTCAGATAACCAATAAAAAGTTGATTTTAACTATATATATTAACTCTAAACTGGATTTTTGAGGAGCGTTATTGTGTACTCATATCGGGTCAAAGTATAAATTAAATTCAAACTAGCAAAAACTTTAAGTAATATTTAAATATAACCTATCGAATAAAAGATAGAACTCTAGCACACTTTTATTACAACTACCCTTGTAGTTATTTTATTTTCAATACTTTACAGTCGCATTAAAATACAATAACTAACATACGCTAAAAAAAATAATTCTTCAAGGAAAATGATATAGGCCCTTAGATACAATCAACTCTGTATATAAAATTGTATTAGAGCAAAGTAATTGACCTTTGCCCCTATAATTATGATGCTACCTGAGAACTTACCGTTACCAAAAGGCGTAAAAAAATAATAAAAACATCTGTTCAATTACTATCCTTATAATAAATAGTATGGATATAACGAGAGTACAGCACTATTATATCGGCGCTCTTTAGATTGAAAGCGAACAGTTTTGAACTACAAAATTCCAATCAAAATAAAGAAATTTAGCGAAAATATCTTCAACGTAAAAAGCTACCTCTTCTCAAATTTTATAATTTGAGGCTTCTTAATAGTAGGAAATGAAGTAGCTCTATAATGTTAATTTTACACAGAAAAATCAAAATATGTCAAACTAATTGCTCATTTAAACAAAAAATTAACGCAAATAGTTAAAATATCATTTTAAAAAATAGAATTAGGTATATTGCCGATATTATTTTTTTAAAGATTTGAGAGAGAAATTAACAACAAAAAACAACGTAACATGAAAGACTTAATTTGGTTAATTGTAGTGATTTTAATTATTGGATGGCTTATTGGTTTCATCGGTTTTGCATCTGCTGTAGGTAATTTAATACACATATTAATAGTACTAGCTGTAATACTGATTGTTTATAAGCTTCTCACAGGTAAAAAACTTTAAAAAATATCCTTCAATAATTAAAAATAGTCTTCAAAATAATTTGAAGACTATTTTAGTTTATGTAACCTATATACTACCTTTAACAAAGAATTTTTAGCTTATTTAAATCTGCAATAATGAATAGATTGTATGTCCCAAAAAAAAATATTGTGTCCCTTATTTTTTTCTTAGCATTTTACTGTTTTATACTTCAGGCACAAGAAATACCTACTACTTACATTAAACAAAAAATAGATTTTTTCAAGGAAAATGACAGAGGTCCTTATAAAAGTATCAACTGGTTCTGTAAAAACGGTGACGTACGCGAAGCCCGTGACCCTTGTCCAGATAATAAAGACGACGCTAGACAACATGCCAATTATAGAGATGATACAAAAGAATTAGCAAAAAAATATCATTTATTTTTTGCTGAAATTTTATCTAATACGGACCGTACGCAATTTTGGGACGAAGAAAATAACCACAGCCGCTTAAAACAATACCAACTCAACCGCTATCTTGAGAGTATCGATGATGGCTGGATTCAGCGAAAATCACAATATTATAGAGGTGCTGTTCAAATTGAAGACGAACAGTCTTGGGGTGTAGAATTTTATGAGAAATTCTTACCCAGAGATACGCGTATCACTAATAATTACTTTTTATTACGCCAATCTTTGCGCGATATACCGCATGATGCCGATACTAATTTAGCACAAGAGATGCGGGCACAATCTAAAACAGTTGCCGATAATTTTTCAAAATTTATGGACGCTCGTATAAAAATTCACGGAAATCCGACGGCATCCGATATTGAGATGGTTAAAAATTTTCAGTTAAAATATGACGATAAATTATCTGATGCGCTTAAAAAAGAATTGAACGATCTTCAAGCCACCATGGCAGAAATTTATGCGCCACTGCAAACAGATAAATTAAAGTCTCAAGTTCAGGACATTTCAAAAAATAATGACACCCGTGCGCGCCTGTTGCAGTTTTTGGAAACCTACGATGATACCGCAAAACCTTCGATGGTTGTTCCCGATCTTGCCGATATTCTATGTGTGATCCGTACCGAAATAACCGATAAAACTTCAGGAAATGATCGGTTGCTTTTATTGGATTTATCGAACGCTTTCGAGGATGTGCTACTAAAAAAAACACAGGAATGGCAACCTGATGATCTGTTGGGCTTACTAGAAAAAATAAGACATTTAAGTCTCGCTGCCGCCGGCACCGGATTAATAGAATTGTGGGAAAGGGAAAAGATCAAGTCCGAATTAGAAATTCACTTAGGCAATGAAGATGTAACCTTAGCACAGCTAAATCAGTTTTTACAGACCTCTAGAGGAGTTGTAGAATGGAGCGCCTCTATGGTAAAGGCAAACTACAGTGATGTCGTAGAAAAATATGCTGAATTTGAACCATTAGCTTATAGTTTTATTGATGACAGAGTACGCTCTACCGTTGCACTTGATTTGGGAGAAAGTGTAAGTAAACTAGGAAGTATCATTGCTCAAAACTCTTCAATCTCCAATAACGTACTTAATTTAAAATCTCAAAGTAGCATCCGTGGATTAAATCCTGGATATGCTTTTGGTGAACTCGTAGTTATTGAGGAGTCTCCAGAAAATATAGATATAGACCCTAGTAAAATCTACATCTTTCAGAAGCCCCCGAGCGACTTAAAACCTGTTGCAGGTATTATGACGGTGAGCGAAGGTAACTTGGTTTCTCACGTTCAGTTATTGGCACGTAACCTTGGTATTCCAAATGCTGCCTTGTCTGCAGACAATCTAAAGGCCTTGTCAAAATATCATGGAGACAAGATATTCTATGCGGTTTCAGAAAAAGGAAATGTCATCATAAAAGAAGAGGGTGACATGACGAAAGAAGAAACGGCACTGTTCAGTAAACAAGAGCGTAGTCAAGAAAAAATTGCCGTTCCTGTGGAGCAAATCCGACTGGATGTTTGTACTGTTCTAAACATGCGGGAAGTAAATGCTGCCGATTCAGGAAAATTATGTGGACCAAAAGCAGCCAATTTAGGGCAACTAAAATCCATGTTTCCAGAGAATGTTGTAGAAGGCTTGGTCATTCCTTTTGGAATTTTTAGAAAACATATGGATAAATCAATGCCTAGTGAAGAAGTGAGTTATTGGAGTTATTTGAATACTACGTTTTCTGAAGCGACCATCATGCGCCGTGACGGTATTGATGAAAAAGAAGTGGAGAACTATCAATTAGTCCGTTTATCAAAATTGAAAGACGCGATTGAAAAAATGCCTTTGGACGCAACCTTCGTAACGCAGTTAGAGGATGGATTTAAAAGTGCCTTTGGAAACGATATGGGCAATGTTCCCGTTTTTTTACGTAGTGATACCAACATGGAGGATCTCAAAGAATTTACAGGCGCTGGTCTTAATCTTACCTTGTTCAATATCCTTTCAGAAAATAACATCACCGAAGGCATTAAAAAAGTATGGGCGTCACCCTATACCGAACGGAGCTTTAAATGGCGTCAAAAATATTTGAGCAACCCGGAGAACGTTTTTCCTTCGATTTTAATCATCCCCAGTGTCGATGTTGAATATAGTGGTGTAATGATCACAAAAGGGATCAATAGCGGTAATGATGAGGATTTAACAGTAGCTTTTAGTCGTGGTGCTGGTGGTGCCGTAGATGGGCAAGCAGCAGAAACCAGATTGATCACGGAGGACGCCAACTATTTGTTAGCTCCAGCCCGTGAAGCGGGGTATTTGCGTTTACCTACAACGGGAGGTACAACGAAAAATACCACTACTTTTGAAGACCAGATCCTGAACGAAAAAAATATTAAAGACATTAGAGCAATAGCCCAAGAAATACGGACTAAAATCCCCAATGAAACTGGAACCGATTATAAAGGTGCCTGGGATGTAGAATTAGGTTTTGAAAATGATAAACTATGGCTGTTTCAAATACGTCCTTTTGTAGAAAACAAACGAGCAAAAAGCTCAGAATACCTTACGTCTATTACGCCTAAGATTGATTATGATAAAAAAATATGGGTAAAAACTAAACTTTAACTATGAACAAGAAACTAATTTTTTCGGCACTAGCCATCACACTTTTCATTGCGATGGGGTTTTATCCTATCGATGGATATGAACGATCGAGAATAGATCGATTACTCGATATCCAAAACACCCTTGATAAAGGAGAAAAATACACCCGAATACCCGCAGGTGCATTTGCGAGCATTGAGGATATAAAACTAAATCTGCTGGCAAAAGATCAAAAATCTATTGATGAATTACTGGTGGAAGACGAAGCTTTTTCAAGAAAAATCGCCCGTATTACACCAGGAGGTGCCTATTCGCTTGCAGTAATGGATATAACAAATCCTGATAGCTTAAAATATGCCTCCCACAGAGAGGATGTAGGATACCAACCAGGCAGTGTTGGCAAAATTGCTGTGCTCAACGCATTGTTCACTCAAATGGGAAATATTTATCCAGATGATTTTGATGCTAGAATTGCGTTACTATGCAATAAAAGAGTTACCTCTGGAATTTGGGGTACTGGGGATCACCATACTATTCCAGTATATAATAAAGAGAAGAAAACACTTGTAAAAAGACAGGTGGTTGCTAGCGACGAATTCACATTATTTGAATGGTTGGACCACATGACATCTGTAAGTAATAATGGGGCTGCTAGTGTCGTTTATAGAGAAGCTATGTTAATGTCCGCCTTTGGAAAAGAGTATCCCCGATTAACCGAAGAACAGGCCGAGACCTATTTTAAAGAAACCGAAAGAGATACCCTTACAAACCTTGCAAATGCAGTTGTAAATGACCCACTGCGTAAGATTGGTATTACCGAAGATGACTGGAGATTAGGAGGTATGTTTACAAATGGACCCGATAGATATGTGGGACGAAAAGGGGGAAGTATTGGCACCCCAAAAGGCCTAATGAAGTTTATGGTGCAATTGGAACAAGGAAAAGTGATTGATTCAGCTTCTAGTTTAGAGATGAAACGCCTACTTTTTATTACAGATCGTCGCATTAGATATGCTGCATCCAATAGACTGGACAGTGCTAGAGTTTATTTCAAATCGGGCAGCTATTATAGTTGTGATAAATCGAAACCCGGAAGTTGTGGGAATTACGCAGGAAATAATTTTAATTATATGAACTCCGTTATTACCGTAGAGCATCCTGAAGGGAAAAAGTATATCGTTTGTTTAATGAGTAACGTATTAAGTAAAAACTCGGCAGGGGCACACTTGTACCTCGCAAGTTCAATAGATAAAGTAATTACAGAGGAATAATTTAAGCCGATTTTCTAATCGTATCAAGTGCGTTTTTTGCAAAAAAGCGCACTTTTTTGTTTTCATGCCTCAGTAAAGGAGTGATTACTTTTACATAAGAAGGGTCATTAGAATTTATAAGCACATTTAACACGGCCAATTTAATACGAGCGCCACGATTTTTAAGCAACATCGTTAAAGCATCCTGCTCTTTCATGTTTTTTACTGAAAAAGAAGAAAGCCCATATTCGTCACTATCTATGATATGATATTCGATAAGCGGTAACATTTTACTCTTTAATCTAGATTGTAAAAGATTGTCCAAAAATTCTACTGCGTTGATTTTTGTGTCGCGCACATCACTTTTAAGCCCATAATAAGCCACATCGATGTCTGCCTGCTCATATTTAAGGCTCAATAACTTAAAGATGCATTCTAAGCTTTGGTCCAGTTGGTAGTGTAAAACTTCCAACAAACTCTCACGAGCAATAAGCAATTCGGTTTGGACATCAGATTCAATATCTATATTGGGATGATCCAATCCCTTTTCAATTTCGTTTTTTATGGCAGCAGAGGCGTTTATACTATTTCGGTAGTAGTCACTTTCTTTTAATATGATCTTAGTGAGCAATCGCTGGTCCAACTTAATATTTGCTCCTTTAGTTTGCACTTTATTTAAGGATTTTGCCGCTTCTAACCGAATAACAAAATCTTTACTCTGCAATAATCGCATTAAGACTTTTATAGATTCCTTTGTTCTGAATGATTCAACAACCTTCGGAATAAAAGGTTTAATAGTATCTTTTATATTTTCTGAAATATCAAGCTGCAAGATTCGCTTTGTAATTCCAACACCGTAATTTCTAAGTGCCTTACGGGCAGGTTTTCTGTGTTCCTTTTCAGAAAGGAAATTTATTAATGTATTTATAAATGGCTCATGGGCAGAAATACCAGCAGCTTGTATGGCATAGTTTACGATATATGAATCCTTATTATTAAAATTAGCTGAAATAAAAGAGTAAAACTTAGGCTCTTTTGCGTAGCCTATAGTCGTTAATAATTCTGCTATTTCCTCTTTACGATATTCATTTTCTTCAGAAAAATAGTAGCGTATTTTTGTTTCAATCCTTCCGTTTAAATTAAATTTTGATGCAAATCTTTTATTCGAAGAGGCTTGTTTTGCTAGACACAACAAAGCTGCATTCGATATATAATCTGTTTTATGGTCTAAATAGGATTTATAGATGGAATCATCATTCACATTTGTGTGGTGCAATAAATAATCCATAGCTGTATAGACTACAGTATCATCCTTACTATGAATGAGCTCCCTTATTTTTGCGATTGAGGTTCCTTTGCGGTAATAATACAGTTGATCTATAGCTGCTGCTTTTACCTTAGGGGAGGGATGGTCTAAGAGCTTACTTATATAGGGTTCATACGTTTTTAACTTTACTCCTTGTAGGCGTTCTAGAAAGATAATAATCTCATCTTCCGTTCCATTTGTAAATATCTCTATCGTTCTTTTTGTGCTCGTTTGAGATGATAATCTTTTCGTTTTATTTTTATCAGAACTAATCGAACTTTTAATGTTTGTTCTAAATGATTCAAAATAGGCTTCACGCAACTTATAAATAAGCACGACCCAAATAAATAGAATCAGCAGAATAATGACAGTAATATAAGAGGTACTCAATTCTAATTTTCGGATGACAAAAATCAATAATAATCCGGCAAGCCCTGTTGCTATACTATCAACTACCACGTCGATAAATGATTTTGCCTCATTCTTAATATGATGTGGTATCGGTAAAATAGAAAGCTCAATTCCTGCTTTATTGATGGACTGTTTAAAACTTCCATCCATCCCTTTAATGATGATGAGCACCCACAATTCTGGAAAGGTTAAAAATAAAAGACACCCAATAGCAATACCTAACGGAAGTATCAAAAGATTCGTAGTTACGCCCAGCCAAGCTAACATCCTATTGGTTAAAAAGAGTTGAATTAAAAGTGCTATTACATTGAAAGATGAAAACCAAAATCCAAAAAATGAAGCGAGTCCATCACTATCTGGTATCGCTCTATTAGCAAAGTCACTAAATTGAAAATCAACCAATTTTGCCATGATTACTCCTACTCCCACTATAGCCGCCAGATAGGTAAGGTGCTTGGACTGTATAATTAGCTTAAAAGGAGAATTATACGATTCTCTTTCGGTCATTTTACGTTGGTTCCTTACAAAGGCATTCATTTTGACAACCCGAAGTTTCCATATGACCTGTAATATGGGGATACAACACAATATTAAAATCGCAGCAACGAGTATCACAACACGGTTACCGAACGCTGAAGCAATAACCGAGGTAAGATATCCCCCAAAAATTCCACCCGCAATCGCTCCTGCACCAATAAACCCAAATAAACGTTTCGCTTCACGGGCGTTATACACCATATTGGCAATAATCCAAAATTGTGATGTAACAAGCACCGCAAATAACGATACGCTCAAATAATAAGCGTATAGCGACCAATTGCTCAATGCGCCAGAGTACATAAGAATACTTAAAAGTAAAAAACTCATGCTAAAGAACACGAGCGTTCCGATGGTAATTATCTTTAATGAATATTTTTTAACCGCCCTATTGTAAAAATAGGAAGTCACAACTGCGATGAGGGCCACTAAAACATATCCATAGGGAAGGTGTTCTGCTCCTAGTTTTGAGAGAAACAACGCATTAATAGTAGGTTTAACCATTAAAAGAACAGTGATGAGCAGAAAAATATATAACTGCATAAAAAAAGAGATGCGGATTTCCCCATCTCTTATATCAAATGTTCTTTTAAAAAGTGCTGTGAGCATTATAGTGGTT
>Ga0115567_10003973_pt1 | contig 14492 bp, 11 predicted proteins | sample COGITO_mtgs_1204_2_FD_88679 | JGI IMG/M metagenome (GOLD analysis project Ga0115567, IMG submission 88679) | Pelagic marine microbial communities from North Sea - COGITO_mtgs_120412 | ecosystem: Environmental > Aquatic > Marine > Epipelagic | place: Germany:Helgoland, sampling site Kabeltonne... | reverse complement strand
TTTGAATTGCGCTTATAGCTTCGCTCATTTCCGCGCTTGCGCGGTCGAGTGCGCTAATGGCTTGACTTGCTTGCTCGCCAATTTTATCAGCGACCTTATCCAGGGCCGACCATGCCTGACGGATGGGATCGTTATCTGCGTTTAAAATATGATATGCATTGTTTAATGCTTCTAATACCTGTTCACGATGCATCAGGCTGTCCCGTAAAGATGCGAGACTTTTCTCCTCACCCGCATGTGGTTCGAGCGCGTCTAGATCTTCCAAGGATTGGCGTAGATACTCTTCTTGTTCGGCGCTTGCATGCGCATTGCTTTGAAGCTCTTGGAATTTGCGTTGTGCTGCGCGCCAATCATCCCAAAGCTGGGCAAGCGTGTTATCTATTTGTGCGTAATCATCGAGTATTTTACGATGTGTTTTCGGATCTAATAAGCCTTGCGTATCAAACTGACCGTGCACTTCTAGCAAGGTCTGGCCGATGGTTTTGAGTAATCCCGCGCTAACAGGTTGGTCATTGATATAGGCGCGGCTTTTGCCGTCTGGTTTTAGCGTTCGGCGTAGCATAAGAATTTCGTCGAATTCCAGGTCTTGTTCTTGCAGAATTTTTTTGGATACATGATCGGACGGTACTTCGAAAATCGCTGTGACGCTTGCCTGATCGCTATCTTTTCTGACGAGACCGCTATCTGCACGCGCGCCGGTTGCAAGACCAAGGGAATCAAGGAGAATAGATTTTCCAGCGCCTGTCTCGCCCGTTAACGTACAAAGGCCGTTTTGAAAAGCGATATCCAGCTTTTCAATCAGAACGACATTTTGAATACGCAGGCTTGAGAGCATGGTGTCACGCTTCTTTTTTGAGACTTTTAATTTGGTTTAAACAAGGATTCCACCGTACGATCCATAAAGCTACGCTCATCCAAAATGCGTTGGCGTGATTGAGGATCAAGCAATTTGAAGCTCTGTTCATACCATGTACTCCCCGGATAATTATGACCGAGCACAGCAGCGACGCGTGTTGCTTCTTCTGTTAAGCCAAGCGTTAGGTTGGCCTCGACGAGGCGGTGCAATGCTTCGGGTGTGTGGGTTGTGGTTTCATATTCTCTAACCACTGTTTGAAAGCGGTTGATGGCGGCGTTTGTATGTCCGCGCACGAGATAATAACGGCCAATTTCCATTTCCTTACCGGCAAGGTGATCTTGTGTCAGGTCTTTTTTCAGCTTGGCATCACGTGTATAGCGGCTGTCGGGGAAACGGCGGATAAGTGTGTCGAAGGCTTTTGTTGCTTCCTCTGTCAGGAATTGGTCGCGGCGCACGTCGGAAATTTGTTCATAATAACAAAGCGCTTTAAGGTAATGCGCATAATCAATATCTTTATTACCGGGGTGAAGTTGGATAAAGCGATCAAGTGCAATGATCGCATCGTCATAGCGTTGCCCCTCATAATACGCGAAAGCGGCCATTAATTGTGCCTGAGTTGCCCATTTTGAATAAGGGTGTTGGCGCTCAACCTCTTCGAAGTACTGGGTTGCGGCGCGGTAATCGCCCTCATCAAGCGCGGCAGCGGCGCGGTTATAAAGGACATCTACGTTATCTTCGATTGGCTTATTGCGATCATCCTTATTGGATGAACATGAAATCAACACGAGTGACAGCGCCGTAAGAAGCAGCGGCTTAGTAAATGATAAGGGGATTTTCAAAAATTTTTTCATGTCTTTATACATAGCGTGAAAACGATCTTTCGCAAAGTGAAAGAGCAGATTTTTACGCATTAAAGAACAGAAATTTTAAAGTGATTATGCGTGGATCGCGTCAACTTGTCGTGCATCGACGGATGTAGCAACACTAAATGTTACGATTTCATAAGCATCTTTATCAGCAAAGAGTGCATGCAGGATCTCGTTATTGATCGCATGACCGGCTTTTACGCCGTCATAAGCGCCGAGAATCGGCATGCCGGCGAGGTAAAGGTCGCCGATTGCATCAAGCAATTTGTGGCGAATAAATTCATCGTTAAAACGCAAGCCATCGGGGTTCACAATGCTTCCGGCTTCTTTATCAAGAACGATGGCATTGTCTAAAGAACCGCCTTGTGCAAGACCTTGAGAGCGCATCCATTCCACTTCGTGAAGAAATCCGAATGTGCGGGCTTCTGCGATGTCGTGGCGGAAATTTCCGTTTACCAATTGTGTTTCAAATTTTTGATTGCCGATTTCGGGGTGGTCAAATTCAATTTCGCCGCCGAAGATATAGCCATTTGCAGGCTTTAAGCTTACGCGTTTGCCATCATGCATAACGCTGACTTCTTTTAAAATTTTAATTACACGGTGTGGTCCGTTTTGCGTGTCTATTCCAACGGAATCGATTGCATCAATGAACGGCATCGCACTACCGTCCATGATCGGCACTTCCGCGCCGTTAAGCTCTATAACAGCGTTATCAATACCAAGACCGCGAAGTGCGGACATGAGGTGTTCAATTGTTCCAACGCTTGCGCCATCCTCATTGGCAATGACTGTGCAAAGCTGTGTGTCTGTGACGTTATTCCAAAGGGCGGGAATTTGGTTGTCTTTATCTGTAATGTCGGTGCGCACAAATGTAATACCCGCATTCATTGGTGCAGGTTTGATCACAAGGTTTATGTCACGACCGCTATGAAGGCCGACACCTGTGATAGATACATTTGATAAAACTGTTTTTTGCATTTTAATTGCCCTTATATTTGTAGCTTAAAATATAAGGGTAATGCTGCAAATGCTCAAATAACAGTTTGTTACCCATTGTTACATTTGTATTTTTTTATGTTCCAAGTATTTTTATTGACATAATTTTTCATCGTATCTATGTTCCGCGCATGTATAAAGGTAAAACCACATTCGATTTTTGTACCGCCGCGGTTGGTCTGACTGTTCTTTCCCCACTAATAGTGATTGCCGCATTCGCACGTGCCGCTGAGGATCGCATTAGACATGGGACAAAGCGCTCATTGAAAGAGCAATTGACGAAAGGGTTATTTTATTTAGATGATCGTCTTGGTGAAGATGGGAAGGTTTTTAAGGCTTTTAAAATCAAAACCATGCGTGATAAAGAATATGAAAATCAACCTGATAGCGAAAGAACGGGATTTGTAGGCCTTGCATTAAGAAAAACAAAACTTGATGAAACACCGCAATTTTTGAATGTTCTTTTTGGACAGATGAGCATAATTGGCCCCCGCCCTCTTCATGTGAGCGCCCCTGAAAACCAGCTTTTGCTAAGATCTATGAGCCGCCCCGGCATTTTCTCAACCGCGACGGCATTGGCTGTGCGTAATCTGGATCATTTCAAAACTCCGCAAGATTTAGATGATCATATTACTTCGCTATGCATGTTGGATTGGTGTGACGCAGAGCAATCATCTTTCAAACATGATCAGAGAATTTTAATGCTTCATGTGAAAAATTCATCCAAAATTTTTGCCGCTAAGGATCACCGAAATATTGGGCCTCCCGCATTGGAATAGCTTTAATACTTCGGATTATCTGGCCGATAAAATCACATCAATTAGTTTGCCTGGCGCCTTAAGAAAGCCGGAATATCAAGCTCATCATCGGCCTGCGCTGCAGGCTTTGAGGGAGAGTCGATATTCAAGCTACCTTGTGAAAGCGCGGGTGGCGCTTTTTGCGGCTGAACCGCAGAGCTTGGCATAAATTGTGGTGCGGGTTGTCTGCGCTCACGTTGTTCATGATGATCGCCTTTGCCGCTGATTTCTTCAAGCTTATCCTGCACAGTTCCAGTAATACGCTCAAACAATGACGGAGCACGTTTCTTCTCTGGATTAGGCTGTGATGGCGGATTGAGTTTCAAGCCCGGCGCAGTTGACGAGGGCTTTGCTGTTACCATCGGCCCTGTTGTTGAAGATCCGGTTTGCGTTTGGGGCACATGTGCACCGCTGAAATTACTAATATGTGGCGCTGTTATCCCTGCTGCCTCAACCGGTTTTGGCGGAATGAAAGAATTATTATAACGCGTGCCACGCATCGCTGTGTTTTCAGGGAGGCCTTCAGCAGTCTCTGTTGCACCTTGAACAAATTCACGTTGTTCAAACATATCAACTTCGGTATCACGCTTTGGCGCTGTTGGCGCAGACGGTGTTGTTGTCGCGGTAATGCCAAGAGAGGGCTGTGAGGGCGCGGTATAAGATGGCGTTGCTGGAGTCGTTGCGATTGGCGCAGATGTTACACTTACACCCGGCTGGCTGCTTTCGGTATTGGGGGTTGCACGCTCAAGCAAAGTCCTGCTTTTTGCGTCAGTTCTTACTTGGTCTGCGCCCCCGCGTGCGTTGGCAGATGCTTCTTTTTCAATCCCTGTCGCAACGATGGACACGCGCATTTTGCCTTCAAGGCTTTGGTCGAATGTCGCACCGAAGATAATATTGGCATCGGGATCAACTTCGTCACGGATGCGGTTACATGCTTCATCGGCTTCGAATAATGTCATGTCATAGCCGCCAGTGACGTTAATAATTACGCCATTTGCGCCTTTCATTGATACATCATCGAGAAGCGGATTGTTGATTGCGGCTTCCGCAGCTTCGATCGCACGTTTATCACCATCGGCCTCGCCCGTTCCCATCATTGCTTTGCCCATTTCAAGCATTGCGGTGCGGATATCGGCAAAGTCCAGATTCACAAGACCCGGGCGAACCATCAAATCGGTTACACCGCGCACACCAGCTTGGAGCACGCTATCGGCCATTTGGAACGCATCGGCGAATGTTGTGTTTTCATTGGCAACACGGAAAAGATTTTGGTTTGGAATAACGATCAGCGTATCAACATATTGCTGCATTTCTTCGATACCTGCCTCGGCTGATTTCATGCGGTGCGAGCCTTCGAAGTGGAATGGCTTTGTGACAACACCAACGGTCAGGATTCCCTGATCGCGGCATGCTTTTGCAATAACAGGCGCTGCGCCTGTTCCGGTTCCGCCGCCCATACCGGCGGTCACGAACACCATGTTTGCGCCCTCAAGATAGCGCATCAAATCATCCATTGATTCTTCCGCTGCAGCCTTCCCGATTTCCGGCTTTGACCCTGCCCCAAGGCCGCCCGTAATGTTCGGCCCTAATTGAATGCGGCGATCATCCGCGGCGAGTGAGCCGTTTAACGCCTGTGCATCTGTATTACATACCAGAAACTCACATCCTTCCAAATCAGATGCCAGCATATTGTTCACGGCGTTTCCGCCTGCGCCACCCACACCGATCACGGTGATTTTTGGCGATAGTTTCTGAACTTCTGTCGGTTGCATTTTGATGTCGATCATGAGGCGTGATCCTTTTTGAAATGAGTTTTACGTCTGCTCTTGATAAGCGTCGGTGGAAAGTTGGATAAAGCTTAGAAGCGTTTTTTTCGGATGAAAAGAGAAAAATGTGAAGGATTCACAGGGTTGTATCACTTTTCTGATATTCGAATCGTAGCATAAATTGATACAGAAATTCAAAAAATGGCGCTAAGTGACTCTTGCAGCATGGTTTTTAGTTACACACACAACTCCTTGTGGTTATACAAAAGCTATGCACACAATATTGTGGATAAGTTTACGTTACCAATTCTCGCGTAACCACAGCTTGGCGCGCTCTATAAACGAGCCTGATGACGCTTGTGCCATGATTTGCGCGGGCATTTCGTGGCCGTGCTCGGCAATATAGGTGAGCAATCCTGCAACAGTCGCAAAGCCAGGCCCGCTGACTGCATCGGGCAAACCGCTGAGACGGATGGGTTTTCCGAGGCGCACTTGCTTATCAAGGACATGTTCGGCGAGTTCACGAATACCGTTGAGCTGGCTTGCGCCGCCCGTCAGGACAACACGGCGACCAAGCGCGGGGCCAAGGCCGCTATCATTTAGGCGTGCACGAACGAGTTCGAGAATTTCTTCAACGCGTGGCTGGATGATACCAACCAGAAGCGAGCGAGGGACGTGATTAGGTTCGGAGGTTTCGCTTTCTCCGAGGCGCGGCACATCGATTAATTCATTTTCATCGCTATTGGATGCGATGGCGCTGCCGTATAATGCCTTTAGGCGCTCTGCGTCTTGTAAGGGGGTGGTTAAACCTTTGGCAATGTCGTTTGTAATATGGGCGCCGCCAATGGGAATGGCATCGCTGAACAAGATATTGCCGCCCTGAAAGACGGCGAAAGATGTGGTTCCCGCGCCCATGTCTATCACGGTACAGCCTAAATCCATTTCATCTTCAACCAAGGATGCAAGGCCGGCGGCGTAAGCCGCATGTGCAAAGGCGGTGATGTCGAGATGGGAGCGCTCGATGCAGGTGGCTATATTGCGAAGCGCGCCGATGTCGCCTGTAACCAGATGGATATCGGTTGCCATATTTTGTCCGAACATCCCGCGCGGATCGACGATGCCTTCGTTACCATCAATGCGAAAGCCGACGGGGATTGTGTGAACGAGTTCGTAATCTTCGCTTAGCACCTGATCTTGCGCTTTTGAGAGTGCGCGGCGGATATCGTTATCGGTGATTTCGTGCCCTGCGACGCTGACATCTGCTGTGTGACCATGGCTTGCGGCGTGAACCCCGGGCAGGTTGACCACGACTTCGCGCAATGGGTAGCCCTTCATCACATCGGCGGCCATGTTTTCGGCGGCGTGGACGGTTTGGCGGATGGCGCTTTCGGCGCGATCAAGGTCGGTGATTGTGCCGTTTCTAACGCCTGCGGATTTATGATGTCCGACGCCGAGCACCTCAAACGTGCCTTTATCATCGACAATGCGCGCGATGAAACAGGCGATTTTTGACGAGCCTATATCCAACGCGGCCAGTAAAGATCCCTTGCTTACGGTATTGGATTTTTTTGATTTCATGCCTGCGAATTCAAACTCATTAAATATTATTGCCGGATTTGGCGGATGCTTTGGAATAGCTCGATTGGTACTCTTGAGAACTACCCGGATTGGTGCGAACGATCATACGCGCAGGATCGCGTAAATCAATCCCCATTAAAGCTTTGTCTAGAATTTTATCTTCGGCTTGCGCCTTTGCTAAACGGGCAAGCGCAAAGGCGATATCGCCTTCAGGAAGCTTGATACGCACATCGTTTTTCATTATCAAATCCCAACGACGATCAGCAATTAAGCCAGCGCTTTCAATGTTTCTAAAAATCTCAGGCTCACCGATCAGGATTTGGAATAATTCGGCGGTGTGTTGCGGCGCGTTATCGCCAAGAACAATCACCAGATTGCTAAACCTATTCATATTACGCATCGGGATGACTTCGCCATGCGTATCAATGACCTTGAGCTGTTTATCCTTTTGCCAAAGCGCGAGGGGTTTGCGTTCATTGAGTTTGACGTAAAGCGTATCCGGCAGGCGGCGTTCGACATGTGCGCTATCCACCCATGCGATTTTTTCTATGCCTTGTTTGGCCGTCGCCGGATCGAACGCAAATAAAGGGTCGCCTTTGCGGACATTGATGATCGCTTTTAAAATGGCCGGATCGGTGTAGACGCGTCCCTCGATCAGGATATTTTCAACTTCAAAGCCTAAAGATGCGGTGGCGTTGACGATTTTATTATTTACCCAATCGCCTGTATGCGTATCGGCATCACTCATGAAAAACCATGCGCCGAGCCACATTATTGTCGCCAATACCGCCATCGTCAGGCCGAAGCGCTTGAACCAGGGAAAAATGCGCGCACGCAGGCCTTTGCGGCGTTTATTGACGAAGGTTGATTTGCGTGTGCCGCGATTTGTAACTTTGCGTTTGGCCATTATCTCTTTAACAACCTCGCATCTTTTGGCACGGGATCTTTGGGCAGGACACGTCCACGATTTTCGGTGATGGCTTCTTCCAGCATTGCGGTCAAAAGTTCGGTGAATAATTTTTGCTCCGGCGCTGCTTCCCAGAGGAAATAGCCGAATGAGCCGGGGATCGGGTTGACTTCGTTGAGCCAGATTTCACCCGATTTGGCATTGCTGATAAAATCAATACGCGGTGCGCCTGTGCCATTAATCGCCTCGAACATCGCCTTTGCATGGGTTTGTATGGTGGCGGTTTGTTTTTTATCCAGTTTTGGGTTGAGCTCGCGTGTGAGCGACAGCATCCCTTCGGAGATGGCGCCGACTTGTTTCGTGCCGCCCATCTTGTCACCGGTTTTGGAGTCCTTGCCCGATAGATATTTTTGTTTGAAATCCAAAAGCTCTTCGGTCGCTTTGGGGCGCTCGATTGCGGACAGGGTTATTTCTCCGAACGCTTTTGAAACCGCGACGTTATATTCGACGAGGTTTTCAACAAATGGCTCTAATATCGCGCTGTCGTCGAATTCGAAGATTGCTGGCAATGTTGCTTTTACATCTTCGGGGGTGTTTACCTTTGCCACGCCGATTGAACTTCCCAAATGGACAGGTTTGATAATGCAGGGGAATTTCAGGTGCTTGGTTTGCTCTTTGATCTCATCGGTCGGCAACATCAATCCTTGGTCAGGACGTTTTAAAACCGCATAGGGCAGCATCGGAATATCAGCCGATTGCAGAACGCGTTTCGTTACGACCTTGTCCATTAACACGGATGAGGCCATCGTGCGCATGCCTGTATATGGTGTGTTTGTTATTTCGAACACCCCTTGAATATTCCCGTCTTCACCGTAAAGACCATGGAAACAGGGGATTGCGATGTCGAAATCAATCGTTTTAGGTTTTGCAAATAACCCGCATTCTTTTTCAATTAAGCGCCCGCCGCGCGTGGCGCGCATATCCATTGTCACCGCTTTTGTTTGCTTAAGTGTATCGGCGTTTAACAGATAGCTATCACGGCTGCGCAAGACATCGCCCACACGCCATTCACCATCGGGGGCAATGTAAACGGGGAAAGCATCATAGCGCGTTTCATCAATGGCCGAGAGCACCTGCAGGCCGCTAACGACACTAACATCGTGTTCGGGCGAACGTCCGCCGAAAAAGACAGCTACTTTTTTTATGGTATCAGACATGCTTTGTAATTCATTTGCTTGGTTTGTTGCTTGGTCTCAAGAAGAATCCTTGATAGATATATCATTGATTAAATCACGAAACGCGACAAGCATCAAAGGGGTTATGCAATTGCAGGACGTTCAGGGCATAAAATTTATTGAAAAGGGTAGCAAAAATGCGCCGATTGTCGTGTGGGGACATGGTTGGGGGCAGAGCCATGCCAGCTTTTTGGATTTATGTGCGCCGCTGGAAAATATCGCCAGACATATCATTATCGATTTTCCTGCTTTTGGCGATTCTCCGATCCCACCCTCGGCTTGGGGGACGCGTGAATATGCCGATAAAACCGCAGAATTTATTCAATCCATCAGCGATAAGCCCGTGATCTGGGTCGGGCATTCCTTCGGGTGTCGTGTGGGATTACAACTTGCCGCGCATCACCCCGATCTTATCAAAGGCATGTTCTTGATTGCGGGGGCGGGCATTCCCAAACAATTGCCTTTGCATAAAAGCCTGTATTTCAAGGGGCGCATCGGCGTTTATAAATTTTTGAAAAAACTTATTCCACTTGGCCTTTCACAAGAATGGTTGATTTCCAAATTCGCGAGCGCGGATTATAAAAATGCCGACCCTGTTTTGCGGCAAATTCTGGTGAAGGTGGTTAATGAAGATTTGCGGGATATTGCAACGCGCATAACATGCCCAGTTCATTTTGTTTATGGCGAAAACGATAGAGAAACACCGCCGAATATCGGCAAGGTATTTTCAGGGTTGATTTCAGGAGCAAAATTGACTCTTTTAAAAGGACAAGATCATTACACAGTGCTGTCATCAGGGCGTCATCAGGTTACATCACTGCTTAAAACATTTATTGATCGCTTAAACGCATAGGCCAAAAGGTTTTTTTAAACATGGATATTATTGAATTTGCCAGCTTCACGCTTGTTTTTGTTGCGTTTATCGCATTTGCGGGCAAACGGTTGATGACATACATGCATGTACTTCAACAAGAAGATTACGATAATAAACGTTTATTTGGCTGGATGCGCACCAATGGTGCATTTGATAAACGCATTACACTTGGTCTTATCTTACTCGGTGTTTTGGTTATCATAGTCCACATTTCAGGCTTTGCAGAATTATTGCCGCAGTTTTTTGTCAATTTCATGATGTTCATTCTTTTCGTGATGGGGGCATATGTTGAAAAAGATCCACGCAAAAATTCGAAAAAGAAACTGGTTGCGACAACACGCGCCAAACGCATTTTCTTTCCCGCTTTCCTTTTGGCCATATTTAGTGCGGTTCCGTTTTTCTTAGGGGGGCATCCGTTTTTTTGGATTTTCAATGTTCAAATTCTGCCGTTCATCCTTATTTTCGTGAACATTGTCTTACAGCCATTTGAAGATGCCGTCCAAGCGGGGTACTGGAAAGAGGCGCATGAGAAAATATTGGACTACCAACCCAAAGTGATCGGCATTACCGGATCATACGGCAAAACATCGATCAAACATATTTTGGGGCATATCCTTAAAACACAAGCACCGACATTGATTACGCCGGGTAGTGTGAATACACCGATGGGCATTACCCGTGTTATCCGCGAAGAGCTTGAGCCGAACCATCAATATCTAATCGCTGAAATGGGTGCTTATGGGCCGGGTTCAATCAAGCGTTTATGTCAGCTTACGCCGCCGGATGTTGGTGTGATTGCATCCATAGGACATGCACATTATGAGCGTTTTCGATCCCTAGATACAGTGGCACAGGCCAAGTTTGAATTGGCGGAAGCGGTGATTAATAAAAACCCGAAAGGCGGGCGTGTGATTATCCATGAACGCACCCTTCGTTTTGCCCATGTGCGCAAACTCAAATCCGCGCATCCCGACAATTTTATTGTTGCAGGCGATAGCACGAAACATAATCCGAAAGACGTTAGCTATATTCAACCTGAAGACCTTCGTATCCAAAGCATTGAACAGCGCAGCAATGGCTTAACGATTACATTTGAATATAAAAACACCATTTATTCGCCCGATGTTCCGATTTTCGGCATTCATCACGGGCATAATATCGCGCTTGCTTTTGCGACTGCTTTAGAATTGGGGATTTCTTCCGGCGATATCCAAGACGCATTAGCGAGTGTGCCGCAGATCCAGCATCGCTTGGAAGTTAAAAAGCAAGCCGACGGTACAATTTTGATTGATGATGCTTATAATTCCAACCCTATCGGTTTTCAATCTGCGATTGGTCTTTTGGCAAAGCTTGGCGGTAGTCAGGCACGCAGGATTTTAATTACGCCAGGCATGGTCGAATTAGGTGTGGCGCATAACGAAGCACACGAGAAAATCGGACAATCGGCGGGGGAGATTTGTGATGTTTGCCTTGTCGTTAATCCGTCGCGTATTCCGACATTTGTTAAAGGATTTAAATCCACGGGCAGCGCGAAAATATTTAAAGAATTTGATAGCTTTAAAGAGGCGCAAAGCTGGTACATTAAAAACAAGCAGGATGGCGATGTCCTGCTGATTGAAAATGATCTGCCCGACATGTATGAACGCATACCCAAAATGTAGCCATTGACATAATTATGTTTTGTTTTTATAAGTCTCTGCATCTTTAACGTAAAGAGAGTAAAATTATGCGCACATTGAGCCTAACGAGCATCGCTCTAGCCGCCGGCTTGTCTGTAGGTGCAGCCAATGCCCAGGATCCCAATATTCCTGTATTCCCATCCCCCGATGATGTTGCAATGATGAGTGATGACGAGGTGCAGTTAGAAGCCTCAAAGCTAAATTGTTCCGGCACTTATGGGCCTTTCGATAGCGAAGAGCAGTATGATGCTTTTTCGGCGAACAGAGATGCATTTTCCCAAGCGGTTGAAAGCCGTCATTCAGAGATTGAAGAGCAGGCTTTTGAAGATGCCATGAATGCCTTGCCGCGCTATCTTGATATTTTTAAAAATGATGAAAGCATTGCCGAATTAGGATTAGAAGCCGAAACACTTGCCAGGACTGCGATCGGATTTCAAATCGGGTTTTCAATGGCCTACCCACAAGCTACATGCGGTTTTGATTATGCGTTTGGGCCTTTTGCACAAGCAAAAAACCTTGATTTGGACGCTTTTTACGAACAGTTACAATCAATGCCGAAAGATCAAAAAGCCGAAATGGAAGAACAATTGGGTGCGATGCTTGGTTTTGATGACATAACGTTTGAGCAATTGCTGGTTAATATCAATCCCGATGATGTTCAAGCTCTTAAGGATTATGCAGCGCAAGCCGAAAATGACTCTATTATTACTGCTGAGGAGTTGATTGGCTTGATCCCATACCAAGCCGCGATCCCCGGAGAAAATATGGAAGATTATGAGATCGCGCCTTTGAATCGTGTTGCAGGAGATGTTTTGCGTGCGATTGGTGTTCGTGCCAGTGCGGAGAATGTTTATGCGCTGAGCTATCAGATCATGAAAGCAAGTTACGCAATGCAAACAATGAAAGAGCTTCAAATTGATATGGATATGCCATTTTTTGAAGAAGAGAGCAAAAAAGCGCCTGTTACAAGTCAGGATGCGCTTGATGCCATGCGCGACAGTACGCTTGGCGGTACTGAGTTTAAGCCGGAAAACTCTTCCGATCCTTTGGGTGAAATGATGTTAGGTGGTACAGCGGTAGAAGCGCAGGATGTTATCGGGCCGACGCGTGAAAATCTTCGCGGTTTTGAACCTCCGGCATTTGCGCCGGACTAGCTTTAAACACTTATAAAGCCTCGCCGATACGTTTGATTTCCCAGTGGAGGTCGATGTTGAGATCGTTGTAGGCGCGGGTTTTGATTTCATCGCCCAGCATTTCCAGATCTTTGGCGGTTGCGTCGCCTGTGTTAATCATGAAGTTGCAATGTTTTTCGCTCATTTTTGCGCCGCCAATGGTGAGACCGCGCCCGCCGACTTTTTCAACGATTTGCCATGCGCGGGTGTCCTCGGGTAATCCCGCGATACGTAATGCCTCGGGGTTTGGATTGGCGAAGGTCGAGCCGCCCGTTTGTTCTTTGATCGGTTGGGTTTCGTTGCGTTTGGATTTGATGTCGGTGATGCGCGCTTTTACGCTTTCGTAATCTTCCGCCGCACCTTTTAGAATTGCGCCTGTGAAAATCAGGTAATGAGGTGCGTCGTTGTTGCGATAGCTTAGGTTGATTTCAATCGGTTCGATAGTTTTGGGAATGTCGTGCGTGTCCATTGGGCGTGGGCGCAAGATCACTTCGTTGCCTGAAAAATCGAGCGCGTGGATTTCGATTAGAATATCTGCGATGTCGCGCCCATAAGCGCCCGCGTTCATGCGAAGCGCGCCGCCGAGTGATCCGGGAATGCCTGATAAAAATTCGAAACCGCCAATTTCAGCTTTAACGGCTGCGGCGGCGATTGAGCCGTTGAGCGCGCCGCACCCTGCTTTGATTGTGTCGCGTTCAATCGTTTCGATATTGGCAAAGCTTTTACCGAGTTGAATGGTTGTGCCACGGATACCGCCATCGCGCACAATTGTGTTGGCGAGACCGCCGATTATTGTGAGCGGTTGGCTAGCGGGGTGTTGTTTGAGGAAATTTGCGAGGTCGGCATGGTCGGCGGGTTTAAAGAGCAGATCAGCATTGCCGCCACAGCGGAACCAGCTTTGCGCGCCGATGGGCGCGTTGTGAGTTATTTCTCCACGAACATTATCGCGCATTACGCCGCCGTGCCTTTTGCCTTGGAGAGTTCGGAATCCAGCAAATCGGGGAGTTCGTAGGCCCAGCTTGTGATGTCCCCTGCGCCCATGCAGATCACGTAATCACCCGCGTTTGTATGTTTTGCGACGACATGCGCAAGCTCAGCGCGTGATGGCAGGGCGTGAACATCGCGGTGTCCGTGGTTTTTGATACCTTCGACGAGGGAGAGTTTGTTGCGGTTTTCGATTGGCTCTTCGCCCGCTTCGTAGACATCGGTGATGATAACGGTGTCGGCTTCGTTAAAGCATTTGCAGAAATCTTCGAAGAGATCGTCAAGGCGCGAATAGCGATGCGGTTGCATGACGCAGATGACTTTTGCGCCGTTATCGGCAACAGCGGTGCGCGCGGTCTTTAACATGGTTTCGATTTCTATGGGGTGGTGGGCGTAATCATCGATGATTGTCACGCCATGGGTTTCACCGGTTTTGGTGAAGCGGCGTTTGACGCCCGTAAAGCTGGCTATCCCTTTTTTAAGGATTGGCGGGGCGGCGCCCATTTCGTGGGCGATGGCGAGGGCAACAAGGCAATTTTGCACGTTATGGCGGCCAAGCATGGGGAGATGGACATCACGCAAGACAAGCTCCTCGCCGCCATTGATTTTAGCAGAGAAGGTTACATCGAAGGTGGAGCCGTCTCCGTTTGAATTGACGTTGTCGACCTTTACATCGGCTTGGGGGTTGAAGCCGTAGGTAATGATTTTGCGATCTTTGACCGTTGGCACGAGGGCTTGGACTTCGGGGTGGTCGATGCAAAGCACGGCGTAACCATAGAACG
>Ga0115567_10003971_pt1 | contig 14493 bp, 14 predicted proteins | sample COGITO_mtgs_1204_2_FD_88679 | JGI IMG/M metagenome (GOLD analysis project Ga0115567, IMG submission 88679) | Pelagic marine microbial communities from North Sea - COGITO_mtgs_120412 | ecosystem: Environmental > Aquatic > Marine > Epipelagic | place: Germany:Helgoland, sampling site Kabeltonne... | reverse complement strand
TAAACAGATGCTGTCCATCTGGAAGTACGTGGTTGTCGGCTCGGTGGTCGCCGCGTCGGTGATGACGCAGAGCACGGATCCGTTCACGCCGATGCTGCTGGCGGTGCCGCTGATGTCGCTGTACCTGGGCGGGGCGGCGCTGGTTGGGGTGGTGGAGAAGGGCCAGGGGGGCGGGGACGTGAACCAGATCGAGGGTTGAGTGAGAGAGTTCGTTCTCGCTATAATCAAGTCTAATTCTTTTTTCAATTGGCGTCCGCCTCGGCTGCTTTGCGGCGTCTGGCGCGTGCGACGACGGCGTCGCACCGCGCGGATAGCGCGCGTCTCGCGTCGCCGTCCTTCATGCCGAACATCGTCGCCAGGTTGACGACGTCGTGCGGTCCCCGCAGCTCCGTCGCCTGCCTCGACGCCCCCGAGATTACCACGACCCCGCCCGTCCCGTCCTTGGCCCCCGCGTCTCCCCCGCCTCCGCACGCGCGCGCCACCGCTGACGCGTTCGCGAAGAAGTTCCGCCGCGACGTCGTCTCCATCAACGCGGGGTTGTACGCCACCTCGAACGCGATCCCGTTCGCGCTCGCCGCCTTCACCGCGCCCGCTCGAAGCCGGAAGGGCATGCGCGCGCCCAGCTGAAGCGCGATTAAATCGCACCGTCGACTGGCGCACGCCGACGCCAGCGCGCGTTCGCTCGTCGGCTCCAGCGCCAACACGTCGTACCTCCGCACCGATTCGTCGTGCGTCTTGAGAAGTGTCTGGAGCTCCCCGGGCTCACCGAACCGGATCGTCAGCCGCGTCAACAACGCGAGCGCGGGGCGCGCGCCCTGCGCGGAGGCATCCGCGAGCACCGCCGACTCGAGCTCTTTTGTGAGCAGCGGGTCGAGCCCGCGAGTGATGTCCCGGCCGCACGACTTGTCCCCGGCGGTGACGCGCGTGTCGGCGGCGACGGTGGCGTATCCGAGCACCACGGAGGTGGCGAGGTGCTCGCGGAGCGCGTGCGGGTTATCGGGATCCGCCCGCACGCTCAGGTCCGTCCAGCCCCCCATCGCCGATGAATGGCACTCGCCTCGGAACTCACAAAATATAAAACTCGTTTGAAAGCCACCACCACACGCACGGGGCGCGGCGACGGAGCGCATCGGATGAGTTCGGGATGCGGGATGGATTACCTCTTCCCGTTCGAGTTCCTCCCAGGGATGGCCGCGACGTTCGCGGACTACCTCGGGATGGCCATGCTCACGCCCGCGCTGCCTTACTGGTGCGCGGAGGCTGGCTTGAGTCCCACCGAGGTGGCGACATGGACGGGAGCCATCACCACGGCGCAGTACGCGGGCGCGGCGCTCGGTAACTTCGCGGTGGGCGCGATGGGCGACGGCCTGGGCGCCAGGGAGACCTTAGCCGCCACGCTCCTCGGCGACGTCGTGCTCTTCACCCTCACCGCGCTGGCCACCAAGCCCGGCGCGCTCCTCGCCATCCGACTCGTCGCGGGAATGTCCTCCCCGCTCGTCGCGGCTCTCATGTACATCCTGCAGCGCGCGAGCACGAAATCGCAGACCCTCAAGGGCGTGAACGCGTACTCCCTCAGCGTCAACGGTGGGTACGCCCTCGGTGGCGTCGTCGTCGGCGTTGGATACGCCTCCATGGGCTGGTTGGGACTGAACCTGTTGTCCGCGGGCGTCGCCGGCGTCGCGCTCGTCTTTGTCTTAGTAACGGCGAAAGGAAAGCCGCCGGTCGCCATCACGGATAGCGGGCTCAAGCGAAGGGAAGAGGCGGAAGCCGGGGTCGTGGTGGGCGCGGGGATGTCACCGAGGGCGAGCGTGGGTGCGGGGCGCGAGATCGGTGACGCGTCGGAAGCTTCGGTGAGCTCAAGCGGAGGGGGATCGATTGAACGAGGCGTCAAATCACAATCTCAGATCTCAGCCGCGGCGACCTCGCCCTTACCGCCGTCGATCAGTGTGTTTCGCACGGGCGCGATGGTGAGCCACTGCTACACCGCGTTCAACACCGGGTACCTGTTCATGGGTTTCATCGTGCTCTTCGTGTTGATGGCGAAGCAGGTGTTGGGGTGGAGCGTCGCGGAGGTCGGGTGGGCGTTTATGGCGATTCCCGTGGCCAACGTGTGCGCGATGTACGGTTTAATCCCGCCGTTCATTCGTCGTTTCGGCGTGCACTGCAGCGTGACGTGCGGGTCCATCATGACTGTCATGGTGCTGGGTGTGCTCTCGTTGCCGGCGGTGTACAGTAGCGCGGAGGGTATACTGGGCGTGACGTTCATGCTAATTTTTTGCGTTGTGCTACTGCAGGTTCCGAACCAGATGCGGATCAAGCTCATCGCCGATCGGTACGCGCCCGGGTCGATGGGTCGTATCACCGGCGCGTCGCGGGTGTGCTTCGCGACCGGGCAGACGTGCTCGCCCATCATCGTGGCGCTGCTGTACGTGCAGGAGCCGCACTGGGCGGTGTTGTCCATGCTGTTCGTGGCGGCGTCCGTTCCTTTCGTGTTTGTGATCTGCGGGCAGACGCTGTGGGCGGACCCGCCCGCGATCGGCGATGAAGTCGTGACGGGGGAGAGAGAGGCGACGAACAGGACTTGACGCGCGCGTTGTGGGTAACACTTAGTCGTACGTAGACACGGTTGTACGAACAAATCTAGTTTGGATCTCATTAATGGTACATTCGAGCAGTCGGAACTTTTTGACTTTGGCTCGCGTGACGACGTCGGCGAGCTCTCCGCCGGCGTTTGTCACAAAACAATGCAAAAACAAAGCAACGCGGCGCTTCTTCATCACCTGGATTGGACGTTGGCACTCTCCGGCGCGCTCAGCATCTCGGAGGTGTACATGATCGGGTCCAGCGCGTTGAGCCGCGCGGGGTTGACCACGGAGACGACTGCTTCGTCTCCGTTTTGTTCCGACATGGAATTAACCCGGGTCGGGTTGTCCAGCCGCAGGTCGCTGCGAATGGAATCGGGAAACGCGGACACCGTGCCGAGCACCACGTCCAGCGCGAACTCCATGCCGTGCTCGGCGATGGTGTCGTACATGCGCGTCACGTTGGCGCGCCACGTCTGCTCGTACGCCAAGTCGCCGAAGATGTCAACCATGTCCAGAAACGCGGGGAGGCCGGAACCGCCGGGCCTGAACGGCGCGGTGACCCCTTGCGCGCCCATGTCCTTCACCTCCGCCCCGCTCTCAACCTCGCGCTTGACGAAGTGCGTCCACGACGCGACGTACAGCGCGAACGCGTCCATGGGTAGGCCCAAGGCGAGGCCTTCGCGAACGACGCTGGAGCCTTGCACCCGAAACTTTTCCGATCCGTCCATCGCGATGCGTTCGAGCTGGTCCTTCACGGCGACGTTCTCGAAACGTTCCAGAACGCTCTGGGCGTACGCCGGAATGCGGTCGCACAGCGACTTCTCACGCATCTCCGGGTTGGTCCGTAGCGTCGGCGCGATCTCCTCGAGCATCACGAGCTCGAGGTACGATCGAATCTTGGAGTGGAGGCACGCCTCGTGGACGTGAGTGAGTCCCGCGAGGATGGCGGGGTAGCACATGGCGGAGTGCGTGACGTTGAGCAAGCGGACCTTCATGAGCTCGTGCGATACCACGTCCTTCGTCAGCGTCGCCCCGACGGTCTCCCACGGCGGCCGTGCGTCGTCGACGAAGTCATCCTCGATGACCCAGTGCTTATACGGCTCGCACATCACCGGCCACTGGTCCTCGAAGCCGTACTTGTCGGGCATCGTCGCGATGTCGTCCCACGACGTCGCCGGGGTGATGCGGTCCACCATGGTGCTCGGGTACCGCACCTCGTTCTGCAGCCAAACCACGAACGCGTCGAGGCTGACGCTGCACAAACCCGCGCACACGAGCTCCTCCGCGGCGGACGTCATCCGAGCTTTACACACGTCGCCGTTGTGGGGCAAGTTGTCGCACGACATCAACGTGAACGGCCTCAGGCCGCGGTCGAAACGTACAGCCGCCGCCGCGCAGATGATGCCGAACGTCGAGGGCTTCGGGGCGTCGTCATCCAAAGGTACCTCGCCGTCCAGTTCGCCGTTGAGGCCGCGTTCGATGAGCTTGAAGTCACTCGCGTTGAGGGGGACGCGGTAGCCGAACTCCGTTATCGTCAGCGAGACAATCTTGATGTCCGCGCACGCCATCGCCTCGACGCACGCGAGTGGGTCCTCGAGGGCGAGGATCATGTCACGGATCGCGTACACCTCCTCGATCTCCGCCTTCATGTCGCGTACGTCGGTGCCGGACCTGGCGACGATGGGGTAGGTCCAGTCGTTGTCGCGGAGGTAGTCGCGCATGGCGACGTCGTTGGGCATGACTCCCACGCCGGTGGTGCACCAGTTCTTGGCGACGTCGAAGTTCTTGTCCAGCAGCTCGTTCATGAACGCCTGATGCGAGTTATCGGGGAAATCGACGGTGGTTAGTGAGAGGTGAAGTTTAGGGGAGTCGAGGGGTTGCTTTGCATTTTTTTTTTCCGGTTCGGGTTTGTGCTTGAGTGGTGATAAACCGCCGCAAAAGTAAGGGCTAGTGCGGCAAGATGGGGTCCCTTCCGCGCGAGTCCCGGCGTGGATCCGAGGCTTGAGATCCGCGGCCGGTGCGGTGGCCGTCCGGTACGGTCGTCGATGACTCGACAGCCGTGATGGACGGTACAGAAAATCCGTCGAGTGTGACGCGCGGTGGCTGGCGCCCGCGGGGATTCCGAGTCGGATGGTGCAATTCCACGTGGGATGTGTTACGAGGTCGTTTTCGACCACGAAGAGACGCGAGGTGTTCGGCGCGGTTTGGGGACGGCGCGTACCTGCTGATGGGACCTGTGGAAGCCGCCGACGCCGATGTGCATCATGCCGCTCTTGCACGCGGCGCGGTCGACGATCGGCGGGGGCTTGAAGGTGACGTTGGGGAGGTCCGGGACGGTCCCGTCGGGGGAGGCTATCCTCCGAATCTCCGCCCGCACGACGAAACGGGCGTCGTTACCCCTTCTGGTTTGCGGCGTCGCGCGGACGCGCGACGCGCGCCGGAGCGCGAGTGGAGCGGCGAGCGCGGTCCTAAAGCCAATCATCGCTGCGACGTGCGCGGCCATGTTCCTTATGTTCGATCGTCCGTTCCGTCAGCCGCGCTTCGACACGACCGCGGCGACCAAAGAATCTGACGAGCCGAGTCGGCCGGAGCAATGGCTGGCGCTTCAAACTTCGCCTCTCAGCCACGTTTTTTGGGCTTTTTCAGACGGATTCGCTTTTCACGGTTCTCAAACCGGCGCCTTTACTCGCGATACGGCGGTCTATGATTTCCGCGGCCATGACACACCAATCGGCAGAATCGGATTCGAAGGCTGACTCACTCGCCGTGCCGTGCGCGGTGCCGAGCGATCCATATGGGAAATCAGTCTGCGAGAATCTCAAATTAAAAGTCTTCGCGCGGAAACCCGGCATTCTGAGAGTCCCGCACAACATAAATCTAAAACGCGTCACCCATCAGCCGCAAAATGCACGTGTGACTTTTCGATTGATTTTGGATTTCCGGCGATGACTCAAGGTTTTGGGTCTAATCTTTCCCGATCAAGCCACGGCCGAAACGCGCCGCAACAGGGAGTCGATCGCTACGGTGAAGGGTGGTGTCTCAATTTGGGCCAAATTTGGGACGTTTTTTAGGGAGCCCAATATTTGTCACGATCAGTGAACCTCCAAAACAGGGTTCTCGCATCGCACGCGCACAGATTTTACCCCCCAGCCAATCAAAACGCGTCAAAGTATGAAAACTCTGAGAGCGCGTTTTCGTTTGACTGCCCAAAACGCGTGAAACAGTCGCCGCGGAAGAAAAAGGGATGTCAAACCGGGCGAACCGGCACACCCACACGCGCTCGTGCCCCCATCGCACACGTACGTTCGCGTGTAAAACATGTCGGGCACCGTCACCCGCACCGAGGCGGTCGCGTGCGACCGCGGAGATCTCAACACCGGCATCGTGCACTTCGGCGTCGGCGGTTTCCACCGCTCGCACCAGCAGGTCAGTTTCGTTTCGGAATTCACACGGTTCGGGAATGTCCGCGCGGATCCGGCGCGCCACCGCGCGCCGAACGCGACTTTCCTGGAAATTTGACCCGATATCCGTCGACTCGATGCCATGACGCACCGACTTTGACCCGCAAATACCGCGTTCCACACTCAAACACCCACCGCTGACCCCCATCCGTCGCCTCGACTTCCCAACAATTCAACAGGCGTACACCGACGACTTGCTTCGTCAGGACTTTCACGCGGCGAAGGACTGGTGCTACACCGGCGTCGGCGTCCTCGAGTGGGACGCCAAGATGCGCGACTACCTGAAGAACAACAACTGGCGCTACCCCATCGTCGCCCGCGAGGGCACCGACGAACGCGCCATGGACATGCACGTCCACGAGGTGGTCACCCTCCGCGACATGCTCCTGTCCTTCGAAGATCCCGCCGCCGTGGTCAGGCTCCTGGCGGCTCCCTCCACCAAGATTGTCTCCCTGACCATCACCGAGTACGGCTACCGCGTCCCGCTCAACGAGGGCGACCACAAGTTACTCGAGCTCGCCAACCAAGGCGTCCTCGAGGACCCATCCCTCTCCATGCCCGAGTCCCTCGACGCGAGCTGCGCCAAGGCTACCGTCTTCGGCCTCATCCTCTCGGCGCTCGCGATGCGTCACCGCCTCGGCCGCAGGCCCTTCACCGTCATGTCCTGCGACAACCTCCCGCACAACGGCGACGTCGCCAAGAAGCGCGTCATCAACGCCGCGCGCGACGCTCCCGAGATTGACGAATCACTCTGCCAGTGGCTCGAAGATGAGGTCAAGTACCCGAGCACCATGGTTGACCGCATCACGCCGGCGACGTCGCCGCAGGACATCAGCGACCTCAAGGAAAAGGCTGGCATCGACGACCAGTGGCCGGTGATGTGCGAGCCGTACAAGCACTGGGTCATCGAGGATGACTTCGTCGACGGCGCACGGCCCGCGTGGGAACGCGTCGGCGCCCTCCTCGTTCCCGACGTTCGACCCCATGAGCTCATGAAGGTTCGACTTTTGAACGTCACGCATTCCGCCTTGTGCTACGTCGGATCCCTCGCGGGACTCACCAACGTCCACGAAGCTGTCACGCACAAGATGATCAAGCCCTACCTCCGTCGTTTGATGAACGAGGAGATTGCCGCGTCACTCCGCGCGGACCCCACCATGCCCGAAGAGCTCCTCGCCGTCCTCGACGAGTACACCGAGCTCGTGCTCTCGCGCTTTGAAAACGTCGCCGTGAAAGACACACTGGACCGCGTCGCCATGGACGGCTCCGAGAAGTTCAGGGTGCAAGGCCGCGAGGTGATCATGGAGAGGCTGGCGCGTGAAGGCTCGGTGCGCGGATTCGCGCTGTACGTCGCGTCGTGGGCGCATTTCTTGAGGCGATCCGTCAGGGACGGGGAGAAGATTCGAGACGCATCCGCGGGTTTGATCGCGGCGCCGTGGCTGATGGACAAGGAAAACACCGGCGTCGGCACGCAAGGCCTTGAGGCGTTCCTCGACATCGAGGAAGTCTTCGGCGTCCTCGCCAGGCACGAGGGATGGCGCGAGGCTGTCAAGCGGGAGTTTGCGGACATCGACGCCACCGGGTTGGAAGCTACGCTCCTCGGCGCCATCTTCGGCGTCGGGCACAACAGCAACGCGGATCTGTCGACAATGGGGCTGGAGCGCTCACGGGAGCGCGCGAGCGGGACGTTCGCGCTGGACGAGACCTGCGTGGTGGATACGCACGAGACGGAGGAGTGGCGCGCGGACGACGAGGCGGCGGTGTTCGTCTCGCTCGAGGCGTGATGTCTCTTCCGTGAAGTGCGCCGGCGAAGCGTAGCGGGGGGTGACCAAACAAAAGCGGTTAATCTCCCCCCAGGCTTCAAGCGCTATACGCATACGATCGAAACGATCGAAACGCATACTACTGTACCTATTGGACGCGACCACTATTATGGTTCGCTTACCATGACACGATTCTTTTAGAACGCCATTTTGAATTCAACGTTGCATTGTTCTTCACACACGAGTGTCGAGTCCCTTCGCCTTCCCTATGTTCGCGCCGAGTCTTTTACGTAGTTAAAGGTTTTTGCTTGCTTGCGTTTGATTGAAATTCAAACTTTCCTAGTATTTTTTTTCGCGAGCCTCCCACCGCACTCCGCCGTTGAGGCCCACTTTTCGTCGCAAGTGTTGTACTCCGTTATTACAGGTCCGTCCGACCTCTTCCTGTTGATATACGTCGCCGCGCGTTCCCCTCCGCCGCGGCCCCCCCACCTGACACCCACCCCTCCGTTCCGTCATCACCTACCTCGGATTCACATCCTCGGCGCCGCAGTCGGAACCGGAACCCATCACGCCCGTGAACTCCGGGGTATAAATCTTATCCACGAGCGCGCTGTTGATGCCGCTGAAATCGAACGGCCGCGACAAACACTGCTCGTCGTCGCCGCAGTCCAACTTCAAATCGAGGAAAAAGTTTGCGACGGTGGGCAGATCCTGCATATCCGTGATGACCACGTCCGCGCCACGCCTGTTGATGCTCTTGCCACCCTTCATCAGCGCCTTCGCCTGCTCCTCGCGCCTGTCGTGAGAGATGTGCGAACCGCCGACGTACCCGACGATCAAACCAATCTTGGCATTCGCCGCGGATCCCACGCCGGAGACGGAATCCTCGACGGCGATGCAATTTTCAACCGGGCACTCCTCCGCCGCCGCGGCTTTGAGGTAGACGTCCGGCGCCGGCTTGTACTTCGGCGGGTCGAAGTCGCTGAAGCCGGAGTGGACCTTGTCTTCGGGGAAAAAGTCGGTTAACCGCGCCGTCTCGATGCACACGGGCACGCGGGGCTTTGGCGACGTGGTCGAAACCGCGTACTTGAACCCGGATATTTTCAAAAAGTTGAGAGCTTTGATGACGCCGTCGTTTGGCTTGGCAAGTGCGGTGAGCGACACGAGTGTCTCGTCGCGTGCCTTGTCGAGGATCGAGCCGTGGTCCTCGCGGACCATCTCGAAGGGTTGCAGCCCGAGCGCGGCTCGGTTGGAGTTGACGACTTGGATGATGTCGAAATCTTCCTGAAACTTTGACCGAACCTCCTCGATGGCGGGGAGCCCGACGGCGGCGCGATCGCTCTCCACCCTGTCGAACATGAGCTCGAACGCCTTGCCCGCGTTTAACCGGATGAACTCCTTCATGCGCTGCGGTGTGAGGTCCTCGGCGAGGACGTTGGGAAAGTAAGGCGCGAGCTCCCAAAACGCAACCTCCATCGCGCACGTCTCCGTGTCTCCCAGCGTCCCGTCAAAGTCAAAGAGGATGGCAATGTCCGACGCCGCGTTGCATCGAATCTGCGTCTCGCGGATCTGCACCGCCGCCTGCTCTTCTTTCATGGCATCCTCGAGCGCCTGCATGGCCCGCGCGCGCTTGTCCACCGCGGCGAAAGGGCGAGCCTCGTCCACCAGAGCCTGAAGCGTCTCTGACATCTCGTCGACGTCCAGCCCAGCCTCCTTGAGGAGCGCCATCTGCGGGCACTCCTCGTCCCACCCGACGGTGAAGATGTCGGACGTGATCGTGTCGAACGTGGGTAACAGCCGGCCTTCGTAGCGAAGTGAAACCCCGCCGCCGAGAACCCTGGCGGTTGAATCCTCGATGCTGAAGAACCGGTCCAGCGTCGTTCGGAGCTGATCCAACAAAAACGGTATGAGCTCATCCGCGGACTCCTTGTTGTGCACGCGCATCATGGTGGGCAGGCCGTGCTCCCACATCAGCACCAGTAACTGCGCGACGCCCCACGTCCAGATCTCCTTGCGCTGCTCCTCCGTGACGGTCTCGTCGTCGAGGAGGGGAATGGCGAGGCACTTCTCGGGCGGCTGGAAATTTCGTTGGTTCTGCGCGTACGAGCACAGAGTCCTGAACGCGATGACGGTGTGCATGCCGTTCACGGTGAGCAGCTTTTTGCGGTAGAGATACCGCGAGTCCTTCTCGTTTTCGGGATTGGACACGTAGTCACCCGCGAGCGGTCCGTCGCCGTCGGCTCCCTCGCCGCTCTCCGGTTGGTTGAGCACGACGATGGATCCCTCGTGACCCTCCGCGGTCACCGCCACCTCGCGGCCGTCGTCGGTAACCTGTAAATCGACGCAGATGCGGTCCACCATGCACGGCACCGCCTCGATCTTGGTCCGAAGCGCGAATTGCAGCTTCTCAACCGACGAATGATCATTCTCGCAAGCGTACAACACGGGCCTCGATTCATCCTCGCAATCGGGCAGGTTCACCAGGAGGTTAACGAGGACGTCCACCGCGGGCCCTAACGCGCAGCTGAAGCTCGTGGCTTGTGACACGAGCGGCGCGGTGAGGTCCACGTCCATGGAGAGTAAAAGGAAGCCTCGAGCGCCGTTGTCGAGGCCTTGCTTGAGGCATCCCAGCACGCCGTCTTCGCGCGCGCGGATGTCAGCCTCGGTGATGACGTGCAGGCCCCTGCCGCCGCACGAGCACTCGCCGTTGATCTGTGTGATTGATCGGGGTATGTATCCGTGGTCAGTGACGAGTGCTTTCGAAAGGCGTAAGACGCGGAACATTCAGGAAAAAACCAAAATATCCCAGTCTGTTTGGCTATGGGCCGTGGTGCCCCAAACGGCGGGGATGCGCCCGCGGCGTGGGCGCGACGGCGCGCTTTCGTTGCGTTGGCACCCCCGCTTCCGCGTCTGGACGAAAGGAGTGTTCGGGGCGAACCCGGCGAGATCCGGGGCGACCTGGGTGGATCGCGCGCGCGTGCGTTTCGCGCACGGCGCGTGGCTCGCCGCGCGTCGCATTTCAAATACGGGCCATTTGTCGATCGGGTCGTGAGAAAATCGCACCTTCACGGCGACGTGCTGCTGGGTCTCCTCCTCTCCGGCGATGATCGGATGCCAGACCTTGGAGGGTCTGTTCATGATGACGTACGGAGAGCCACTGCTCTCGAGCGCGGGCAACACGAGCCCGAACCCGAGCCTTCCCGCGCCGAAGTGCACGTGAAGCTTGTCTGTTGGAGAGGGGGTGGGGCGGTGCATGCGTAAGTTACTATTTCGCTAGGGTAAGGCGCCGCGGGTGCTTTCGAGGCGCGCGGGACGCACCGTCGGGGGATTTGAACACCGAAGCGAGCGGGTTAACGTCGGAGATGAAGTTCATCATGGAGCTGAACGGGTCGCCGCTCGCTCCGACGCCAGCCGCGCCCTCCTCCGTCGGCTGCTTGCTGCTCAGCGCGCTCCGCACGAGCGTGCTCTTTTTCTGAAGCCTTCGCTGCCGTCCTCGCGCGAGCGCCCGGGCGGGCGCGCGCGCGAGGCACGGATTCAACGAAAACGCGAGATTAAAGTTCATGGCTTGCACTCAGATACTCGCACAGTGCATTCGGAGACGTGTTGGGCGTCCAAGTGTCGTCTCGTCGTCGCCTCGCCGCGTCGTTGGCGCCAGGATTTATGGGACGAAGACGATGACGTGCTCGTCCCAGGCTGGAACCTGGGACGAGTTATAGACTGGACAAACGTTCCCAACGTTTCGAGGTCAGGTCCAAGGGTCGCGGTGAGATGAGATAAAAAGCGTACGGTGGTCCCCTCGCTTCAAAAAATAGACCAAGAATCAGGGTTCGCGTTTTGTGATTTGTCATGTTCTGGCGCCAGTCCGCCGGTCGCGCCAGTTCAAGCCCAGTCAGTGCAAATCGTGTTAGATTCTCTTTTCGAAATATCGGCGTGGGAGAAATATCCCGGGAGGGTGAAATATGGCCGTTTGAGTTGGCACCGTATGGGCAATTCACCCATGCTCGATGTTTGATTTGAATTAATAAACTGACGAAAACGAGGAACACCTCGGAAAGCGCGATCGGAAGATTCGAATTGCCAGTTGTACTCAGTCTGCGCAAAAGCCGCTTCATTGCGCGCCATTTCATTGGTTTGGGCTTGCGTGGCGTGATATTCACCGGTGATGCCACGTCGTTGGCCACGATTGACGTAGGAGCAAACAGTCACGGGAACCGCCGAAAATTTAAAATATCGCGCACAGTTGTTTTTCGCGATATTTATCTCACCGAACGCGCTGTGCGCGAGCCGGGCGAGTTTGAGTTTGCAGGTTCTCACGCTCTCGGGTCTCGATTACAAGGACAGAAGGTTACAGCAAACTAACAGCACCGAAACATCCAACTAACTGGACTCCATGTCGCCTCTTGACGACTGCGACATGGAGCTTCGTTCGGTGCTGTTGTTCCTTGGGTATCGAACCCCGAGAGCGTCACTCGAGCGCGTGCCGTGCTCGCTAAGGATGTGCTCAAGAAGGTCCAAGTGTGGACCTGTGGTACTGAACACGGGACGCGCTCGAGCCGAGTGCGATCCGCCATCCGCGACGCCGACGCCGAGCTTCGTGCGGTGTCGAGATCCACGCAGACGGCGTTAACAAGGTCCAGCCCAGGGCGAAGTGGTTCACGCACTGATGTTCCATCGGGATCGACGTTCAACAGTGGTGCGTGGAGCACGTCGCCCGGGGCTGCGAGATAACGCCGTCTGCGGGGAGCAAACATCAAATCAGATGGGTATCGAGATCCACGCAGACTGCGTTAGCGCGTGAGGTCTTGAAGCCCAGGGCGAAGTGGTTCACGCACTGATGTTCAATCACTCAAGATAAACAGTGGTGCGTGGAGCACGTCGCCCGGGGCTGCGAGATAACGCCGTCTGCGGGGACACAAACATCAATCAAAGATTTTACACACGAAGCCGGGCGTCGACGGCGCGGGTCGCTTCTGTCCGTCCCACCACTCACGGGTACCCCCCACCCCCCGTAGTCTCCGCCACCGTGTGTGCCTCACCCTCGCGCTCGACCTCCCGTCGCTCCACGAGCTCACGCACGTGGTACCCGCGGAGCAAATCCCAGTCCCTCGACACCTGTAAACAAAACACGACGTCAGTACAATTGCCCATACGATAATTAAAATAAATTCACCGCGACCAACGCGACGGATTCGTAAACCTGTTAACAAAACACGCCTTCAATCTAATTGCCCATACGGAAATAAAAAGAAACGTACCGAGATGAAGACGCACACGTGCCTGTCCTTTGGATCCGCGTGTTGGCTGAGATCCGCGGTGAAGTCCGGCGCGGGAAACATGGCGGCCACCGCGTCGGTGAGGTCGCGCCGGGACACGTCGGCGTCGTGGCCGTGGTGTTCGTAGTGCATCGTCCACGGTATCGGATCCGCGGAGGAGTCGTGGTACCTGTTAACGGTAAACATAACACGACGTCATTCTAATTGCCCGTACGAGGATTAAAAAAGACTCACGTTTTGGGTTCCAACGTGGGGGTCAGCTCTGGATACTGTGTCGTCAGGAGTTGTCGCAGCGTCTCCTCGATGGTATCGACGGACGCGTCGCACGTGCGTTCGACCGGGACGAGCCGGGCGAGGTACTCGGGTGTGTCCGAGGGTGGCGGTGGGTCCGATACGAACGTTTCGATGCACTCCCTGTGAACAAAACACGCCGTCACTCTAATTGCCCATATGTACATACAAATAAGCTTACCGCGCGTAAGGGACGACCGCGTGGGGACGGTAGCCGAGGAGCGGGAGGAAGGCGCAGCCGAGCTCGCCCGCCTTGTGGAGCGGGAGTGAGTCGCCGAGGGACGGCGGGTCCGCGCACGTGCCGAGCATGTACTTGGCCTCCTCGACCGCGTTTCGGACGCGTTTCGCCTTGCGGGAGGCCTGTGGTGGTGAAGTATTAAAAAAAAGTGGGAGGGTGTGAGCCGTGGAGGACGTGGTCGCGGCGGCGCGAGACGTGTGCGCCGTTCGGGGCGTTCGCGATACGATATCGGGGGACGATGACAGCGACGCTCGTACCCGTCTTGTTGAGGACGACGCTCGGGTCGTATTCGTGCGCGCTTTCGGGCCAGGGCTTGTCCTGGGACGGGCCGTCGGTCGCGGCGCGCGTCGTGGTATATCGGTGGAGGCGCGACGCCGCGACGTATAATCTGCCGCCGCGCGGGTGGCGCAGGAACAGCTCGCGCGCGGTGCCGCGCACGATCGCGAGGGGCGCGGTCGACGACATCTCCCGGGGTATCGCGCGAGCGCGGTCGAGTGTGACGCGCGATACGAACGAACGCGGGTTGCCGAGCAAAGATACGTCCGCAAGATACGTCCAAGAAAAACCAAACTCTATACCAACACCGTCTCTCTCTAAACCTCATCAACTCGCGAATACTCAAGAAAACTCGAGGTCACCCTCGTCCTCGATCGCCGCGAGGAGCTTGGAGTCCACCCCAGAGTCCCTGGGAAGCGCCACGCGCCCGCTCCTCGCAACCTCAAGAATTCCGTAGGGCTCCAAAAGCGACTGCATCGCGGTGATTTTGCTAACCTTGCCGCTCACCTCGATCGTCACCGTGTCCTCGCTCACGTCCGCAACCTTGCACCGAAAGATGTTGCACATGTCCACCAGTTCCCCGCGCTGTGATCGCGGGCACACGAC
>Ga0115567_10003970_pt1 | contig 14495 bp, 25 predicted proteins | sample COGITO_mtgs_1204_2_FD_88679 | JGI IMG/M metagenome (GOLD analysis project Ga0115567, IMG submission 88679) | Pelagic marine microbial communities from North Sea - COGITO_mtgs_120412 | ecosystem: Environmental > Aquatic > Marine > Epipelagic | place: Germany:Helgoland, sampling site Kabeltonne... | reverse complement strand
CGAAGCGGTGGCCGCCGTGGTGTTCGAGGTTGTACACCACCAGCTCCTGCGACGCGGGTGCACGCGCGGTCAGCGGCGGGGCGGGGCGGGGGCGGCTGCGAGGGCGACGCACGAGCTCGGCGTCCTGCTCCTCGACCATGAGCGAGAACTCCTCCTCCCACACAGGCTTCACGGTGCGCTCCTTGACAAACGTGGCGCAGCGCTTCGACCCCATGCTCTGGATGAGCCGCAGAGAAACGAAGAGGTTCACGTCCGGAAGCGAACGCGAGCACCCCTGCCCCGCACGGCCCGCACCGCGGCCAGGTCAGGCGCGCACGATGCGCGGCGCGCTGCAGAAGGCTGGGGCGAGCAGAAGCACACCTCAAGTGTCCCAGGCATGAGCGGCTCCAGGCAACGCAGGTCCGACTCAAGCACTTTGACAGTCAGCGTAGACATCTTCCGCGACCCTGAGGCCCTGCAGCGAGCGGGCCCGGCGCCGGACTGCTCCTCGCCGCAGACGGATCCAGGCCCCTCCTATGCCTGCGTGGCGACAACTCACAGTGGAATAGGGCAACCCCGGCAGCACCCTCACTCAGAAGCTGCGGAGCGACCGCAAAACAAGCTAGATCGCGTGCAAGCGTGCCGTTGCGCGCTCCTCTCGCGGCAGAGATCGGTGCTCGCTGCTCCGGGCTCCTTTTGGGATCTCCGTTCTGCACAGAAGTAAAATGGCTGCGCGCAGGCGGGCCCTCTGAGGGCCATCAATTTTCGTGTTATCCGAGCCGCGAGTGAGAGAGAGTGCGTGCCCCCCAGTTTGTGGGGCAGCCAGTCGCGATGGCGACGCGGCGGTGCTTGTACGAAGTGCTTGGTATCGAGCGGGATGCGACGGCCGATGAAATCAAGAAGGCGTATTTCAAGGCGGCGCTCAAGTGGCACCCAGACAAGAATGCGGACCGGCTGGAGGAGGCGACTGAGGTCTTCAAGGAGATCACGAACGCGCACACGACGCTGTCAGACCCGAACGAGCGAGCATGGTATGACGCACATCGCGAGCAGATTCTTCGTGGCGGAGACGGCACTGAAGAGAACGAGGAGGAGTGTATTGGGATCAACATCTTCTCGTCTGACCCCACTCCTGGCGGCCGCGACCCCATCCCCATGCCATGCCGCCCTTCAGCGCGCACACCGCTCGGCTGCAACCCCCTGCAAAGAGTGCGACGCTGACACTTGCTGCCCACACCTTGTGCCGAGCAGCTTCTTTTCGTCGTCTGCGTTCAAAGGCTTCGGCGACGACGCGGGCGGCTTCTTCGGCGTCTACAACGACGTCTTCGATACCATCGACCGCCTCGAGGAGGCGGAGTGCGCGGGCGACTTCAACGCCGCGCCGCGCCTCGGCGGGTCGTCCACTAGGTGGACCGAGGGCCCGGGCCTCTTTTACGCCTACTACGAGTCCTTCTCAACGCGCCGCGCCTTCGCATGGTGCGACAAGTACAACCCAAACGAAGCGCCGAATCGACAGGCGTCCCCCCACCCAAACCCGCTCGGATCCCGGGGCGAGCCCGGTGCGTCGCGGGGCCAGCGCCCCTGAACTACACATTCTTGGTCACCTCGATCAACCGTCTCGCTCCTAGCAAGCAGCAAGATGAAAGGAATGAGAGGACCGGCGCGGGGCTGAGCCGCGGTGCGGCGGGGGCAGGTGAAGCGCGCAATTGAGAAGGAGAACCAGAAGGCACGGGGCGCGGGGCGGCGTGAGTTCAACGACTCCGTGCGGCGGCTAGCCGCGTGGGTCAAGAAGCGCGACCCCAGGCTGATGCAGCACCAGCGCGACCAGGTCGGGCCCGCCTCCTCAAGAAAGAGACGGTTCACACTCCCGGGGATGAAGTCCGTTTGAATTCCTTCAAAATCTAGCACCCCAGCGCACCTGCACGCGCGCTCAGGCCGGGCGGCGCGCAGGCGGAGCTTCAGGTGCAGAAGGCGAAGGAGAAAGAGGCGCGCGAGGAGGCAATGCGGCGCCGCCGCGAGGAGGCTAAAGCCCGCGAGGTGCGTCCGCGCCGCCCGTTGGCTGATGGAGCTGCCATCTTCCTGCGGCCTGGGCAGCCCCCCCCCCCGCCGCCACGCCAGGTGTGTCGCGCACGCGCGTCGCCGCGCGGGTGGTGACGCGGCGGCGCGTGTGACAGGAGCACCAAGACATCGAGGTGGATGAGGGGATGGACGACGAGTGGGCCGAGCAGGAGCTGATGAGCAAGGCGCGCGCCCTCGCGCCACCGGCGCCCACGTGTGCCAGCCGGCGCCCGGCCGTTCCGCCCCTCGCAACTCGCCCCCGTGCGCTGAGGGCGGCGCGGCGTGCGGCGCAGATGAAGGGCAAGAAGGGCAGGAAGCTTCGTGAGGAGCTACTCGCCATGGACGCTGCAGCCAAGGTAACGGCTCCAATTCCTTCTCGAGCAGCAGCAGGTAGTGCTGTTGCAATTGGGGTTTGAGAAGCGACCCTTGTCCGTGGAGAGCCCGCAGGAGACTCCTCTTGTGCCGCATCCCTCTCTATGGAAGCCTGGCTCTCAGGCGAGTGCTCAAGGGCGGGTGCGCGGGGGCGCAGGCGGCAGAGGAGGCGAAGAGGCGACAGGCAGAGGAGGCCGAGAGCGAGGAGGGAGAGGATAGTGGGGGCGAGGAGGGCGGCTCGGATGCAACTTCCTCAGCGGCGAGCGAAATTGCGCAGGAGTCGGAGGAAGAGTCGGAGGAGGAATCGGAGGAGGATGAGGACTCGGTGCTGATGCAGCTTGCCAAGGCTAAGGCCAAGAAGCTCAAGAAGAAGCAGAACAGGCCATCCGAGGTGTGTGGGCCGCAGATGTCTTCCGAAGAGGAGGAGGGTGAGGAGGAGGATGGCCAGGAGGGGGAGGAGAAAGTTGCGGGCGAGGCGGCGGCAGCAGGAGCAGACGAGCTGCACGAGGGGTCACACACGGGTGTGGGAGGAGAGGCGGCAGGGTCGGGTGAGGAGGCGGGTGAGGACGATGACCTGACCGGTCTGGTGCGTCACCCGATGACGTCCCGAGGCGGGACTGACAGCTGGGCGTCAATGAGCCCTTGTCGCCTTGAGCAGCCACTTTGGGCTCTGGCTTGGTGCTGACCGGCAGCTTCTTGCGTGCGGCTTGGTGCTGACCGGCAGCTTCGTGCGCGTGTGCCAGATGCGGGAGCTCGAGGACATGGGCTTTCCCGCCAAGAGCGCGCGCTGGGCGCTGCGCAAGACGGGCGGCGACCTGGACGAGGCGCTGGGGTGCGCCTCCAGTGGCTCCAGCGTCCAGCGCACCTGCTGCTTGCTCACGCGGAAGCGGTAAATGGCTCAAACTGTAGCGATGAATGGCTCAAGCGGTAGCGGTGAATGGCTCAAGCGGTAGCGGGGACCTGCAGGTATCTTGCGCTCGACGGTGCCCCCCTGGAGGCGCCGGCGCCAGCAGGCGGCGCGGCGGGCGAGGGCGCGAGCCCCGCGAAGCTCAAGGGAAAGAAGGCCAAGGAGGCGCGGCACGCTGCGCGGGCGCAGGCGGGCGAGGGTGGCGGCGGCGGCGATCACGTGTGCAACGTGTGCAAGGGTCGCTTTCCTTCGCGCTCGAAGCTGTTTGACCACATCAAGCAGACCGGCCACGCGCTTTACGACCCGTCGAATCCTGCGTCGCTACCCAAGGGCGCCAAAGGCTCGGCGCGCGACGCGGACGGCAAGGGCAAGAAAAAGAAGAAGTGAGGGGGCGAGGCTGTGTGGACGCGGGTCTTGCAGGAAATGCAACACCCGCCGCTTGAATGAGTGCCTTGTGCGACTGTTGCCGATTTGTGTGAGGGGCAATGAATGAGAATGAGACTGCCAGACGAGCACTGAGGCATGTGCTGTGCGCCGCGAACAACGCACACGCGGCACGCGCGGTGCGTTGGTGCCACGCGCTGCGCGAGGCAAGGGAGAGAGAGCTTTACATTGACATCCCACCTCCGCGGGAGAGCTGACCAGACGAGCCCGCCTCGTGGAAAAAGAGAGAGATTGAGTCAGGCCCGCCTCGAACGATACACGCCTACATGGTGGAGTAACCGAGGGCCTTTGCCAGCTTGTCTGCTCACGCGGCCCGCCCATCAGTTGCTGCGCGCTGGCTGCGCGCTGGGGCAGGGGCCAGGGAGCGGGGCGCGCGGGACGCGCACCCGTCAGGATGAGGGAAATTGTTGTGTACGGCGCGAGCTTGAGGAACGCGGGCACGAAGCCACGCATGAGGACCGCGGGGCCCTCGCCGCGCACGGACTTGACAAAGCAGTCCCCCATACCCGCGTAGAGCGGCTTCTCGCCGGGTGCGGGCTTGGGCATGTTCTGCACGCGCGACTTGACGACGTCGAACGGGTTCGACACACCTGTTCGTGTGTCCGGCACAGTAAGCCAGCCGCATGCGCGATCGCGCGACCGGCATGGACGCGAGGCAGCCTCGCGCCTCGGGCAATGCGACCCCGTTCCGCCGCGGCCGCGCGCCCAGCTGCGTGGGATTGGGGCACCGTTCGCGACGAAGGACGCGACAGTTGTGCCCACGAACATGAGAGGAATACCGTTCTTGTCCGGAAAGACCGAGGGTAAGCGACTGTGGAGCTGCTCCTTCACTTCCGAGTAGCACCCCAGCACCGCGGACGACAGCAACGTCGCTCGGATGACAGTCGGCAGCCCCCCCTTCCAGAGGCGCACTCGCGTTTATTCACCCCTCATCACTTGCGTTCGCTTAACGCAGATGCCAACTCATGGCGAAACGGCGGCAATGCTGGCACCGGGACAACTGGACATTCGGTTGATTTGGCAGGGCTCGCGGGGCCCGTACCTTCCACAGCGCCGGGACCCCCTCCTCCCGCCCCGTGCGCATGATGCAGTCAACGACCTGGCCCGCCCCATCGATGCGGGTGAGTGGCAGACGGGTGTGCCCGGGCGCGGACGCCGACGCCATGGGCCCGCCGCCCCGGGGCCGCTGCGGCACCGCTCCGCGCCTGGCACAGCAACGCCGCACGGCGCCCGCGGCCCGCGCACGCGGCTCGGGGCGCACGTGTTTGTAGTTTCGGCGCTCCGCCTCTGGGAGCTTGGAGTCAGCAGACCTATCGACGCTTGAAGAGGTCATGGAGACCTCTTATGCCGCGCGGCTCAGTTCCGAAGCGGGCCCACAGTCGGGGCGCAAGGCCGGCGGCGAGGTGAAACCGAACGTCGGGGGCGCGGGGCGCGAGGCGCGGGGCGCGAGGCGCGGGGATGACATTCGCACGAGGGCGAGCTCGGTAGGCGTGCCGACAAAGGAGCCAATGGATCCAGCGGTCGACCCCATCAGGAGCTTCTGCGGGAAAGAGATGGGCACGCCCTGCGCCCGCCGCGGCGCCGCAGGTGAGCAACTGCGGCCCAGAAACGCGTTTGTGCTGCGGCGCGGACCGGGCTGCGGTTGTGCGGGCTCGGTGCGCGGCCTGTCCGCCGCTGAGGGGGCACACCGCTGGCTGGCTGCGCTGCGTCATGTCGAAGAGATAAGCGTAGATGCCGACGCGGCACGCGCCGTACGTCCACTGGCGGAGGAAGGCCGCGTCAATGCCTGGGTACAGCCCCCCGAGCAGTCCCTTGCGCTGGTAGATCTTCATAGCCGCGTCCAGCGGGCCAGAATAGGCACGTGAGGCGCCGGATCCGCCGTCGATCTGCATCTGCACGCGAATCTGCGCGCGGGGGGGGCAGGGTTGGCCAAGGGGTGGAATTGAGTGCCGGAGAAACGAGAGGAATAGCCCTGCAAGTGTTGCAGTAGCAGTGGGAGGGGCCGAACCACGTCTAAGGGATGGCACACACATGCAGCGCCCATCCCGCCAATTGCGCCCAGCACCCTGCCGGTGGGGCAAGATCAGGGTCCTGCTCGGTGGCCGCTGGCACAAACTTGAGGGAGGCAGATATCTTATCACCCGAAACAAAGTGGCACAGGAGGGTCTCTGCAGCAATCGAAAGGGCCAGTTGTATGCAATTCGCGCTGCTAGAAGTTTGTGTCGTATGGAGCTTGATGCTAGTTGGGCTCGGGCTATCTCGCAGCGGCGCCTTGCGCTGGGGCTCCTAATAGAGACAGTGCGAGCCGTCGAGGGGAGGCTTGGAGGGTTACATGCGGGCGCCAAGCCCAGCGGGCTTTTGCTTGGTTTCAGTTGCCATGATATCCTGGTGCGCCGAGGCAGGGTATGTCTCTCACGCCGTGGGTGCGCGAGCTGGGAGCACGCCGGGGCCCTCCGAAATTCCGATCCTCACATTTCCTCACATTTTGGACAAGACCAGACCCTTCCGCAGTTCCGGCCCCAAATCGCGGCGCCAAGGAGTATCCCGGCAGAAGACCTTCGGCAGGGCGGGCCCATCGCTGCACCCTCAGCATGGCCACAGGTCCACATGCCTCACGCTCTACTTTACCACCGTCCACCCTGTGCGCAGGAGGCACGGGGCGCTCGCGTACGACAAGGGGTCGCTCCAATCGGCATTCCACACGAAAGTTCACAAACATCACGCCTCGCTCACGGGTCCGCAACAAAACTACATCTTCATGCCGGTGGTCACGGACACATCGGGAACGATCCACTCCGAGGCGTGCAAACTGCTGTACCTCCTCGCCTGGCTCAAGACCGATGCGACCCGCCAGCTGGCGACCACCAATTCGCGGGCGCGCTCTTTGCTCGGCTTCGGATGGAACTGACGTTATTTAGCCTTCGTGCCTCGGGCACTCACCTCACCGAGAAGCATTTGGGCACGCCTTTTACTCCCCGCAGCCGGCGGCCTCTCGGGCGCGGGCCCGCAGCGGAATTCAAGCCCGCGTAGCCCACGCGCTCGGAGACTGTTAGCTCTGCTTGGCTTGGAACTCGCGCCAAGTGGGGCTGAGAGCAGTGAGCGGGCTCGCGATGCTGATGGAGGACGCGCCCGCTCCCGCCGCGCTCACGGTTTCGGGGCTCTTTTCGACAGAGAGTTCCTGGCATGTTTGGAATCCTCAGGCTAGTAAGGTTGATGTGCTAGTCCTTCCTCCCTGAAGATTTTGACGCCTGTCGACACCTCTTCTGGATGGCAGAGCAGCGCTACGAGGTTCCCCAGCTCCCTGCCCCAGAACACCCCGGGGCGGATGCCAGGTAGTCACCGCAGGTCCCCCGGCGGGAGAGGTGGTGCACCAGCGCCATGCAGCACTCGCGTTCTTGCGTCCGCTTTTAGTAAAGCAGATGCCGTCCGAGGCGTGGAAGTTCTGTCTGAAGGGTCGAAGTGCAATGTAGAAGGTAGTACGCCTCAGGAGGCAGTCAGCACCCATTCCTTATCAACTTGTGCCGCGGGCGTGCTTTGCCACACTTCACTCATGTAGCCAGAGCGGAGGCCAAAGCATTGGGCGCCTGGGGGGCGGGTCATCGCCGACTGCGTTCATTACCGCGAGATCTCGAGTGCGCATGGTACCCGCGAGCGCTAAGCACATTGTGAGGAATTGGCTGTGGGCGTAGAAGGCCTCCTGCACAGCACGTGGAGAAACTGAGTCGTCGCTAAGCGTCGACGTTTTTTTCCCGCAACCGCAACAGCGTGGCCACAGACAGGCCTTGGTGGCCTGCATCATTGCAAGGCATCCAACTGTTCATTCTCTTCTCTCTTGCTCTCCCTTGCTGTCTCACTCGCTCGCTGTCTCTCGCTGTCTCTCTCACTTTTTCTCCGCTCGCTCTACATTCGCAGAGTAGAGAGCACCTCTCTCTCTCCCTCTCCCTCTGGAGGAAGAGACAGAGGGAGAGGGAGAGGGAGAGGGAGAGGGAGGGCCCGCAGATCCTTCGGATGAATCGCTGTCATGACAGTCATCACGAGGCGTCTGAACGCGTTCAGACGCAGACGCACGAGGCGTCTGAACGCGCTCAATTCGTCGGGAAGCATGGTCGCGGAGGGGCTCTATTGTGATTCTGCCCTTGAAGGTACCATTGGAAGAGGGGTTCGTTGAAGCTTGCCCGCAGTCGCCCGCAGTCGCTCGATTCTGCTCAGTACTCGAGTTGCTTGAGGCCGAATCTGAAGATTCGGCCTCATCTTCTGAGGAACTGTCGTGGAAGGTCGATGACGGCGCCGCATTCGGTGCAGACTCGCGTTCCGCGTCGGAGCCTATCCGCCGGAGTCTATCCATCCCTGCAAGGTTGGGCGCCCGGAAAGCAAGCAAGGCAGTTTCGCGCGGGGCTACTACCGTGTGACAAGAGATACTCCCTGCAGGGCCGCGCTGATGCGAATATTAGACCAAAATGACTCCGTGATCTGTGTCGGACACTAATCAAGCAAGGCAGTTTCTCCCTGCAGGGCCCCGTGATCTGTGTCGGACACTGATGGTGGTCGATTTTACAGTTTTCAGGTACACAAATCGCTTTTAGCGTATTTATTGAACACACTCACGTCTCAGCGCGGGGCACTGAGACACAAAGTCGAAAGTGGGACGTCGAAAGGGCAGGAGATACCAGCTGTCTATCAGCTGATTGCGATACACCCCCCTGGCCTTGCTCTTTAAGGGGGTCTATTAAGGGTGACCCCACAGTACTGGAGAGTGATCGATTCACGCTGTGTGTGCACGACACACTTTTCTGGTAGAGGATCCTTTCAGGACCGCAACTGCGATGTGTTCCCGTGGCGGTGTCTCCAGTAGGCACGAAGGCGGAGCATGCAGCGCCACTTATCTCCGAGAAGTCTGAGAACTCAGTCCCCCTTTTCCATCTGGATCGCCGTGCGACGTTGACCAGAAGAGGAGTCTGCCCGGGCTTCGGGCGAGAGGGACATGAGGGCCGCGCGCGTCCGCTAACCCTGGACAGAGCCCGCTTGTCCGAGGATGCGGGCAAATGTCGCACCTATCCTCCTCCTCTTGCTTCTTCCGCCGCTCGGACGCCCAGCCCCGATCTCACCCAAGCCCTGGCAGCCAGAGGCTGGGCAGGGGGATGCGGTGCGCACATGGGCTCCGGAAACGGAGCTCTTGAATATCGCGAGCCCGGACCCCGGGTCGCGGCGGCGAAGCTGGCGCGACTTCGCAGCCGCACGGCGTGCGGTTCAGCAGGAGGGAGACCTTGCGACACGGGATGACTACATGTCGTGGCGCGCGCGGCCGGCCGACCTCCCGTCGAACCCAGAAAAGGTGTATCGCGCTACCGGCTGGGCGGGCTGGCGCGACTTCCTGCACGGGTCGCCTGAGGGCCGCGTGTGTGCTGTATGCGGCTCCCCTGCGATCTCGGTTGGAGAAGTGAGCACAGACGGCAGCCAATGGAACCGCCTGCTCTGTCGGCGCTGCGGCAAGGGCGCTGCGGCTGCGGCTGCAGAGCAGCGGCTTGCGGACTCTGCCGCTGCCGCGCCCGAGGAGGTGCAGGGGCATGGGCTTGCGGGTCTACGATTAGAGCAACCTGGATGCGCCACAGAATTACCGCGCCTCCTCTCGCTGGCACACCGATGCCTCGAGTGTCCTCAGGTGCTGCTGCCACGTGACTCCTGAGTGATTTGATCATTCGCACACATGACATGTTTCGATAGCCCTCCTCGCGCCTTCGCACGTGTGGCCATAGCGCTACTGTGCTGATTATGTTGCCTGACGTGCTCACGCGGCGCTCGGTAGTTCGCCTCGTTCGGATCGCCCGCAGACGCTGCCTCGCGGCGCCGCGCGCTGCGGCACTGCCGGCGGCATCGCGCGCCGGGCGAGGAGGACGTTCTGCATGTGCGCCGCTGCGAGGTGGAGTGTTCACCCGCCCGCGGAGCAATTGGTGGAGTGTCCTTCCGCTCGTTGAGTCGTCGTGCACCCTGCCCTGTCAGTCTCTGCATACGGCCGCGCGCGCCCTGGTTGGTGCTCCCGCGGCGCTGCTGCGCTGGGCCCGCCCCCGCGCTGGCGCGCACGCGGACCACTGCTGGACCCGTGCAACGTCGCATAATGTCAACGACTGTCTACTTACCGCACAGGTCGCCGGATGCCGCACCATCCCGTCGTATGGCCCGCGCGGGGGGCGCCCGCGCGCGTGCCGCCCGCACGCGAGCGGCGGCTGGGTGCCGCTCCTCGGGTACTGGTGCAAGCACCCGGAAGGCTGCGCGCGGCGCGCCACGTTTGGCGTGCCCGCCGCGGGAGCCGCGCCGCCGGCATCGCGCGGCGAGAGGCAGTGGTGCGCGGTGGCCGCGTCGCGCAGAGGGGTGGCGGCGGCGGCGCAGGCGAGCCCCGCCTCCTCCCGCGCGGTGCGTCAGGAGTTGCCTTGCCTGCGCGGTGGGACACGACAGCAGCCCTGCTCGGACCCCGTCCAGACCCAGTGGGCTTGCAGTACCTCCTAAAGTTAACTCCACTCTTGAAAGTCAAATCCCCCTGCCCCTCACCCTGCGGTAACCCCCTCAATCACTTTACAAAGTTATTTGCTGACGAGGCTCCGCCGGCAGGCACCCCTCGAGATGGCGCCGCGAGAGGTGCTGCCCGGCTCCGTGCTGGCCAGTGGCCCCTGGCTGCCGCCGGACGACGCGCACAGCGCCTCCTGCGGCGCAGGGCGCGCTAGCTCGGGCCCGCCTCGGGATTTCGGGCGCGCTGGAAGCTGTCCGACGTCTGTCTTGGGTTCTTCGGTAGTGGTCACAGCGGCGGCGCCATTCACAGCGGCGGCAGCTGACGAGCAGCTTGCGTGCCCCCCCGCTCCGCCGCGTGACGTGCGGCCTGGTCGCGTGCCTGCGGGCGTGCCTGCTTTCTGCAAACGGTCCGTGTCCCCCCCTTCCCCCCCACCACGCTCTTGTCGGAGCCGCCCGCCGCCTCTCTCTCTCTCTCTCTCTCTCTCCTTTTCTCTCTGTTATCCGAGTCCCAGCGCGTTGACCGCGTTGCTCGCGCCCCGCTCGGCTGCTCGGTGCAGGCACCGGGACCCCCATCAGCATTTCAATCTCTTCCCACGAAAAACCGAGGCGGGCCCGCATGAGGCACGGGCTGCAAAGGTTGGACGCGGCTTCATGCTCGCAAAGCGAGGAGGGGCGGGCACACACGCACCCAGGCCGCAAGGCGCTGCCGGAGCCCAGTTGCACGACAACGGGAAGAGGGGCGGAGGTCGCCATGCAAAAAACGGGTGACCTGGGCAGGTGCCGTGCTGGCGCGTGCTGCGCGCGGGGTGGGGGAGTTGTACAAAAAGGGCACAAACACCCGGGACTAGGAGCCTCCAGATGAGCGGTGTTTATGGCAAAATATGTGTTGAAAGAGAGAGAGGGTGTATTGAATAACCTCGAACAGACCGGGTACCAAACAACCAAGCCAAATCAGATCGGCACGCAAACCCTCCAAAAGCATAAACCCAGACCGCAAAAAAACCGGGAGCCTCCTCAATTGAAACCCATGGGTTGTCAGTTTTGACCACATCGGTCAAAACGGAGGAACCGGCGATGCTCGCCGTTGGAACGTCTAACGGGCAGGTCAAGCTGCTCGACCCGTCCGATGGGAAGGTGCGTTTTGACGTCGTGGGGCATCAGGTGCACATCGTGTGCAGCGTCGCGATCTCCCCGGACGGCAAGCAAATCGCGACGAGTGGAGATGGGCATTTCACCAAAGTATGGGACGCCACAGACGGGACGGAGCGACTCCAGCTGCGCGGTCATGACGGTTCTTCGGGCTGCAGATGTGTCGTGCAGACAGCAGACAAGTACCCCTTTCTCGACCGGGTTGTAATCGAAGGTTGCCCTGTGGTCGCTCACTCTGCACGGGTAACGGCGATCGCGTGGTCGCCATGCGGGCGGCGCATCGCGACGGGCGGCTCCGACAAGAGCGTGATCTTTTGGGACTCGACGAGCGGGGTCGGCCTGTACTCTTCCGCTGTCCACACAGAGCGCATAACCTCGCTGTCGTTTTCGAGCGACGGAGCGCGGCTGGCATCGAGCAGCTACGATCGCAGCGTGCTCGTTTCCAGCACCAAGACGGGCACCGCAGAGCGGCGGCTGCAGGGACACCAGATGTCTGTGCACGCATGCGCATGGAGCCGAGACTGCCGCACGTTGGCTAGCGCGGGCTGCGATGGCGCGGTAGCGCCCAGCACGCCACACATTGATCCCGAATCCCCTCCCTAACTGTAGGCGCAGTTCGCTCAAAGTGGCCCCTGGCATGCGGAGTATGCGCAGGTTCTGGTGTGGGACACACAGTCAGGTGCAGTGCTCTTTGCGTTCTCCGAGGCACACCCCGAGCCCCCCGGACAGACTTGCGCCTGAAACTCCCTGCACCCTCACGTGACCTGCGAGCGGCTGAGGAAGCGGGGCACTGAGGGGAGAGGCACCCCGCGTCCAGCCGCGGGCGATGATCTCGGTTGCTTTCTCTCCGGACGGCTCCAAACTCGTCGCTGGCGGGTCTGCCCTGGTGGCCCTTTGCGGCTCTGCTTGATGGCCGCGCTTGCTGAGCCTGAGTTTCGTCCGCGGATTCTGAGTTTCGTCCGCGGATTCTGAGCTTTGTCCGCGGCTCCGAGCCTGGGATGGGCAGGTGCGACAACACTGCTTCGGTGTGGGACGCAGTGTCGGGGCGGCGGCTGCAGGTCCTTCGCGGACACGACGGACGTGAGGCCTGCCTCTGTGGGGGAATGCACGGGTGGGTGCGCCTGCGAAGGGGGCCGACTGCTGCTTGAAAACCTTGTCCGACTGCCGAAGGGCGTCGCCCGCGCCCGAGCGCGGGAGTGACGAGCAGCAGGCACAGGCACCATCCGCACACCCTGCGGCCGCTGCACGCGGTGTCCTGTGTCACATTCTCTTTCGACGCAGAGACGGTAATGATTAAACCCATCCGCCGTGAATCACAAAGTTTCGGGGATGTCAGGCGCTGTCCGTTGAGCTCTTGCGCACAAAGCTCTTGCGCCTCCCAATTAGCCATCACCCTGCATGAAAAAGTTGGTTAGAGTCTCAACCCGGGCTGCTCGCAGATTGTCACAGGCAGCTGGGATGGGACGTGCAAGGTCACGCAGCCCACAGGCCGAGACTCCAGACTGATGCTAGTCTAGCACTAGACTGCCTGAGATGCCTCTGCGCGAAGAAAGAACAAAGGAGAAAGAGCAGGTGTGGGACGCTTGCTCGGGGAAGAGGCTTCGCACGTTCTCGATGGGCGCCGAGGTGCCGGCGCCACCCCCCAACGTGCGGAGGCGCGGTCGCAGCCGACGCCATGTCTGACCGCTTGACCGATTACTCTGTCCCTCACTACTCCGTAAACATCGTTGTTCTGTGTGCCTAGGTTGTGTGCATCGCGTTCGGGCGCGACACACAGCTCGACGAGAGGCATCACTCACCCGCCCTCCCGCTCCGTCCCGCTGACCATCCCCGCAGCGCCCTGCCGTCCGCTCCACCCGCGCGGCCGAATCGGGGCCGCGCGCTTATCACCCCGCAGGCCTGGCGTGTCGCCCACATGCTCTGAGGAGGTTTGAGCCAGCGCTCAGGCGCTCCTTTGCTGTATCGCCCGGCAGGCATGTCGCCTTTGCCATGGGGCTCCACGAGCGCCTCGGCGCGCGCTCGCTCGCCCTCGCCCTCGCGATCGAGCCTGCCCTCTTACGACTGGTGTTCCACCCGTGAGCTCTGCGAGATGACGGCAGGCGGCAGGGGGACTGACAGGGCCCTTCATTAGACGGCCTTGCGAAGCGTGCATAGCAAACATGCAGCACCGCGGCACAATCGCCTCCCTGTGACACCATGCAGCACCCTTTTCTCTGCGCGCAGCCCTCTACACATCCCACTCCTTGAGCAGCGCCTGGGCGCCTGGGCGCCCGTCAGGCGAGAACAGGTTTCTTCGCGTGTGCAGCGGGTCGATCTTGGACAGCATTTTGTTCGCAGACAGTAGCGGCGTCGGCGTCTTGGGCTGCGGTGCGGGGCGCGAGCCAGCGGTCAGCAGCCCGCGCGGCGCGGCGGGGCGTCGGGCGCGGCGCGGCGCCAGGCGCGGGGCGGGGCCGAGCCTGCTTGCCCGGGGCGAGCCGCTTCACCGAGTCTTGAGGCGTGCGCGGCTCCATAGGGTCGGCAGGGTTGCCGGCCGGTTCCGGCGTCCGCGTGCCGTCCTCGTCCCGCGGCGGGCCCCCGGGCGAGGAGGCGGAGAGCGCGGCATCCACCGCGGCCTCGAGGTCGCCGTGGCCCTCGTGGGTGAGCGCCGCGGCGCCGCCAATGGCTCCGACGTCAAAGGGCGGCTGCGGCAGCCCGAGAGCCTCGAGTGGGTCCATGTTCCGCAGGCCGTCGACTAAAATGGACGGTTGCGCTTCAAGAGTGGACATGGAGCCGTGCGCGTCCGCCCCGGGGTCCGCGCCGGACCAGCCTCCTGCGGCTGCGGCGGGTGCTGCTGCTGCGGCGGCGGCGCGGCGCGCGGCCGCCGCCTCCTCCGCCAACCCCGGCGCCGTCGAGCGCGGCGGGTTGGTGCGGGGCGCCGCTGGGCGTGCGTGCGCCGAGGAGGACGGTTTGGGCCCAGACGCTGGAGCCATTCGCGTCTCCAGGCGTACCTGAGGCGGTTCAGGGGCAGGCCGGGGGCTCAACGCGGTGCCGCGCGCGGCCCCCGCAGCGCGCGGAGGTGGTGAGGCCTGCGCGTCGCGCCCCAGCT
>Ga0115567_10003968_pt1 | contig 14502 bp, 14 predicted proteins | sample COGITO_mtgs_1204_2_FD_88679 | JGI IMG/M metagenome (GOLD analysis project Ga0115567, IMG submission 88679) | Pelagic marine microbial communities from North Sea - COGITO_mtgs_120412 | ecosystem: Environmental > Aquatic > Marine > Epipelagic | place: Germany:Helgoland, sampling site Kabeltonne... | reverse complement strand
TTCCGCTTTCGCGAAAGCGAAATCCAACACAATCTTCACGACTAACAACTGTTAGTTTTTGTAAATTTGAAGTATGGCAACAACTATAGATTTCATACTGCCCAAGATGGGCGAATCCATTACTGAGGGAACCATTCTCAACTGGCTGGTCAAGGAAGGCGATTCCTTTGTAGAAGGCGATATTCTGGTAGAAGTAGGAACAGATAAAGTCGATAATGAAGTGCCGGCACCGTTTGATGGTGTAATGGTCAGGCATTTATGTGACAATGGCGATGTGGTTGAAATAGGAAAACCGGTAGCACAAATAGAAGCAAGCGATGGTGCTGCAAAAGATAAAGTTGTTCCTAACAAAGACTCTCAAGAGCTCAAAAAACCTAGCGGTTTAGAAGATGTACAAAAGATAGAAAATGTCAGTTCGACCTCTCAAAATAAGACCGGTTCGAGCGACAGCGTTGCTCAGAGCATGTCGAAGGGTCGAGAACGAGTCGGCTCGGGAAAATCAAATTCTGTTTCAAGTTCTTACATCAATAAAGATCTATTTGTCAGCCCGCTGGTGGACAAAATTGCTCGAGAAAACCACATGTCGTATGAGGAACTGGCGCGCATTCCTGCAACAGGTGCTGAAGGTCGTTTACGCAAGAGTGACGTCATGCAATATTTGAACGATGGGCGTCCCAACCAGTTTGCCCAAGCAGTTGCTAACGAACCGGATCCTACGGCGTATCGCATTCCGCAATTGAAGTTTGATAAAGGAACGGGTAAGATCATTAAAATGGACCGCATGAGATCCATGATTGCAGACCACATGGTGTATTCCGTACACACAAGCCCGCATGTAACGGCTTATGTGGAGGCAGACCTAACCGATCTCGTTAACTGGAGAAACAAGAATAAAGCGCCGTTTCAAGAAAAGTATGGCGAGCGTTTGACTTTCACTCCTTTGTTTGTCGATGCAGTGGCAAAAGCCATAAAAGAATTCCCCAACATCAACGCCAGCGTGGATGGTAAGAATATCATTGTGAAGGAAAACATCAACGTAGGAATGGCAACGGCCTTACCAAGCGGAAACCTCATCGTTCCCGTAGTAAAAAATGCCGACCAGAAATCATTGCAGGAAATCGCAGCAGATGTGAACCGCATGGCAAATCTTGCTCGAGAAAATAAATTGGGCGGCGATGACATCAAAGGTGGCACCTTTACGATTTCCAACGTAGGAACTTTTGGATCACTCATGGGTACGCCCATCATTAATCAGCCAGAGGTTGCTATTCTAGCTACTGGAATCATCAAGAAGCGGGCAGAGGTTATGACACGTGATGGAGAAGATAGTATTGAGATACGCAGCATGATGATGTTGTCCTTATCCTTTGATCATAGGGTTGTAGATGGGTTTTTAGGAGGAAGTTTTTTGAGGAAGGTTGCTGATAATTTAGAGGTTGCTCAGCACGATGATTATTAAAAACTTTTAATTTCCGCACGAGCTTGCCGCAGGCAAGCAAGATGCGGAAACTGCTTAACCTAACACAATGCCAAAATATGTCCACAAATACTACGTCTATCTGCTTGCAAGCAAAAAAGATGGTGTTTTGTATTTGGGAAGGACAAAAGACATTGAAGATCGAACCTTAAAGCACAAAACCGAGAAATATAAAAATGCATTCTCACAGCGTTATCAAACTAAAAAGCTGGTTTACTTTGAAGAATTTCAATGGGTTCAAGATTCCATAGCAAGAGAAGCTAAACTTAAGAAGTGGAAGCGAGAATGGAAAATAGCATTAATTGAAAAAGATAATCCTGAGTGGCTTGATCTTGCAGAGGCATGGTGGGATGAGGAGAACTTTTTAGAATGATTGAAGTTAGGTATAAGCAGATTCCGCGTCAAGCGCGGAAATTAAAAGATATTGATAGATACAAACAGATTCCGCATCAAGTGCGGAAATCAAATTAAAACAAACAATTGAAAAAGTCAGTATTAGAATTCGGATATAAAAACCTAACCATCGCCAAGGCGATGACAGAACTCTATGAGGAAAACTTCAAGAAAGTTTCTAAGTACGTTCACGCGACCAGTCGCGGTCATGAGGTTATCCAGACGGTCGTGGGCATGCAATTGGTGCCGCAGGATTATATGTTTCCCTATTACAGGGATGATGCGATGTTGCTAGCGATAGGGATGAAACCTTATGACCTGATGCTGCAATTGCTGGCTAAAAAAGCCGATCCATTTTCTGGTGGCCGTACCTATTACTCGCATCCATCGTTGAACGATATCGATAAGCCCAAAATCCCACATCAATCCAGCGCGACCGGGATGCAGGCCATTCCTGCGACTGGTGTTGCCTTGGGATTTCATTACCGCGAGAGCCTGACTCAAGAACAACGCGATGCGATCGATTCAAGTTCAGATTCGAGTTCAAGTTCAGATTCCATCGTCGTCTGTTCCCTAGGTGATGCGTCGGTCACAGAAGGTGAGATTGCTGAGGCTTTTCAAATGGCAGCGTTGAAACAGTTGCCTATTTTGTATTTAGTCCAGGACAACGGTTGGGACATCAGCGCAAATGCTGCTGAGACTCGTGCTCAAAATGCGGCTGAATATGCTGCCGGTTTCCACGGTATCGAGGCGATATCTATCGATGGGACTGATTTTGAGGAAAGCTATAATACGATTCAAACGGTCATAGAAAAGATCAGAACAGAGCGTCGACCATTTTTGGTACATGCTACGGTTCCTTTATTGAATCACCATACAAGTGGCGTGCGCATGGAGTTTTACCGCGATGATTTGGAAGAATCTCGAGAGCGCGATCCATATCCTAAGATGAGGCAATTGCTTCTTGATAATGGTTTTAGTGAGCAGGATGTGGATGGGTTTGACGCTTTCGCGAAAGCGGAAACCAAAAAAGCATTAGAACAAGCGATGGATATGCCCGATCCAGAACCAGCCGATTTGTTCACGCACGACTTTGCACCAACGCCCATCACAGAAGAGCGCGGCGAGCGATCGCCCGCCGGCGCTGAGAAAGTCGTGATGGTCGATTGCGCGCTATTTGCGATCGAGGAATTAATGCGCAAACACCCAGAATGTTTGTTGTACGGTCAGGACGTAGGTGGTAGATTAGGTGGCGTTTTTAGAGAAGCAGCAACGCTGGCGCAAAAATTTGGCGATAATCGAGTTTTTAATACACCTATCCAAGAGGCATTTATCGTAGGAAGTACGGTAGGAATGAGCGCAGCAGGATTAAAACCCATCGTTGAGGTACAGTTTGCAGATTACATCTGGCCCGGTTTGAACCAGTTATTTACGGAAGTTTCCAGGTCGAATTATTTGAGTAATGGAAAATGGCCAGTCTCCATGATATTGCGGGTTCCGATAGGCGCTTATGGCTCTGGTGGGCCATACCATTCCAGCTCTATGGAAAGCGTGGTTTCAAATATTAGAGGTCTAAAAATCGCCTATCCATCCAACGGTGCTGACCTAAAAGGCCTCATGAAAGCGGCGTATTATGATCCTAATCCGGTAGTGATTTTTGAACACAAAGGATTATACTGGTCAAAAGTAAAAGGCACCAAAGGCGCCACAAGCGTGGAGCCCAGCGAGGATTATGTATTGCCTTTTGGCAAAGCTTGGGTCCTACAGGAAATCTGGAAAAAAGAGGAAGAAGAAACCTTGAGCATCATCACGTACGGAATGGGCGTTCACTGGGCGATGAATGCAACCGAGGAACTCGGTTTACAAGATCGCGTTGAAATCGTGGATTTAAGAACGCTACATCCGTTAGATTATGAGACTGTTTTTGCGAGTGTCAAGAAATGTGGAAAATGTCTCGTCGTGACGGAAGAACCTTGTGATAATAGTTTCTCTCGTGGGTTGCAAGGTCGCATTCAGGAAGAATGTTTCAGGTTTATCGATGCTCCCGTAATGATCATAGGTTCTGAAAATATGCCAGCGATACCGTTGAATTCTGTATTAGAAGAAACGATGATACCTAGTACCGAGAAAGTGAAGGTGAAGATTGAGGAATTGTTAGACTATTAGGACATAGGTAAAGCTCACGGTAGTTTCACTTCCTGATGTTAATTATCATATGTTAGGAATCTTATAACTATAAGTTTCTTTAATTCTTACGATTTTGGAGGTGAACATTAGTTCGATAGTGCACCGTAAACCAAAGCTAACCCATGATATCCCATAACTTATATTTGAAAAAATATTACAGAGCGTCGATATCTTCATTTTGTATGATCCTATTGATGTATGTGAATTGCGTTGCACAACCACCTCTTGAAAAAGGGGATTTCAAGGATTCTGATCTTGTAGAGGTAACTACATTAGACCCCACTATATGTTTAGAAATACGATATGCGACTGATAATAATTTCGTGGGTAGGCCAGTGTATGAGGAAGCGAGAGCATTTCTTCAACGTCCAGCGGCAGAAGCGCTCGTTAAAGTAAATAAAGAGCTGGAGCCATTAGGTTATGGTTTACTGGTGTTTGATGGTTACCGGCCGTGGAGTGTGACTAAATTATTCTGGGATATAACGCCAGCAGATAAAAAGAAGTTCGTAGCAAAACCAAGCGTGGGTTCCAGGCACAATCGAGGTTGCGCGGTTGATTTGACGCTTTACGATCTTGAAACTGGTTGTGAAGTTATTATGACAGGAGCTTATGATGAGATGAGCAAGCGCTCTTTCAAGTATTATTCTGGAGGAACGGCACAACAGCGTGCTATGAGAGATATACTCATTCAAAAAATGGAGTCTCATGGTTTCAAAGGCTTTTACAATGAATGGTGGCATTTTGATTACAAAGGATGGGAAAACTATCGCCTCCAAAACATTCCTTTTTCAGAAATTAAGTGAAGTAGATGCAATGATCTAACAACATAGAAAGAAGATAGAGCCAGTGCTTTACTTATCTTTCCAGTGGTAATGGGTCTGTTGGAGCAGTAGTTGTTTCGCTGGTCATTGCGGTCAAGCTAATGATGATTTGGCTGGTGGATTGAGCAATTATGCAGCGACACCTGTGCAAGTAAATCCTAATTTGATCCTACTATGAAGAAATTTATCATCATCGCAACAGCACTAGTTCTGCTATTCCTAACTCTATTTTTCATTATAAAATGGGATGAACTCAAGTATTATTTTAGATTAGATAATACGCAGCTGACTGTCAATTTGATTGATTTCCCTGATGCTGCCGACTTGAGCGTAGGTGAACCAGTAACATATGTTTTTGAAGTAAAGAATACGGGATCAAATCCGCTTAAAATCAATCAAGTTATGACTGAATGTGACTGTTTAATTCCTGAGTTTGAATCTAAACAGATCATTGCTGGTGGTTCCACCAAAGTTGAAATTCAGTACATACCACAAAAAAATGGTGAATTTATCAAGAATGCACTCTTAGATGCAAATACAGCGCCTCCCTATACAGTACTAACTATTAAAGGTTCAATACAAAGAGATTAACTAAAGGCTGTTGGGGAGCCGAAATCAAAGCTTATTGGCTTTCAGATTTTAATTAATAATGCCAAGGATTAATCTTGGTGTTTTTGATTTTAAGCATATTGCAGGACGCTTCAAGATGATAGGTTGAGAAAATATGTTGACCATACCTTTAAATTATGTTTTAGAGAAAACGATGATTCTTAGAATGGAGAAAGTGGAGGTTAAGATCGAAAAAATAATGAAATATTCGTACGTCGAGGAACTTTAAAAAGAAGTTTTTCGTTATTCTAGGACTAAAAGACAAACAATTCATTTTCAAAAATAATTCCTCGAAAACTTTTGTTTTTCTTACGATCTTACGATCTTACGATCTTAGGGGCTCACTTAAAATCATTTAATCATGAAAAATTTACTTTTTGGACTGTTAGTCCTACCTCTTTTTAGTTTTACTTCTTTGAAAACTTCTCCATCAGAAACTGTTGACAATATGCTTTATGGTTGTGGCGAAGGATATACTGAATTGACTTATTGTGACAAGTCTGAATGTATTGTAGATGGAAGCATGACGCCACTAGAGATCTCCGCATATTTGATAGATAAAAATAAGAATTGTGATGGCGGCTCTGAAGAACCTGTTACTGTAATTCAATAAATCAAACCATTACTCGATGAACCGTTTTTATTTTTCAATAGCTGTTTTCACGATATGCCTATTATCATCTGCTCAAGATTCGTTCCAGGTGGATTATAATTTAAAGTATAAACTTAACCTGGTGTCAGGAAAAACCTATACGGAAGATTTTATTTTGCGCAGTAAAAACGGTAATTCGATTTTTGAGGGAGTTATCAAAATGCAACGAGATACGATCGCCCAAAATTTTGATCTTGGAAAGGGAAGCTTGCAGGGATTAGAAAATTTAAACAAATCTTATTTTTATACCCAGATTTCCCTTATGGACGGTATTTATAATGTTCAAGACCAGATTGCGATCAAAGTATATGAATATCAAGAAAAACCTAAAAAGGATTGGTCAATAATATCTAGCACAGAGCAGGTATTAGGATACAATTGTAGTAAGGCTACTATATCTTACGGCGGTAGGAGTTGGACGGCATGGTTTACTACAGAAATACCCATACCTCTTGGGCCGCATAAATTTGGTGGATTGCCGGGATTGATCTTAAAACTTGAAGATAAGGATCAACACTATGTCTTTGAGGCGACATCAATTATACAAAAGGATGTCACAATTGAACCATTTTATCCATACCCTAGAAAAAATGTAAATCCCATCACAAGGAAAGAGTTTATCACCAATCGTTATAAAGCTAATGAGAGTGACGTTGCATGGTCAACGGCTTTTGGAGTTATTAATGCGACACCCATTAAAGATCCAATAAGACGGAAGAAAGCTAATGATCGCTATCGCAATCACAGGAATTATCTGGAGTTAAAGTAAAATTCTGGTGTTCAAAACGAGCAAGGATTTTTTTGATGAGTGAAATTTTATTTGTTTTAGGATGTGATACATTTTAAAAAGTAGGTTCAACTAGATATGAACTGGCATATACCAGTACTTGAGAATTAAGAATAAGTCAACTATGCCAGCGTTTAAGTAGCTACAACAATTTCATTTTAATCATTGTAGTTTTGCTTCTAAAATTTGGCCTTCGCCAGTTCTATGTCTATTTATCGCACTACAACATTTTTTTTATGCTTCTTATTGAATTATTTAGCCCAAGCACAATCTCAAGTTGAGGGCCAGGTGATGGACAGCTTATCGCGACCTATCTCTAACGCCTCTGTTCTTTTGTATAAGGAACAGGACACCGTAAATTTTAAGTCCTTTAAGATTACAGATGACCAAGGCCGTTTTACTTTTGAGCAGCGCGAACGGTTCAAGTTCCCGTTAAGGGTTAAGGTGTTGCACATTTCTTATCAAACTAGATGGGTTGAAATCAACACGAATAATTCCTTGATACAGCTGCGGCAAAAATCAAACGATCTTAAACCTATTGTCATAAGTGCTGACAAGCCATTAAGAATTAAGGGCGATACCTTGAGTTATGCCGTTTCACAATGGAAGACAGATCGAGATACCAGTATTGAAGATGTCATCGAACGTATTCCAGGTGTAACCATAGATGATGCTGGTACGATAAGCTATAACGGTAAAAGGATTCGTCACTTATATATCAACGGCCTGGATTTGCTGGAAAACCGATATACTATTGCCACTAAGGGTTTGCCGGCAGATGGAATAAGGAATATTGAGGTGTTGCGTAATCATACGCATAAAAAAAACCAGCGCAGCCTAAATCGCAATAGAGGTGTGTCACTCAATCTTGAAACTAAAGATAAGATATTGTTAAGCGCACTCTCGAGAGCTACGCTGGCAACACCATTGTTAAACGGGCAGCTAGAAACAACGCCTATTGCCATCCATCCGGATTATCAACTGGCAGGTTCTTTAAAAGCCTCCAGTTATGGGAAAGACCATATTTTTAACGACGGTAGAGTATTTAACTTCAATACGCTATTTGATCCATCACCCTCGTATGAGCTAATTGATTTGATTGCAGAGCGTCGCCAACAAAATACAAATCTAGACCAGCAGTACTGGCGCAATGCAGATGCTCTTCAAATGAGTGTGGATGGATTAAAAAAACTAGGCAAGGACAAGGAACTCAAGATAAGTTACTCTACTGATTTTGATCAAATAACGTTAAGTAATAAGTTTCAGGAAACCATTCAACTGGATAATGACACCATATTCAATAAAGAAATCAATAATTATTTTAACATCACGCGTAATCACTATTTGAAAGGTAAATATGAAATAAATACAGATCGTATTTATGGTAAATTACATCTTTATGCTAGGAACTCTTATGATAATCAAACCTCTAGTACCCAGTTGAACGCAAATCAGTTTGATCGCCAGATTGAAAAAAATGGACAAAATATTTTTCTAGCTTGGCAACAATCCATCAATAATAATAACAAACTATGGAGTTATGATGCTTCCCTACAATACAAGAATTCTAATGATCAACTACAGGTTTTTCCTGAGGTATTTGACATACTGGACTCAGGTAATTTAATTCGAAGCCTGCAGGATTTGAACACCCAAGAATCGCTTTTTAAAGTACAGGGACATTTCTTCCAACAGTGGAAAGGTGGTCAGCTTGAATTAATACCTGGTTATGAAGGAACATTTCAACAGGTAGACAGTCGGTTGGATCAAAGTGGTGATAATAGTTTTAATAGATTTCCATTTGTGGCAACGCATGATTATGATAGACATCAACTTAAGTTGAATACTGTACTTTCCTATAAGATCGATCGATGGACTCTTAGTTCAATCTCACAACTGTATTATTTGGACATTAACAGCGAGGATAATGCGGGTACTTATGATCAAGTCAGTGATTTGATTTTTGAACCATCCGTAATCTTGAATTATGATCTTACCTCATTCTTGAGGTTCACAGCAAGATATAACCGGAGCAACTCGTTTGCAGATCTTAATTCCTTCCAAACTAATTTTATCATACGTGACTATAATAGCAACAGTTCTTTTAATAATCGTATTCAACGAAGCTCCAACAATAGATATGCAGTCGATATGGATTATAAAAACATTTTAAAGTCATTGTTTGGTAATTTGGGATTCTCCTATCAAGAAACGTTCAACACACTAACCACTGGATTAAGCTTTGACCCACAAGGATTTCGCATCATTGAATTCAGAGACCAAGCAAATACGGGTACTAATTTGCGTTTAGACGCAAAGGTTGCTAAAAATATATCTGCCAAATTATTAGCTTCACTAACGAGTGATTTTTCAGTAAGGGAAAATGTCTATTTTTTAAATGGTGAGTCCACCAAGTTGAGATCAGATTTTATTAAAGCCTCGCTTAGGCTTGATTACGATCCTCAGACCTGGTTTTTTATAAATACAGAGTTTTCAGTGAGCAACACCCGCACATCTACAAATAGCACTAACTTAGACAACACAGCAATTACTACCGCCGTAGATTTCTCACAGCTATGGAGCGATACCAGTTATACACAAGTTACCTGGAACGGTCAGCGCAATACTTTTTTAAATAATAAAAATACAAACAACTTGTTTGATCTCAAATATGTATATCGCCCATCAAGCAATCAAGAATTTTCCATAGGTGTGTTAAATGTTTTGAACCAAGAAAATTTCACCTCTACAAGCACGATACAGAATATAACCAGTGTAAACAGTTTTAGGTTGCTGGGCAGGCAATTTATCGTGAGTTATAAATTTCAATTATAAAATAAACCTCAGGGAAGGAAGTTATTTTGACCGGTACTATTTTTTTGCGCTGGCAAACCAATCATTATTTCTACAATAAATAATGTCGATCTACTCAAGATAGGAATTAGAATTGTACAGCGATGACACCTTATACTTTGAGAGAGTGTAAACTGAACTCTGTCTAATCTAAAATAATTGTATTATTTTAGATTAGATAATACGCAGCTGACTGTCAATTTGATTGATTTCCCTGATGCTGCCGACTTGAGAGTAGGTGAACCAGTAACATATGTTTTTGAAGTAAAGAATACGGGATCAAATCCGCTTAAAATCAATCAAGTTATGACGGAGTGTGACTGTTTAATTCCTGAGTTTGTATCTAAAGAGATCATTGTTGGTGGTTCAACCAGAGTTGAAATTCAGTACATACCACAAAAGAATGGTGAATTCAGCATGAATGCGCTATTAGATGCAAATACAGCGCCTCCATATACCGTATTGACTATGGGCGGATCAGTACAATGACTTCCATAAAGTTTTAAATTATGGATCGTCGGGAGCACGCTTTCGCGAAAGCGAACACACCCACCGCTATTGGAACATCGTAAAATTTAATGAAATAGAGGTCAGCAATTCATGATGAATGCCGACCTTTCATTTTTAAACAGTTTTGGATGAAAGTTACCCTAGAAAGAAAAAATACCGAATACCTGTTGGAGGCCAAAGGCGCTTCAGGAATTCCCGTGATGATCGACAATAAAGGCAGCGATGTCGTACAGGGATCCAGCCCAATGGAATTGATCCTGATGGGCGTGGGCGGTTGCAGCGCGATCGATATTATTCACATTCTCAAAAAGCAACGACAGGAAATCACAAGTTATAGAGTGGACGTAGAAGGAGTGCGTTATGACCTGGATGATGCAAAACCTTTTAAAAGCATGTCTTGTCACGTCATGCTGGAAGGCGATATGGATCCTGCAAAAGTTCAACGTGCCGCAGATTTGAGTTTCAATAAGTACTGTTCGGTTTCTAAAACTTTTGATAGTGTGGTGGATATTACTTTTACTGTTTCCCTCAATGGGAAACTGCTGTAACCCTATATGTTGAATATAAAGACTGTTCTACCTTGGATGATAGCGATTTCCCTGCTTGAAAAAAGGTCAAGAATCAAAAATCCCGATAATCTCAAGATCATCGGGATTTGCTTTATAAGCTGATAAAAAATATTAGTTGGCCGCTTTAGCAGATATTAAAGTAGCGCCATTGGCCGCTACAAGCATTAAGGATCCTCCATTTTTTTGGTAAGAAGTGACTTTTCCTAGAGCAGCAATAAATTCATTTTCCATACTCATATTTGGACATGACTTTCTTGTGATAGCCACATCACCTATGTTCAATTGAAAGTTTTCAACTGTAAATGAAGCATTGTAGGTGTTACATCCTGCATTGCCGCTAACCGTTTTTCCTAAGCCATTGAAAATGATGGTGGAGTTGTTGTTTACCTTGGCTCCATTGAGTGCTTCTACATTATAGCTTCCATTGAGTTCTACACGGCTTCCAGTATTCAAGACTTGGCGGGTTTCATCACAGCTGGTGAACGTCATTGCTAGAACCAGGACGAGGCTTATTGAAAATAAATTTTTCATAATTGTTATTTTAAGTTGGCACTAAAGTATCCACAATCCTGTAAGTGGACTCTCAAAAAATTGATAAAAAAAAACCGCAGCTCATAAAATGGCTGCGGTTGTAAATTCAATGAATACCAATTTATCTTTTCTTCTTCGGAGCTGGCGGAAACTGCATCAAAATCTCACGCACTATTTCTTGGGTACGTTCGACTTTTTCTTCAGGACTGGATTTTAAGGCTGCAGTTCCTACTCCCTGCCAGATCAAATCCTTCTTATCAGCATCAATCAGATCGATGTAAAGAATTCCCTCTGTAGTTCGGTTTACATTGTTTCTAAAGGGTCCTCCCAAACCGAAGCCTCCCCAACCAAAACCGTAACCAAAGTTCCAGCCCCAGTTGTTATATACATCCACACGTTCTTTACTGTCTGTAAATATACTTACCAAAACATCTGGAGTTTCTGACTTGGTAAACCCTTTAGCGAGCATTTCACTGTCAATGGCGCGAAGGATGCGCTTTTTGTCAAGCTCAGAGATCTTTGCCTCATCCACACCTTTTTTGAAGTAGGCGTACGTCTTGTATTGATTAAAATCAGTGCCTATGGCATAGTCTTGGGATACACGAACGGTTTGGCAGCCTATCATCGCAGCCATGACCAATAGAAGTAAAAATATCTTTTTCATAAGTTATGTTGTTGAGAGTCCGCTTTCGCGAAAGCGGAATAATTCCTAAAGATAAACATCAATTTTAATGCCGTAAATCCATGAGTTGACGTTGAATCAAGAGTCCTTGTCTTTGTCATACCCGTAGGGACAATGCCTGCAACCGCTCTTGCAACAATACCCACGTTTGAGGTGGTATTGCACTGTAAAACATCTATAACCGTCTGGGGTGAGGTAGTAGTCTCCATCTTCAACCGGTATAATTTTTTTCATGAAGCAAAGATAGGAAGTACCTGTTTCAAGAACCACTTTTCCTACTTATAAGCTTGAGAATGAAATAGGGATCGTTTGATTTCTACTTACAGCGGTGGGAAAGATCAATTAGAGGCATTACATCCTTAGAAAAAAAAGAATTAAACAGATAAAACGGTATTTAAACTTAGGTTAGATTTTAACTCTCGCCCTATTCTAGACTGTTCCCAATTCCATTGAATATTGTGGTATTTCCTATCCAAGTGATATTTTGACAATTAGATACTCCGCTACCTTTTATCGATATTTGCGACTATAAAACGATCGGTTGGATGATATTGGTAAGGGTGCGAAGACTTGGTAGGTTACAAATTTTAGGGATTGCTGTTTTCCCATTCCTGCTAGTAGCAAGAAAAGACTTGAGTAAAAACGCGATTTTCATGAATCATGAACGCATTCATCTACGTCAGCAATTGGAATTGTTGATCCTTCCTTTCTATATCTGGTACCTCATAGAATATGGGATTCTCCGTTTTAAGTACAACCACAAAACGGCTTACAAAAACATCATTTTTGAAAAGGAAGCCTATCAAATGGAAACTGATTTGAATTACTTGAAACACCGTAAGTTTTGGAATTTTATTCGGTTCTATGGAAACTGAAAACAATTTATTCAATTCTAAAACTGCGGTCAACCAGCATTTTAAATCGCATCCAGATGCTGGGATTGTAATTGACATCAAGCGGGAAGACCTGTTGCACGGTCAGGTTTCTGGTAACAAACTGCGCAAGCTCAAGTACAATTTATTGGAAGTATTCTGTCAAAAAGAGAAAACAGTCCTGAGCTATGGCGGTGCCTATTCCAACCATATAGCAGCTACCGCTGCGGCTTGTCATTTTTTAGGCCTAAAGTCGATTGGTATCATAAGAGGGGAGGAGCTGGCAGGGAACCTAGAGCATACCTTAACTCAAAATCAGACCTTAAGAACTGCCTATTCTTACGGGATGCAACTGCATTTTGTGAGTAGGGAAGCTTATAAAACTAAGAATACCGCTGGGTTTCAGGAGTCGATGCAAGATCGTTTTGGTACCTTTTATCAGATTCCTGAAGGCGGTACCAATGCACTGGCCATACTGGGAACACAAGAAATATTAACGGCTGCTGATCGCGTCAACTATGATGTGATCTGCGTGTCTGGCGGTACTGGTGGTACGGCTGCTGGGATTATCAACAGCGCTGCGGCCCATCAAAAGGTGATCGTTTTTTCAGCCTTGAAGGGTGGGTTTCTACGGGAAGAAATCTTGAAATACACGACGCGTACTGATTTTATGGTAGTTGGTGAGGATCATTTTGGTGGCTATGCCCGATCCACAGATGTGCTGATTGATTATATGAATGTTCGCTTTCGCGAAAGCGGAATTCCTCTAGATCCCATCTACACAGGAAAAATGATGTACGGGATAGAACAAATGATACGGGAAGGTGCTGTTAACGCCAAAACTCGTATTTTAGCCATCCATACGGGTGGTCTCCAGGGTATACCTGGTTACAACCAAATGCTCAAGAAAAAAGGACGTCTACAACTCCAGGTATGAAGATCACATTAAAATCGCTATGCATCATTTTCTTTACCGCAACCCTACTGGTTTCCTGTGGTTCCAAGAAAAAGGTGACCACTAGAAAAGACAGAACAAAAACGACCAGAACGGTTAAAGCAGAACCTAAAAAACCGGAGCCTATCATCACTCAGGAATCGGATGAAAAGGTAACCCAAACCATCACGCCCTCTTATGCAGATGACGTTTTGACTTATGTAGAGCTTTTTGCGGCAGATGCCATGAAGGAAATGCAGCTGTATAAAATACCCGCGAGCATCACACTAGCACAAGGAATTTTAGAAAGTGGTTCAGGAAAGGGAAGGCTGGCAATGGAGGCTAATAATCATTTTGGGGTGAAATGTCATCAAGGGTGGAACGGTGATAAGATCTATCATGACGATGATGCCTCACAAGAGTGTTTTAGAAAATATAAGGATGCTTCCTATTCCTATAGAGACCATTCCTTATTTCTTACAGAGCGTTCTAGGTACAGAAACCTATTCTCTCTGGACGCAGACGACTATAAATCTTGGGCTAAGGGCTTGAAAGATGCCGGTTATGCGACGGACAGAAGGTATCCTGATAAATTGATAGGGTTGATCGAACGCTATGAATTGAA
>Ga0115567_10003965_pt1 | contig 14506 bp, 17 predicted proteins | sample COGITO_mtgs_1204_2_FD_88679 | JGI IMG/M metagenome (GOLD analysis project Ga0115567, IMG submission 88679) | Pelagic marine microbial communities from North Sea - COGITO_mtgs_120412 | ecosystem: Environmental > Aquatic > Marine > Epipelagic | place: Germany:Helgoland, sampling site Kabeltonne... | reverse complement strand
TGCATGTTTTTAACGGGGACCTCATGCTCCTCGACGTGCTCCTTAAGCTTCAGCATCCACGTCGAAACCAGAGCGTCCCCACGTGCTTAAAGCAACTTAAGCTGACACAATTATAGCACGAAAAAACCTGCGGTCAAAACAAGCCTGTTTCGGCGCCCTTTGCTGCTTTAGTGCGGAAGCTCTGCTCACTTCTGACTCAGATTATGACAGCCTTAAAGATACAACAAGACACAAGGCTTAAGGCTGGCCCTTCAATAAGCCGATAAAGTCTTTATGTTTAGAGCTTTGATTTTTTTAATGTTCTGTATTCCTTTGCTGGCAAATGCCCATGGGGGCAGAACAAACAGCAGTGGATGTCACAACAATAGAAAGACGGGGGGCTACCACTGTCACGGATCAAGAGCGCCTGTGGTCAAAAGGTTTTTAGGTTCCTCTAAAAAAGTTGGCCGCCTGGTTTATTTCAACACCAAATCACTCAAATACCACTCGCCAAACTGCAGATGGGCAAAGGCTTGCACTGTGAACTGCATCAGTACGGGTTTAAACACAGCGCTGAAAAGAGGTGGGGCGGCCTGTAAAGTATGTGGTGGGCGCTGAATTTTTAAGGCTTGCTTGCTGATATTCAACAAGGTTTCAATAGAGGTGTTAGTGTAGCCTTAAACCATCAAAGGGGAGTTTTGAAAATGTCTATAGCAGTTAAAAATCATATGACACCAATGCCAAATTCAATTGATCACGACAGGACTGTCGCGGAGGCTGAAAAAATGATGAAAGAAAATTCATGTCACCACCTTCCTGTTTTAAATGGTGGAGCTTTAGTGGGAATCATCACCGAGACAGATTTAAAAAGAGTTGAGCGCTTGCCTAACAACGATAAGTTTAAAGTTGAACACGTGATGACTGAAAACCCGCATATAGTTAAACCCACTGAAGATGTTTACCAAGTGGCTATGCTGATGTTTCAAAAAAAGATTGGAAGTGTGATTGTGTCGAGTGGTGAGGATCACCCGTGGGGAATTTTCACTTCAACGGACGCTTTAGGCTACTTCGCTAAAAGGTAGTTAAGCGCTAAAGTTCGGACTGTTTTTCTTGCAAAAGGTTTATTTCTTTTTTGAGCAGGTGAATCTGATCAAGCAAATGCATAATAACCTCTAGAGAGGACGTGTTCGTATCAAAAATACTTTGAAGATCGTTTAAAAGTTTTATGCGGCTCAAATCCTCGTCATCAAATGCTGGTCCTTCTGGAGCGGCAGGCACAACTAAATCAGCCTCGAGCCACTCGATCAATATAGCTTCTTTAACATTGAGTTGTTGGCAGACATACTTCATTTCAAGTTTTTTCATTTGCCCTCCTCCATTCTAGCTGCGTATTTGCTCAAGACAGTTTTGAGTTCGTCATCAATTTCTTTAGGAAGGTCGATTTGAACAACCGCGTAAAGATCGCCGGGTGCACTTGTTTTTCTGATGCCCTTGCCTTTGATCCTTAACTTCGATCCGGTGGTCACTCCTTTAGGAAGGTTCAAATCAACAGCTCCGTCCACAGTTTCAACTCTAACACTTTTTCCAAGCAGAGCTTTTTCAAAGGGAACTTTAATTTTGATCTCTAGGTCATCACCAACACGTTCAAAAGTTTTTGAAAGTTCAACTTCAATTTTAACGTAAACATCACCAGCAGGTCCGCCTTCATAACCAGGCTCACCACGCTCTTTGAATTTTATTTTTTGACCCGAATTGATTCCGGCTGGAATTTTTGTAGATATTTTTTTGCCATCGTTAAGAGTCAAAACCTTTTCTGATCCTAAAACAGCATCTTTAAAATCCACCGCAAGTCGGTAAGTTACGTCTTCGCCTTTACGGGGTCCGCGAGGTCTTTGGCGAGCACCTGAAAAGAAATCTTCAAATCCACCGCCCCCAGCTCCACCAAAGTTTTGGCGGAAAATATCTTGGTATCTGGCGTTGTCAGCACCCTGAGTGTAGGAGTAGTAAGAGGAGCCATCATCTTGGCTGTATCTACCGGCTTGTCGCCTTCTAGGATCAAAGCTGCCAGAGTCGTAGGTAGACCTTTTTTCTTTGTCGCTTAGTGTTTCGTAAGCCTCACTGACCTCTTTAAACTTTTCTTCAGCCGACTTGTCATTGGGGTTTAAGTCCGGATGGTATTTTTTTGCTAATTTTCTGTAAGCTTTTTTAATCTCAGCATCGTCTGCTTTTTTTTCAACACCGAGGACTTTGTAGTAATCTTGATCCATAGATTGCATATTAAACACAAAATCAAAGCGGGCACCACTTAATCTGTTTAAATTGTAATTAGGGAACTTTTCTGTGGGATCAGACTTGGCGTTTATTCAAGCTAGACTGCTAAATATTGGAAATCATTAAGACTATAAGAACGAGCCTAAACCCATGAGTTCGCCATCATCATAGCCAGAACTCTCAATTAAACTGCTCTCAAACTTAGAAAAAGACATTCTTTCTAGCCCAAAATATTGAACAAACTCAAAAATCCACTTTGGAACACTGGTGAGGGTTTTGATCTCCAGGACCGCCGAATCCGAAGGCATGCCTTTTAAAAAAGCTTTATGGTCGTAATTAGTGAGTTCAAAGTTACCGGGGCAGACATCGAATTTTTCTGTTTGCAAAACTTCAAATCACGATCAAATGTGATTCTCACGTACTCATCAAAAACTGAAAAAAAAGGCAAGTCGTTTGTATTGTGTGAGTATTTGAGGCCTTGCTAAAATCAAACCGCTTGAAGAGGTGAGGTCCCTTAAGCGTTTTTTAGTTGAGCGTTTAGCAGATATCTTTTTCAAAAGTTGTTTTTGATTTTCATATCTATAAGAGCTCTTTTAAATTTTAATTCTTTTTCGATCTTCACTCGTTTGATCTTAAACTGATTGGCCAAGAGCTTTTTTCTTTTTTCAACGCGTTCACCAGTAAAACCAAGGGATCCTCAAAAAAGATTACACAAACTTGTCTAAACTTTTAACGTTTTCCTGATGCTAAATCTAACTTAATGCTTGAGCGTTTAAACTTTAAACAGCTTTGTTTATTTTTCAATTTATATGATCAGAGTTAATAATAAAAAAAGGGCCAGCTAGAAAGCTGGCCCTTTTTTTTAGAACGTTAAACTTATTCAAGTGATTTACTCATCAGAGCAATTGTTGAATTTTAGACTGTACTTAGTTATTAAGAGCGCCGTCTAAAATCCAATCTGCAAGTGCTTGTCTTTCAGCTGCAGGTCTCATTCCCCCGGGCGGCATTAAGTCTCCACCAATGCCCTCCATACGCTGCCAAATTTCACTATTGTCTGGTTGACCAGCGATCAAGCTGTTAGAAAGAGATGCAAAATTTGCAATGTCTAGATTTCCTTGGCTGCCGTGGCAAGCTTGGCAAGATTGAAAAGCTCCTTGAGCACTTGAACCCTTAAGGATTGTGAGTGTGGGCGCCACTCTAAAACTGAATGCTGAAGCTCCAGTTACGGACACTGCTGTTGGACTTGTCACAACTACGTCATAAGAGCCTGCTCCAAGACCAGTTGGCGAGGTGCATGTGAGTTGTGATGCAGAGCTTACAACAACTGAAGTGCAGTTTGAGCCACCAACGGTTGCAGTCATACCACTTACAAAACCAGTTCCAGAAACTGTGAGTGTTGTAGACTGACTGTTTATATAACTGCTGGGCGAAACAGAAGAAAAAGTAGGTGGTATGGATCCATATATAAATGCATTGGCAACGGTGTCAGAACTTCCATCAGTATTGGTTAAAGTGATGGAAACACTTCCAGAGGAGTTGGCCGGTGTGACACAGGTCAGTTGAGTGGAAGTAACCACTGAGACATTCGTACAGTCGGCGGCTCCAAACCTAACATTTATTCCAGTGGAAAAATTTTGACCTAAGAGGGTAACGTTTGTACCACCGGCAACAGCGCCTGATGTAGGAGATATCGAGGTGAGCGTAAGAACAGTTTCTTCATTGCTGCTTTCATCACTAGTGATAGGAGTGCTTGAATTCTCTCCACAAGAAATCAATAGAATAGATAGGGCGATTAGGTTTGCTTTTTTTATTAAATAATTCATAGGGCTAATTGTCCGATGTAAGTGCTTTTTTTGGAATGGTCTAAAGTCTAAGAAATGAGCCCTATGTTGTCAGCTGAAATACAGCTTATTTCAAATTAAGATAAAGTCGCTAATGCGCTTTAAAACCACCTTGTCTTTTAAGATTTTTAAATGTCCCAAGGTTTCTGTGGTCATAAATTCATGATTTGTAAGCTCGACTAGTTCTTTGAAGCTTTCATATGAGCAGGTAGGATCGCCTTTATCATGCACCATTAAAAAATGTGAACCAATTTTATGAGTTTGCTTTTTTGGAGAAAGCTCGGGCCATTCAGTTCCGTATATATCCGAAAGAAACTCTAAAGAGTTGAGAAGCATTTTGTTAGAAAGGCCAAACTTTTTAGTGTTGATAAAAAGGTTTTCAAAAAAATCAGTTGGGGCAGAGATCATAACGATGCGCTTATTTTTTAAGTGGGGCGTTGTTTGGTTTAAAACTGCTAAGGCGCCCATGGAGTGACCAATGATAGAAACAACTTCATGACCTTGATACTCAATAAATTTAAGACTTTCTTTTACATCGTCAACAAAACCAAAAAGGTGAGCCGTGTTTCCCTCTGATTTGCCATGGCCAATGTGATCAAAGGCCCACACATCAAAACCCTCACTCACAAGATGATCTATTAAATGTGTGAACCTTACAGAGGTGTCAGCCCAGCCGTGGCTTAAGAGGACATGTTTGTTTTCACTTCCCAAAAAATGGTGAAGTGCAACCTGACCTTTAATTGTTTTTACTTTGTAAGTTTTTGAAGGCCTTTTTTTTGTTCTAAAGGCGTAGTCTCTTCTGCTGTGTGGTTTGAAGAGCTGATTGAGTGCAAATTTGGCACTTCCGGTTTTAGATATTTTTGCATAGATGCTTGTGAAGGCCATCAACAGTCTAGGCTTAAGCCCTCTAACTTCAGTTGAAGGGTCAAAAAATATTTCATTAGATTTATTGTTTAATCGAGTCATTTTTCATATTAGAGCCTGGATAGACTTGTGAATCAATCAACCTCAGAAGCACTGGTTATGATCATTTCTTTTTTTTCATGTTGTTATTTCGGTAGTGGAATAAATTCACTGCTGTCCCCAGGAACTTTAGGAAAATTCCCAGCCCTCCAATCAATCTTAGCCTGTTCTATGCGCTCTTTTTTAGACGAAACAAAGTTCCACTCAATATAACGCTTAGAGAGTGGCTCTCCTCCGATAACTGCTACAAAAGAGTCCTCGGTTGCCGTGATCGAAACAGACTGTTCGTTTAGAATGGCCATATGGTGTGCTTCAACTTTCGTGTTCTCAATTTTTACCTGTCCACTGACCACGTACAATGCGCGTTCTTTTGAAAGAGGAAGCTTAAGCTGTTCACCTTTTTTGAGTTTGGCCTCGATATAAAGTGTTTCGCAAAAAGTTTTTACAGGTGAAGTCTGGCCGTAAGCTGAACCAATTAAAATTCTAACGGGAGTGGACCCTACATTAAGACTTGGAATTTCTTCTTTGTCATAATGATGAAAAGAGGGGTCTCTTTCTTCATCTTTTTCGGGAAGGGCCATCCAAAGCTGAAGTCCGCTGATTTTTCTACTTTGATCTCTCAACTCGGGGCGTTCACGCTCTGAATGGGTGATCCCTTTACCCGCAACCATAAGATTGATCTCGCCAGGTTTGATGACCTCGTCATTTCCAAGTGAGTCTCGGTGAAGAACCTCCCCCTCAAAAAGGTAGGTCACGGTCGCTAAGTTTATATGTGGATGGGGACGCACATCGAATTTATCTTCTGAACTTAAATGAGCAGGACCCATTTGATCAAAAAAGATCCAAGGGCCCACCATACGTTTTTTTACGTAGGGAAGAAGGCGCCGAACTCTAAAACCGCCACCAAGGTCTCTTTCTTTGGGTTTGATGATCATCTCAACTTGCTTGCAAGGTTGATCAAGGCATTCTTCGTTGTTGTGGTTTATGTTGTGTGTACTCATAGGTTGAGCATCCAAAAAATTCCAATTTAAATCAAGTTTGGAGTCAATTGTGGTTTTTAGTATTTGAAACCTAAATGTGACTTTATTTAAACAGTCTGCTGAATTAAAGTTCATCGGTTTCTGTAAAATGAAAAGTCATGGTCATACGAGCGCTACTACTAACTCCTCTTCTGATGTTTACGTTCTATTATTTTACGGATTCTTCAGAAGCTGGCGGTATAACAAAAAAGCACAAAGCCTTTCAGACCTGTGGGTCTTTGAGCTTGGGTGATTCTCAAGAAAAATTCAACGACCTAGAGATGAAAGCCAATAACTTAGTTGAAGCTGATTATGACACTGAATCTTCAGCTTGTGGTTTAAATAAAAACAAAAGGATGAACACATTAGATCCTGCGGGAAAGCTCAATGAAGAATACGACTTTTTCACAGGTCAAAAAGAAGTCCGGTCCGATTAAAGTAAAGCCCACTAAAGGCTAGTCCAATTTTAGGTAGAAGCGGCCAAGTTTTCTGAAAGTTTTGACGATAAATTTATATGAAAAAAATGTTTTGCGCCTTAATAATTTATTTGCTTTTAGCAAACCAGGCCTTGGCAATAAAAAAAAAGAAAATCAAATGTGCTGGTGGAGCCAAGCATAAAGTTCATCTTACTTTTGACGATGGCCCTAAAATACCTGAAACATTAAAAATTTTAGATAGTTTGAAAAAATTTAAGCCTTCAGTAAAGGCCACATTCTTTATCACAACGACTCATTTTGATTTCGTGATGAAAAAAGAACCCTCGCAATACTCGAGATCAGAAAAAGCCAAAATAGCAGTATTAGAAATAATGAAACAAGAGGGGCATACTTTTGGTAGCCACTCACACGTTCACTTGGACCATGCAGGGGGTCAACAAAATAGCAGAAGAGAGATCAATCAAAACCTAGAGCGTAACAATGCTATTTGGAAAAAGCTAAAACTTCCTAAGCCTGCTCCTTTTAGATTTCCTTACGGCGCAGGCTGGTTTAAAAATCAAAGTTCAAGAACTGAAAAAGAACGTCTTATTTCATTAAAAGCAATCAAGGAGAATGGTTTTGTTCCCCTTCATTGGGACATTGATTCTTGGGACTGGAGTAAATACAAAAGAAAGGCCTTGCCTGATTCAGTACTCCAGCAGATCTGTACTCATAAAGGTGGAGTGGCACTTTTCCACGACATACAATCCTCTACAGCTGAAAATATTGGTCTAATAATGGAGTCTATCAAAGCTTCTGGGCACGAGCTTGTTTCCTATAATGAGATAAAAACAGTGTCTGACAGAAGAGATGGCGGGCTTTTGTCTTTTGGCGACTCTGCAGCAAGTTTATTTTACTGCAATAAAAAAGTGAGTGCAATTGATCAGGCATGGGAGACGTGTGAAGATCTAAATCAAAACTCTTATGACTACGGCGGCAGCAGAGCCATACAGTCTACGGACAAGGATGGTAAATAAAATGTTTAGTAAGCTTACATTAGTTTTATTTTGTTGTCTGCAAGCTCAACTTGCTTATGGAATCCAAATAAATTCTGTTTCGAATATTGAACTCAAAAAAATCTATATAGGTCTTTCATCTGAAAAACAGAGACTGCCTGTTCTTAAAGAAATGGATCTTATCACAGGAAAAACTAAAAATATAAAATTGGTCAAAGACTTTAAAAATAAGGATCTATTAGGGCTTTATACTTATAAAGACAATCTTTTTGTTGTAGCCCAAGAAATGAGAGCTGAAGGGTTTAAACCGTCACTGCTCATTTACAATAAAAAACTCAAGAAGTGGAAAAATTCAGGTCAGTTTGATTGTAAATCTTTTGACACTCTAATTTTTCAAAAAGGAAAAGCTTCTATCGAATGTGAAGAGATCAATTGGGGTAAAGAAGGTGGTTACAAGACTTCCATTAAAACTCTAAGTATCAAAGAAGATGTAGAAAAAGTAAAAATGATATTACCTTTGGTTAAAGTTGAAGGTGAAATCCTTAGAGTGGAATTACTAGGAACACCGACCATGTCTAGTGGAATTAAGATTCAAAGCTTAAAAGGAAAATCCTGGAGAACGCTAAAAGAGTATAAGGCTTCAAGCATCTAAAGAAGGATTAAAATCATAAAGTTCAGACTGGGCTGCGAATGGATCTGCATCAAAAGCGGTGCTCTGTAGTTCTTTAGATGTCTGTTTTCTATCAGGAGCAAAGTTCTCCACTAAATTCCAAAAGTTTTTTGAATGGTCCTGATGTTTTAAGTGCGCCAGCTCATGAATGATCACATAGTCTTGAATTTCAGAATTAAAAACGGCGAGCTTCCAATTTAGATTTACTTTTCCTTCCGAACTGCAGCTTCCCCACCTTGCTTTTTGATTGCGGTACGAAACAGACCTTGGAAAAAGCTGCATCTCTTTAGCCCAGTGGTCAACTTTAGCATCTAAAACTTCAGAGGCCTTTAGTTTGAAAAAGTACAAGAAGCTCGTGTGAAGTTTTTCTTGAAAGTCTACTTTTTCAAGCTCTTGCCAATTTAAGGGGAAAAAGTATTCAAAAGACTTTTCCATGAATCTAATGTGCGGTTTTTTAGTAGAGCTGGGGGAAAAAACAAGCTCATAAGGCCCTCCATTCCATTTAAAAACCTGACCGCTTTGCCATTTTTTTTGAGGGTTTTTAGAAAGTCGTTTTTTAGCCTCATCCACTTGTTTCTCGATCCAGTCATGGTGGGGCATTAGAAGTGACAGAATCTCTTTATCGGAGCTGCTTTTATTGGCAGAAACCTCAAGGTTGGCTTTAGTTGAAACCCTAAAGCGCAGCCCTCTTAGATTTTTTTTGCGTATAAGCTCTACAGGGCAAGAGAAGTTCTCAAAGCTGAGCTCTGGGGGCAGTCTTTGTTCATGTTGTTTATTAGGCATATTTGGCTTGTAAACTGAAGGCTTGCGCTCTTGACGCTTTTTATAGCCCATCAGCTCAAAGAGCTCTAACTGCACTGATTCAAACAACCCCATCCCATTACTTCCTATCCCAAAACTTCTGTCCCATAACTATAATGCAAAGTCCTTAGACTTGTCCAAAGCCAAGACCTGTTTTAGTTTACAGCTGTCAGGCCCCATACAATGGCGCTCTATGCCAATCCCGTCAGGTCCGAAAGGAAGCAGCGGCCGTATGGAGCACATGTGATATGGGTCTCCTGGCACTTTTTTTTTCAGATCTAAGCATAGGGGAAATATGTCATATCAGGTCATAGCACGTAAATGGAGACCCCAGTCGTTTTCGACACTCAAGGGACAGTCTGCTGCTAGACGCACACTCCTCAATGCTATTTCATCAGACCGTTTGCACCATGCACTTTTGTTCACGGGTCCAAGGGGAACGGGAAAAACTTCGACAGCCCGAATTCTTGCAAAAATTTTAAGATGCACAAATCTGCAACCTGATTCCACTCCTTGTGGAAAGTGCGAGGACTGCATTGAAATTTCTGCAGGCAGAAGCCTTGATGTTTTAGAAATTGATGGAGCTTCGAACAATGGTGTCGACTCTATTCGTGAGTTGAGAGACCAGGTAAACTTCAATCCTTCATCGGGTTCTAAAAAAATCTACATCATTGATGAAGTGCATATGCTTTCAAGCTCTGCCTTCAACGCCCTACTTAAAACTTTAGAAGAGCCACCTGACGGTGTCTACTTTATGATGGCCACCACTGAGGCGCACAAACTTCCCAAAACCATTCTTTCAAGATGTCAGCGCTACGATTTTAAACCCGTACCACTTACAGAGGTGATTTCACTTTTAAAAGAAATTTGTGAATCTGAAAAAGTTAAATTTGAAGACGATGCACTATTTTTGATTGCGCAAATGGGTGAGGGCTCGGTCAGAGACTCGCTTTCATTTTTGGATCAGTGCATCACCTTTGCTAATGATGAGCTTACAAAAGATTCTGTCATTGAAAACCTTGGTGTCACTGACATCAGCCATTTCAAAGGTCTTCTAGAGGTGCTTATAAAAAGAGACGCGACTTCTTTGATTAAAGAACTTAAAGTGATCAACGGCTTTAATGTAGAGCCGCAAACGTACCTAGAAGATTTGGTCTTACACATCAGAAATCTCATTTTATTTAAAGTTGACTCTGGAAGCTTAAAAACTTCGGAGGCTTATTCAGAAACTGAAAAAAATATTTATTTAGAGCTTTCTGAAAAAGCAAACCTTGAAGACCTCTATATTCTTTTCGACATATGCTTTAAAGGAACTGTGGAGCTGACTAGGTCTTTTAACCCTTCGGCACTTTTAGATGTGACGCTGCTTAAGGCGGGGACTTCACCTTTTTACGAGGATCTTTTGGGAGCGCCTGCACAGGCTAGCAGGCCTCTACAAAAAAAAACACTTAAGCTGGAACCAAAAATAGAGAAAAGAGAGTCCATTCCCGCAGCCGGTAAGGTTGTTAAAGTTCAAACTGAAGAAAAGGTTGTAGAAGCGGCTCCTGCCGATCAAGCAGTTGAGACTTGGAAGGGTTTTGTTGCTAAAGTAAAAGGCCTAAATCCAGTAGTGGGTTCTAAACTTGAAGTCTGCTCTTACAAGCTTAATTCAGATACAAAAGTATTGAGTCTTTCTGTTGATGATAAAAACTCTTTTTTAAGAGACCAAGTGAATGACCCTAAGTTTATTGAAATTGTTGGAAATTATTTAAAATCTTTTTGGGGCGAAGACATGACTGTGGACAGTGGCAAGCCAACTGAAGAACACGCGCCTTCGATGAGTGAAGAGAAACAGCAAAAACAGGAAGACAAAGAAGCGAAGATGAAGGTGGATGTTGAAAATCACAGCATCATCAAATCAATGAAAGAAAAGTACAAAGTAGAAATCAAAAACATTAAAGAACTTAAATAAAAAAAATAATAAAAAGAAATATAAAAAATAGAAGGAGAAGATTATGAAAGGTTTTGGCGGAAGCGGCGGAATGCAAAACTTAATGAAGCAAGCAAATCAAATGCAGAACAAAATGAAAAAGTTGCAAGAAGAGTTCGCGACTCAGCATTTTAAAGGTTCAGCTGGCGGCGGTGCTGTAGAAGTGACTGTTAACGGCGAATACTTTGTAGCTACAATGGTGATCAAGCCTGAAGTTTTAGAGGGCGGAGACACCGAGATGGCCACTGAAATGATTCAGATCGCTACTAACGATGCTATTAAGAACGCTAAAGAAGAGTACAAAAAAGCTATGGACTCAGTAACTGGCGGCGCTAGCATTCCTGGAATGTTCTAAATGTCATTAAAAGTCCCATCAATTGACCGTTTAGCTCATGAACTCTCTAAGCTCCCAGGAATAGGCGCTAAGACAGCTCAAAGGCTTGCACTCGGCATCATTAAAAAAAATGAGCGAGAGGTGGAGTCATTGCGTGAGGCTTTGCAAGATGTAAAAGAAAAAATCAGAGAGTGTGACAATTGTTTTTGTTACACTGAAAACCCTAAAGAATGTGATTTTTGTTTAGACCCTAAACGTTTGGACAGCCCCATTCTTTGCGTTGTTAAAAGCCCAACTGACATTGCTAAAATTGAAAGTGCGGGAGTTTTTAAAGGTTGTTACCATGTTCTTCATGGCTGCATCGCACCACTTGATGGAGTGGGGCCGGAGGATCTGACTTTAACTGAACTGATCAAAAGAGTCGCCACGCTTTCTAAAAAAGGCGAACTTATAGAGGTGGTTGTGGCTCTTGATGCTGATATGGAAGGGGACACAACCTCTTTGTACATTAAAGAAATTTTGAGTGACTACGAAGTGAGTGTGACCAGATTGGCACACGGGGTTCCTATGGGATCTTATATAGACTTTGTAGATCAAAGAACTTTAGGCCGCGCGCTTGAAAATAGGGTGAAGCTCTAAATTATGTCATTTATCAATTACAACAAAAAAGAAATTCACTGCAAGATCGTTTATTATGGTCCTTCCCTAAGTGGTAAAACCACCAATATGCAGTGGCTTTATAAACAGCTTAAAGAAATCCAAAAATCGGAGCTCTTCACTCTTCCGACAGATACAGAGCGCACACTTTTTTTTGATTTTTTACCTTTAGAAGTCGGCTCTATTAATGGTTATAATGTGAGGTTTCATCTTTACACTGTGCCAGGGCAGGTGGTGTACGAAGCGAGCAGAAGGCTTATTCTAAAGGGGCTTGATGGTGTGATCTTTGTTGCTGACTCACAAAAAGAAAGAATGGAAGAGAACAAAAGATCCCTTGAAGGTTTAAAGATGAATCTTGAGCGCCAGGGCTACAACTACAAAAGCCTTCCATTGGTTATGCAGTACAATAAGCAAGACCTGTCTAACTCTTTAACTTTAAAAGACATGAGATTAGAGCTTAACAAAGACACTTTTCCAGACTTTGTATCTCAAGCTCACGTTGGTGTGGGAGTTTTTGAGCCTTTAAAAGAAATTTCAAAAAAAATCATAACTTCACTCAAAAGTGGGAAGATGAATGCGTAAAAGGCACCAGGTCGAACTTCAAGTTCAACCTGGTACCTTTTTGGAGAACTTATGGAATCAGTAGAGAATATAAAAAAAGAAATCAAAGAGCTTAAAGAAAAGCACAACGCTCTGATTTTTGCTCACTACTATCAAGACGGTGAAATTCAAGACATTGCTGACGAGTTGGGGGACAGTCTTTTTTTAGCAGCTAGAGGTTCTGAAGTGGACGCGCCTGTTGTTCTGATGGCGGGCGTGGTTTTCATGGCTGAAAGTATTAAGATTTTATCTCCTGAAAAAACAGTGCTTATTCCAAGTCTGGAGGCGGGCTGCTCTTTGGTGGACCATTCGCCGTTTGATAAATACAAAAAATGGAGAGAAGAAAACGCTGACGCTATCATGGTAAGTTATGTGAACTCTTCAGCTGAGGTCAAAGCGTTGACCGACATCACATGCACGTCCACAAACGCTGTCGACATCATCAGTGCTATTCCTAAAGATCGTAAAATTTTATTTGGTCCTGATAAAAACCTTGGTGCTTACCTAGCTAAAAAAACGGGTCGAGAGATGAAGCTTTGGCCAGGATCATGCCAGGTGCATGTTCTGTTTTCTGCTAAAAAACTTATGGACCTTAAAGCAGAGCACCCAGATGCATTGGTGATTGCTCATCCAGAATGTGAAGAGCAGGTTTTGGCTCACGCAGATAAAATTGGTTCGACATCATTTTTACTTAAAGAAGTTAGAGAAAATCCTAAAACCAAATTTATTGTAGCGACTGAAGAGGGTATTTTTCATGAAATGAAAAAGCAGCGTCCTGAGGCCACACTGATTCAAGCCCCTGCAAGAGGAAACTGTGCCTGCAATGAGTGCCCGTTTATGAAAATGAACACGCTGGCGGGAATAAGAGACGCGCTAAAATTTATGAAACCTGAAGTTACAGTTGCTGACGATCTGATAGAGCGTGCAAGGTTGCCACTTGAACGCATGATGAAGGTGACTAAGGGCCAAGTGATCACTTGGCCTGAGCGATTTGAGTGGTAATATAGCTGCATGGACAAAAAGATTTCTTTAAAAACACCTTTTGCCGAAGTTTTTCTCTCATCTGACTGGTCGAGCAGCCAGCCCAAGTACAGAGATGAAATCAGAATTGAGCTCTACAAAAAAACCAGAAACGCTGAGCATTTGGATCTTACTAAAATCCCAAAATCAGACAATTTTTTTGTATCGATCAGCCACTGCAAAAGTTTAGGTGGTTACGCTCTTAATCTTAAAGAGCCTATTGGTTTTGATGTGGAACAAAAAAATAGGCTGAGCACTGAAACCATTGAACGCATTTCAAGTGATGAGGAGCGGGCATTGTTCAATGCTGAATTTCAAAACTACTTATGGCCAATCAAAGAAGCCACCTTTAAACGTTTTGAGGGCGGACTAGATGTGATAACAGATGTTAAGCTGAGTGAGGCAAGAAAAGTTTCTAACAACACCTTCGAAGGACTTATAGATGTTAAAGGTCATACACTTCAGTTTTTGAGCGGTCCCGTGGGGCAAGACTGTGTTTTCGCCCTGGTGAAGAGCCGGTGACACCATTGGGTGCCAGGTAACATATGGTGGTGATGAGTTATGGTTAAGGATAAAATTTTTGTTTGTGAACGCTGCCAGGTCCGTTTAGACAAAGAGGCGATCGATGATCCTGTGCTAAAAACTGCGGCTGTAAAATGGGACAGGGACCTCCATAGAAAACTAAAAGTCAGGTTCAAAGAAGAACATGGTAAAAAACCTGAGCGCAGACTTGTGCGCACTTCGTGTTTAGGAAGCTGCCCCAAAGAACGCATCGCGTATGAAGAGCTTAAAGACGGCCAGATCAAGAAGACCAAATGCTATCCAGCTGATATGGGTGAAGAAGAGATTTACAAATTGGTTTTTGGCCGAATTGATTATTAAGTTTTTAATGGCAGGTTTTGATTGGGACTTAACTCGCTACAGGCCTTCTGTAGTTATTCTAGAAAAGA
>Ga0115567_10003961_pt1 | contig 14516 bp, 12 predicted proteins | sample COGITO_mtgs_1204_2_FD_88679 | JGI IMG/M metagenome (GOLD analysis project Ga0115567, IMG submission 88679) | Pelagic marine microbial communities from North Sea - COGITO_mtgs_120412 | ecosystem: Environmental > Aquatic > Marine > Epipelagic | place: Germany:Helgoland, sampling site Kabeltonne... | reverse complement strand
ATGTAAATTTTGGAAAAGTAGATCGCAATCGTGATTTTGAGAAACTAAAAAAAGGCTCATTTGATATTAAATCAGAAGATGATCTTAAAAGACTACAGCACAAGGAAACTGTTGTTAGATATCAGTTTATCAATGGTTTGCTTAAAAAAGTACTTCATGTAGATGTTATTCAAGCAAAGGATTTACGTAGCAAGCTAGATAGAATCTTGCTACATAAAGTTTGGGGCTATTTAATTTTCTTCCTGATTCTTTTACTCATTTTCCAAGCGATTTATGACTGGTCAGAATATCCTATGGACTGGATTGATCAGGCATTTGCTTCTCTAAGCACATTGACGGCAGAAAGTCTTCCTGATGGTCCATTTACCAGTCTTCTTGCAGAAGGAATTGTTCCAGGATTAGGCGGTATTGTGATATTTATACCACAGATAGCATTCCTATTTTTATTCATTGCACTGCTAGAAGAAAGCGGTTATATGAGTCGAGTCGTTTTCTTGATGGATCACATCATGAAAAAATTTGGTTTAAGTGGAAAAAGTGTAGTGCCATTAGTTTCTGGAACTGCTTGTGCGATTCCTGCGGTTATGGCGACACGTAATATTGAGGACTGGAAAGAGCGACTGATTACAATTCTAGTGGTCCCATTCACAACCTGTTCAGCGAGATTGCCGGTATACTTGATTATTATCGCCTTAGTGATTCCAGATCAAGATATATGGTGGTTCTTTGATTTAAAGGCTCTTACATTAATGTTGCTGTATTTATTGGGCTTTGGTGTTGCTATATTCTCTGCTTGGGTTCTGAATAAAATTCTACCTATAAAACGTAAAACGTTTTTTGTAATGGAAATGCCGGCCTATAAGCTTCCTATGTTGAAAAACGTTGTGATTACCGTCATTGAAAAAACCAAAAGCTTCGTCTTTGGTGCTGGAAAGATCATCATGGCAATTAGTATTGTACTATGGATTCTTGCTAGTTATGGAGTTGGAGATCAGTTCAATAATGCAGAAGAAATTGTACGGGAACAATATGTAGGTCAGGATATAAAAGAAAAAACAATTGAGCAGGAAGTTGCTTCATTCAAGCTGGAGCATAGTTTCATAGGGTATTTAGGAAAAGCTATTGAGCCAGCCGTACGACCGTTGGGTTATGATTGGAAGATAGGAATTGCTATTGTGAGTTCTTTTGCAGCTAGAGAAGTATTTGTTGGAACACTGGCTACTATCTACAGTGTAGAAAACATCAAGGATGAGGACAAAAAGAATGAAACCATTAAAAACCGAATGCGAGCTGAGGTCAACCCTATATTAGGCGGCCCATTATTTACGTTTGCCAGCGGCATATCACTCATGTTGTTCTATGCGTTTGCGATGCAGTGTATGAGCACGCTAGCGATTGTAAAACGAGAAACCAATAGTTGGAAGTGGCCAGCCGTTCAATTTGCAGCCATGACGTTTATTGCCTATTTCGCTGCTTTGGGCGCATTTCAAATTCTGAAATAAATTCAAACGGCATATTTTATGCAATAGACTTAATTCTTGTTCGCTTCCGCGAAAGCGAACTAAAGATTAACTCAAATAATAATAATCAATGATCTACCTTCAATACATACTACTTGCAATTGCAGTGATAGGAGCAGTATTATGGCTTTTCCGCAAGCAACTTTTTCCTAGAAGATATGATTCTGGAAATTGTGGTGATGGAGATTGTGGTTGTCACTAACAAAAAAAGCTCGTTCCTAGGAACGAGCTTTAAGATGTAAGAAATATTACTGAATTACTGTACGACTCTAACGTTTACAGCGTTCATTCCTTTTTTTCCTTCTGTTTCTTCGTATTCTACCGTATCTCCTTCTCTAATCTCATCGATTAGTCCAGTTACGTGCACGAAACATTCTTGATTTGATCCATTTTCAGTGATAAAACCGAAGCCTTTTGACTCATTGAAAAATTTAACTGTACCTTCTTTCATTGTAATAAATTGTAATAATTAAGTTCCAAAAGTAATGAGATTAACGCAATCAAATTGTTAATAACTTAATTTATTTCAATTTTGTAGGAATAATAGGCGTTTGCAGTGGTCACTTAGGAGCTCCGTCAACGTAAATCGCTGTTCCTTTGACACTTCGGTCGTACATAACGATACTGCCTGCAACTGATACATTTAAACTTTTAGGTGTATCAAATCTGACCAATTGATGTGACTTTTCAACCGCTTGTTTGCTCAATCCATGATCTTCTGCACCTAATAAATAAACTGCATTTCTTGGGTGTTTAAATTCTGATAGTAGCGTTGCTTTTTCTGTCAACTCAACACCTATCAACATTGCGCCCTTAGGTAAATGCGCATAGAAATCTTCAAAAGTTTTGTAATGAAAATATGGCAGTGCCTTTACTGCATTATGCGTGTCGCTAGCTTGTTTTGCATATCTATTACCAATAGTAAAAATAAAACTAGCACCTAGGTTTTGTGCGCTGCGCCACAACACACCAAGGTTTTCTGGGGTTTTTCCATTTTGAATCCCAATGCCAAAATATCCTGTTTCTAGATTGTCTATTTTCATGCTTGTGCCATTGAACGAGCTTCTACTACGGCCATTCCTAAATGCAATTTGCCATAACCTACCTTACCGTCAAAATGGTCATAAATAGGCTTCATCGAATTGTCTTTCTTAAAGTTAGGCAGCATGTTTTCTAATTCTTCCATATTAACGCCTTCCAATAAAGGATCAACCTCTACATCTCGATGTGATGCATAGCGTTTTCCTAAATGAGACAGAATGGTGTCTGCTTTTAATGAACGTGCTTCGGCAATTTCTTCAATGGTCTTACCAGCCCAGAAAGCTTCCACACTTTCCATAACAGTATCTGACAAGCCGCTAATGTTAGATCGTCTTTTCTTTTTCTTCTTGGTCGTGGCAGTGCTGCGATAAACAAAATCTCCAGGTCTATCTTTTTTATAATCCTCAACAACTTTTAAAAATTGCTGACCGTATTTATCGTGTTTATGAACACCAACTCCAGTGATGTCAGCAAACTCATTATCATCTAAGGGAATTCTACTAGATATATCCTTGAGCGTCGCATCACTAAATACCATGTAAGGCGCAAGATTTTCCTCACGAGCCAGTGAGAGTCTCAACTCCTTTAATTCTTTGAATAGGTCCTTATTGACTTCTTCTGGTAATTCCTGGACTTGGGCAGCAGCTGCACGTTCTTCTGGTTTAGGAATCACAGCAAGCTGTACTGATTTACTGTCAAACAAAACAGCTTTAGATTGTAACGTGAGTTTTAAATGATTGTTCTCGTGAAAGGCAATCTCCAGTAATCCTTGATTGATCAACTGGATAATGTATTGTTGCCAGTCGTTCCAAGAAATATCTTTTCCCATACCGTAGGTTTTAATCTTGTCAAATCCACGTTCCATGACGCCTGCGTTGCTCGCGCCACGCAGGACATCAACTAATAAGTTGAGCGATGCCATTTGACCCATTCGATACACGGCACTTAGTGCCATTTGGGCAATGCGCGTGCCGTCCATGAAATCTGGCTTGTTTAAACAGACGTCACAATTACCGCAATCTTCTGGCAAGAATTCATTGAAATAAGAGAGCAACATGCGGCGTCTACAAGTCAATGCTTCTGCAAACTGCTTCATACGTTCAAGTTTTGCGATCTGGACATCGCCATTGCCACTGCCTTCAGCAAATTTTCTTAATTGGATGACATCTGCATAGCTGTGGAATAGTAGCGCTTGAGACTCCACACCATCACGACCGGCACGACCTATTTCTTGATAGTATCCTTCCACGTTTTTGGGCATGTTGTAATGGATTACAAACCGCACGTTAGACTTGTCTATTCCCATTCCAAAAGCGATTGTCGCGACTACAATCTTGACTTCATCTTTTATGAATTGTTCTTGTACGCTTTCGCGCAAGCGATTTTCTAATCCAGCATGATAAGCAGCTGCATTAAAACCTTGGCCTTTTAGCTTTGCTGCAATATTCTCGCAACTCTTGCGGCTCAAACAGTATATGATGCCAGAGTTTTCTTTATGGTTTTTCAAAAAACGAAAAACCTGCGTCATGCGATTATTGCCAGGACGCACTTCTAGCATAATATTGGGCCGGTCAAAAGATGCGACGTATTCCTGCGCATTGGGAATGGACAGTTGTTTTTTGATATCTGCTCTGGTAGCGCGATCTGCCGTTGCGGTTAATGCAATTAAGCTTGCATCTGGAAAAGAATTTTTAAGGTAGGAAAGTTGCGTGTATGCTGGTCTAAAATCGTGTCCCCAAGTAGATATACAGTGTGCTTCATCAACTGCAATCAGTGAAATTTTGATTCCGGAGAGATGGTTTTGTAGTAACGAGATGCTCTCTGGAGCAACATAGAGCAATTGCAAATCATTGTTTTGCAATTTTTGAAGCACTTCATTTTGATCCGCAGTTTCTTGGGAACTATTGAAAAATCCAGCGGCAATACCGTTTGCATTGAGCGCATCTACTTGATCTTTCATCAATGCAATAAGTGGTGATATCACAAGTGTGATTCCAGGCAACATCAATGATGGCAATTGAAAACACATGGATTTACCGCCGCCAGTAGGCATGACGACCATGAGGTCCTTACTGTTTAAGACGCCATCGATGATTTCTTCCTGCAATGGCCGGAAGCTGGCATAACCGAAATGTTTTTTGAGTAATTCTATTTTTTTCATGGAATAAACTGGATTGAATGGCGTTGCAATAATGCAAAGGTATAAAGTTAGCTTAATGGCACAAAGGTTGTTCTCGTAGAAAGGATTGTTTATTAGTAAGGCTAGTATTCCATTATCTTTACCCAACTTATTTTAAGTGTTATGAAGAAGTTTTTTGCAGTTGTTTTTTTGATGAGTTTCGCTTTCGCGAAAGCCCAATCCGTGAACGATTATCAATATGTCATTGTTGACAACCAGTATGAATTTCAAAGTTCTGCCAACCAGTATAGGTTGAATGAATTGATGGAATTTGAATTGCAGAAATACGGATTTGAAACTTACCGAAACAATGAAGTTCTTCCGGGAAATTTAAATCGCGGTCTGTGCAATGCATTACAACTTAAAGTGTATAAATCTGGTAATTTGTGGACTGATCTTTATGCGACTCTTGTCAATTGTAATGGACAGGTATTATTTACTACGGCTGAAGCACGCAGTCAGAAAAAAGACTATCAGAAAGATTATTTCAGCACTGTTCGGGAATCATTTAAGTCCTTTATAGAATTAAATTATCAATATAATGGCGGCAAAACCTACGATGCCGCAAGTGTTGCAATCAAGGAAAATATTCAAGAAAGAACGCCGGCCGCCCAAGCAGTTAAAGCCGTTGTGGCTCCAAAGAAAATCGATGAAGAAATCCAAGAGGAAATCAAAAAAAGAGTGCAGTCTCGAGCTTTTGACTATGAAGACACCGCAAAAACAGAATACTCCTTAAAGTTTGACGAATCCAAAGAAAACTTTAAACTTTATCAATATGGAGCAGAGATAGGATCAGGGCGCAAGTCTGCAGCTGGTGTTTATCTCGTATCCACACCAGGATTTACCGGTATAGGATTTACAGAGGACGATAACTTCATCATTGAATATGATGAGAATGGTGCGACTAAAAGAATCCTATTAATTAAATAAGTTTGACATTATAGGTGCTTGCCTACCTCAAAACCATGTTTGCCTAAGTATTGATTTCCGCTTTCAATAGCGTCACCTTCTAACGTAGTTCCCATACTGTCATTCCATCTATTCAAATAACCGAATAAGGAAATAACTCCTAACATTTCTACAATCTCACCTTCATTCCAATGTTGATGTAGCCGCTTTTGAATTGTTGCATCAACAGCATTAGGCACCTGACTTGCTGCTAGTGAAAAATCCAGTGCAGCACGTTCTGCCTCATTAAAAGCTTGATGTGTGCGGTATTCCCAGATATTGTCTAGTTGCTCTTGTTCTGCGCCATAACGTTCTGCAGCACGTATAGCATGCGCCTGACAATAGCGACAACCGGTAGCATTGCTGGAAACCCAAGCGATCATGCGTTTTAAGGCGCTAGTCACTCGACCTTCGTTTGCCATTACGGCTTTATTCAAATTGATAAATGCCTTTGAAATGGCTGGTCTGCGTTGCATGGTGAGGACAGAATTGGGGCAGAACCCTAAGGTTTCGTTGAAGAATTCAGCTAATTGCTTGGTTTCCTGATCATGGTCTGCGGTTAATGGGGTTACTAATGGCATGCTAAATTAATTTTTGGGAAGTTAGGAATTTGCGCTTTAATTTCTAATTTGCACAGGAACTTTCACTATGCGCTGGACACTCAAACCACAACCAGATTCTGAATTACAAAACCAGCTAGCAACAGATCTCAATATTGATCCTGTACTCGCAGGTTTATTGGTGCAACGTGGAGTTGACGCTTTCGCGAAAGCGAAATCCTTCTTCAGACCATCGTTAAAAGAGCTACATGATCCTTTCTTAATGAAAGATATGCATGTCGCTGTAGAACGTATCGAAAAAGCGATTGCAGCTGGCGAGAACATCTTAGTCTACGGCGACTACGATGTGGATGGAACGACCAGCGTTGCATTGATGTCATCGTTTTTGAAGAGCTATTACCCGCAAGTTTCCACCTATATTCCAGATCGTTATGATGAAGGTTATGGCGTTAGTTTTAAAGGGATCGATTATGCAAGTGATAATGATTTTACCTTAATTATTGCATTGGATTGCGGTGTAAAAGCCATTGATAAGGTTGAGTATGCTAAGGAAAAAGGTGTGGATTTTATCATTTGTGATCACCATAGACCAGGCAAAAACTTACCTAATGCGATTGCAATTTTAGATCCAAAACGAGACGATTGTTCTTATCCTTTTGATGAACTGTGTGGTTGTGGTGTTGGTTTCAAATTATGCCAGGCAATTGTCGAGTCTAACAATTGGGAATTTGAAATGCTTATTCCCTATTTGGATTTAGTTGCGACGGCAATAGGAGCAGATATCGTACCGATGGTTGGTGAGAATAGAATTCTTGCTCATCACGGTTTGCATGTGATTAATACGAGTCCGCGACCAGGATTTCAAGCTATTATTTCGCAGCTCAATAAGGTAGAATTAACCTCAACAGATGTTGTATTTACTATTGCGCCACGTATCAATGCGGCTGGTCGTATGAAACATGGATTGCATGCGGTAGAATTATTAACTGCATTAGATGTAGAAAGCGCTGTAATTCTTGCCAAAGAAATTGAAACTTATAATACAGACCGTAAAGAGACAGATAAGCTAATAACAGATGCAGCACTCTTACAGATTATTGACCAGCAGGATGAAAATCAATTTTCAACCGTGGTTTATGATCCTAGCTGGCATAAGGGAGTGATAGGTATTGTTGCGTCTAGATTGATTGAAAAATATTATAGGCCTACAGTAGTTTTCACAAAAAGTGGTGATATGCTGGCAGCAAGCGTGCGCAGTGTTCGTGGTTTTGATGTGTATAATGCCTTAGAACAATGTTCTGAGTTTATTGAGCAATTCGGCGGTCATAAATATGCAGCAGGTTTAACCTTGAAAGAAGAAAACTATGTTGCCTTTAGAGATCGTTTTGAAGAAGTTGTTTGTGGTACGATCAAAAATCAAGAAAGAACTGAAGAAATAACTATTGATTGTAAACTGCCGCTTGAATCGATTAATTCAAAGTTCTACAGAATCATTAAACAGATGGAACCTTTTGGCCCTGGAAATATGAATCCAATTTTCATGACTGAAAATGTGTTGGATACTGGATTTGCTAAAAACGTAGGAACAGAGAGATCGCATCTAAAAGCCTGCATAATCTCAAATAAAAAAGCATCCCAAAAATGGAATGCAATAGGTTTCAATCTAGGAGGAAAGTTAGAATCAATACAGGACAATTCAAGATTCTCCATAGCTTATTCCATAGATGAAAACACATGGAATGGTGCTACTTCATTACAACTACGATTGAGAGATATTCACAGTTAGTTGTCTAGCGTCTGCATAAAGTTCTATCAAAGCATCAAGTGATATAGGCTTCACTACAAAATCTTGAATATCTTTATAACGCCGTGCTTTTTCACGGTCTCTAGGGTCAATAGAAGAACTAACTAAGTAAACCAAGATATTTTTCTTGTCTTCAAGTAGAGAGAACTCGTCCATAAATTGCCATCCATCCATAAGCGGCATATTGATATCTAGCAATATGATATTGGGACTAGACAGGTTGTTTTCTTCGTTTTCCTGTAATTTCTCCAGTGCCTTTAAACCATCAGGAAAAACTTCAATACGATTTGTTAGATGGTGCATTTCTAACAATCTTTTTGTTGTAAACGTAAATATGGCATCGTCGTCAACAATCCATGTGTGATCTAATACCATATTTTAAAGTGTAATTTTGAACTTTGTTCCTACATTTTTCTCGCTTTGAACTTTAATAGTGCCGCCCATAGCTTCTATTTGGTTTTTAGTCATGTAAAGACCTATACCACGCGCATCTTTATTGCCATGGAACGTTTTGTACATCCCAAAAATTTTGTGTCCATTGACTTTCATGTCGATACCTTTACCATTATCCTCATAAACAATTCTACATTTAGCATCGTGTTTAAAAGCCGTGATTGTTATAATAGGCGGAACATCATTTTTACGGTACTTAATACTATTAGTCAATAAATTTAGTATGACACTATCAAGATATGCCGGTGCAGCTGCTACTGTCAAATCATCATCGATCTCTATATTGATGTTCACATGATTTTCCTTAATCTGTGCAGATATGTTCTCCATTACCTTGAAGATGTGTTCTTTTAAATAAATGTTACTCAACTCTATTTTTTCAGTATTAATAGCTACAACCTCATTGAGGTGACTTATTGTTTCTGAAAGCTGTGAGCTTGATGATGATAAGAGTCTTACAATATTTTGACGTTCATCTTCTATTGTTTCTTGACGATACAGATCAAGCAATACTTGAAAATTACTAGAATGAGATCTCAAGTTATGAGAAACAATATGTGCAAAATTCATGAGTCTTTCATTTTGATGCTCCACATATTTCGTAAAGGCTCGCAGCTCATCTTCTTTCTTCTTTGTATCAGAAATATCAATAACTTGAATAACAAGGTCAATAGGATCGCCATGTTCATCTTCAATTAAAGTCCCAATGACAGAACATACGACAAACCTACCAGTTGATTTTTTAAGATTAATTACGATTTCAAGATGTTCCAGTTTTTTATTCAACAAATCCGTAACTGAGTTGAAAAGACGAGGAAACTCTACTTTTGAAACAAATCTCTCTAGAGATGATGCCTTGATATGATCAGATTCATAATTAAGTGTTTCACAAATTTTGGGATTTGCTTCAGTAATACTAAAGTCTATAGGGTCAACTATTAACATTCCTACTCCAGATGCTTCAAAAACATCATGAAATTTACGTAAAGCCAGTTTATAGTTTAACTCTGACTCAACTTTATTAGTAATATCCTCAAACGTTCCAAATTGCCTAATACATACACCATTTTTCATGTCTGCCTCCATTACAGTGTGCACCCATTTCTCATCACCATTAGCAGTGATAATTTGAACTTCTGCTTCTAATCTCTCACCTGTAGTAAAGGATTTATTGAAAATGTCAGTAACTATCTCTTGATTGATTCCTGATTTGTAAAAATCTAACCCTTTTGTCACATCAGGAATAAAATCATCATCAACATCATGAATATCTCGCGTTACATGCGACCAGTATACTTCATTAGTTAAATGATTGACTTCCCAGGAACCTATTTTAGCTTTATTGGTAGCATCCATAAGAAGCTGATGCTCACGATCCAACTTAACCTTATGATTCATGGTGTCAGTAACGTTTTCAGTTGTTATTACGATTCCATTTATATTACCATTGTCGTCTCTTGTAGGTCCAACTGACCATTTAACCCAAATCTCTTGACCATCTATAGTGAATAAATCTGCTGGTTTAGACTCTTCCAACCCTTCGTTCAAAATACGTTGGTGCTTTCTTTCCCATTCCTTGTCCACAGGATACAAATCATAAAAACACTGCCCAATTATGTCTTCACTAGGTGTAGGAGCTTCTATCAACCATTTTTTAGAAAAGGCTATAATCTTAAGACTTCTATCTAAATAAATGATAGCTACAGGAGCGTGAGATATGGCATTGAATTGTAGAGAATCATCCATGAAGGCTATTGTTTGAAAAATGAAGTTAGATGTATTTTCTTGTTAATCCGGTGAACGACTACTAATTAAGGCTTTTTATAGATAAAAAGTAAAAATATCCGACCAAAAGAGTTAACAAAAGTTAAAGTAACAACGTTTCATCGATGGTGCGTTGTTTAAAATGTATGAATTTTCATACTATTACCATCAAAAGCTCCATAGGTATAATGCGTGATCCAATCACCTAGATTATAATACGTTGATGATTCATTTAGTTCTATTTCCATAGGTAAGTGCCTATGTCCAAATATGAAATAGTCTATATGTCCAGACTCCAGTTTGCGTATTGAATATTGCGCGAGCCATTCCTTTTCCTCACCTAAGAATACAGCATCTTCATCACCAGAGATCAGTTTATTCTTAACTGATAAATGTCGTGCGAGTCGCACACCTAGATCTGGATGGATCCATTTAAAGCACCATTGAAAAAACGGATTGGTAAAAACCTTCTTCATTCGCTTATAACCTTTATCGCCAGGACCTTTGCCATCGCCATGACCTATCAAGAATTTTTTACCGTTGAATTCAAACTCCTTAGGCTCGTGATAAACAGGAATATCAAGCTCGTCCTCAAAATAACCGAACATCCATAAATCGTGGTTTCCCACAAAGAAATAAATAGGAATTCCGCTATCTCGTATTTCTGCCAGTTTTCCAAGCACGCGCACTTGACCTTTAGGAACTACTGTTTTATACTCAAACCAAAAATCAAAAAGATCACCCAATAAGAAAATTGCCGCAGCATCTTCTTTAACCATATCCAGCCATTGCAAAAACTTACGCTCACGCGGTTTACTCAATTCTGGAGTTGGAGCACCCAAGTGATTGTCACTAGAAAAATAGATTTTTTTACCTTCGGGAATCTGCATGGCATCAAATATACTAATCTACCAGTGATGTACTGTAATCATCTCATAGTTCGCTATGTATTGAATGCTTATTGAATATCGCTTTCGCGAAAGCGAACAAAGAATAACTCTCTTACACTATATTTAAGACCATGATCAACAAGCGACTTCTCGTTAAAAACTTACTCGCTCATAACGACGAGAATAGTTTTTATGACAAAAAACTGCGCGTGGACCTGTCTAATAAAGAAGGAAAGGCAAAGTTTCTCAAACACATCTGCGCGCTTTCAAATTCAAATCCTGCAAACAACAGCTACATTGTTGTGGGCATTGATGATCGTACTAATGGCATTATGGGAGTCGATTTTTTTGACGATTCAAAACTGCAAAATCTCATCAACGCGTATTTAGAAAACCCACCGTTGGTGCAGTATGAGAACATTCCGTTCCCACATTTACCTGTAGATAAAGTTGTTGGTTTAGTCACTATACGTGCGCAGCAAGGAATCACGGCACTGCGCAAGAATATCTGGAAATATTATGGCGGTGCAGTTTTCTTTAGAGATGGAAGCATCTCGATGCCTAAGAATTTTGGTATCAGAGCAGATGATGTCAACTCAACTATCGTGACTGAAATTGAAAAAAATGCCAGTAATAATATTGAATTAACACTTGATCGCGTTCAGGATTTTATGGACCGGCGAGAGCATGGACTAGAAGCATTCTACAAGGTTTTTAAAGAGCAGTTCGTGATTTGCTGGTCTGGTAAAGTCAAAAACAAAAAAGAAAAGGATTACTATTATAGAGTAGATATTGAGATGGTAAATGAGCAAGTGCGGTTGTTCTACAGCGCGCTGGATGAGGTCCAGATCAGTTATGACGAGAATAGTTTCAGTATTCTGGAATTTGTAGAATTAGGATTGGGAGATCGCCAGGCCTATCATCCACTGGAACGGCAAACCTTTCGGTTTTTCCCTAATGGCACCTACCAGCTGGAGAATAAAATTTTATTCAATCCGCCGTATTATGATAGGCGTACATTACATCATATTTATAATGCAAACCTGTCATTGCTGGCACTTGCATCTAGTGGTCAGGAACTCACAGGTCAACAATTGAAAGATCTGCGCCAGCTACCGGAAACCATGCTCATTTGCCAGTTCAACAATGTAGGCGAACCCATAGAAAAAATGAACGCGCATAAACAAACACTTAAAAAATTTCCAGATACCTATAAGGCTTATAAAGAGTCCTTGCGTATCTTGAGAAAAGTAAAATATAATTCTTGAGAACACTTGTAATAGGAGACATACACGGCGGCCATCGCGCATTGACACAATTATTGGAACGCGTTGATCCACAACCAGATGATAAATTAATTTTTTTAGGAGACTATGTCGATGGCTGGTCACAAAGCTATGAAGTCATAGAAGAGTTTATATCGCTTGCGCGAAAGCGGAAAAAAAACAATCATACTGCTCCCATCTTTTTGCGAGGTAATCATGATGAGTTAGTGATGGATTTTCTGTTAAAAGGAGAGAAGAGAGAAAAATGGCTGCGTCATGGCGGTGTCAGTACAGTGGCAAGTTATTCTAACAGATCAGAATCTGAAATCGCAAAACACGTTGAGTTCCTAACTAACGAATTAGTAAATTTCTATGAGCTTAATGGGAACGGCTATTTCCATGCAGGATTTCATAACCTGAATGGACCGCATTACGAATACTACAGAAACTTGCCGTATTGGGATAGATCGTTGTGGGAAATGGCGCTGTGCATAGATCCAAATCTTTCAGAGGACGATCCTAAATATCCCAACCGGCTCAAGCTTTACAATGAGATTTTCATAGGTCACACGCCTACCACACGACTGGATTCCACAAAACCCATCCATGCGGCTAACATCTGGAACGTTGACACTGGCGCCGCATTTACAGGACCATTAACGGCATTGTGCGTAGAGACAAAAGAAATCTGGCAAAGCGATCCATTGCCAGATCTTTATCCTGATGAGAATGGACGTAATTAGTAGATTAGCTAGGATAATTTCGCTTTCGCGAAAGCGGAATACCTTCAAAATTAGTAACTTGAAACCATCAATCTAAAAACCAAAACCAAATGGGAATCTTCGATAAAATAAAAGAAAAACTGAGCCATGAATTTATCGATATTGTCGAGTGGCTTGATTATACAGACGATACGATTGCGCATCGATTTGAACGTTACCAGAACGAGATAAAAAACGGCGCAAAACTGATTGTTCGTGAAGGACAAACCGCAGTTTTTGTTAACGAAGGCCAGCTTGCAGACGTTTTCAAGCCTGGAACCTACGATCTAACCACGCAAAACATGCCGATTCTTTCCACGTTAAAAGGATGGAAATACGGTTTTAACTCACCATTCAAGGCTGAGGTTTATTTTGTCAACACACATTTATTTACGGACGAAAAATGGGGAACTAAAAACCCAATCACACTTAGTGATGAGCGTTTCGGTTTGGTAGAGATTCGTGCTTTTGGAACATACGCATTTAAAATTGCTGATGCCGGTAAATTCATCGTAGACATCGTTGGAACAGACAATAACTTCACAAATTTCGAAATTAATGAGCATTTAAAAAGCCTTATCGCCACACGATTTACAGATACCGTAGGTGAGGCAAATTTGCCTATTGAATTATACGCAGCAAACACATCAGAACTTTCTGAAACTTGTCAAACGGTAATGAAGCCAGAGTTTTTGAGCGTTGGGATATCGTTAGAGAAATTCTACATTGAGAATGTTTCTATGCCTGAAGATCTTAAGAAAGAGATTTTTGAATACAGCCGCATTGACAAGATTGATCTAGACAAGCTCACCAAATTCAAAACTGCCAAAGCCATTGAAGCTGCCGCAAAAAATGAAGGTGGAACCGCGGGCGCTGGAATGGGAATGGGAATGGGATTTGTGCTCGCACAGCAAATGGGCGGCATGATGTCACCACAAATGGGTGGACAATCACAATCATCGCAACAAAACCAGGCAGCAGCAATGCCGCCACCTATGCCGCAAGCCGTTCAATATTTCTATGCATTAAACGGCACGCAAACTGGATCGGTTCCATTTGAACAATTACGCGCACTATTTGCGGGAAGAACTATTAACCGCGATACCTTAATCTGGAAAAGCGGTATGGAAGCCTGGAAACCACTCAACGAAGTTGAAGAATTGAAAACGTTTTTAGGAGGAAATACGCCACCGCCACTTTCTTAAATTCCAAATATTAAAGTCAGATCGAACATCATATACAGAGCTTGTCGAAGTACAGTCGAGAACGATTTAGTTTTATAGAATATCAACAGTTAAGCAATTTCCTATTCTTGATTTGCTTCTCAAATT
>Ga0115567_10003956_pt1 | contig 14523 bp, 16 predicted proteins | sample COGITO_mtgs_1204_2_FD_88679 | JGI IMG/M metagenome (GOLD analysis project Ga0115567, IMG submission 88679) | Pelagic marine microbial communities from North Sea - COGITO_mtgs_120412 | ecosystem: Environmental > Aquatic > Marine > Epipelagic | place: Germany:Helgoland, sampling site Kabeltonne... | reverse complement strand
GTTAAGAAAAGATTTTGACTTACCAGTGGAGTAAATAATTCTTTTTATAATTATTTCATTATCTTCAATAGGGAAGCCTAAATCGTCAAAGTAATTAATAATTTCTTTATCGTGACAACTAAAAATTGCTTCTATCGTAGAGAACTCACTATCACGTCGTACAAGCTTCTTATCTGCTCGAGAACCTAGTACAAGTTGAATGGCATCAAGGAGCAAGCTTTTACCCGAACCAGTCTCTCCAATAATTGCATTAAAAGAATTTTCAAACTCAACTGTTTGATCAGTGAATGTTGCAAAGTTTTTAATTGAAATATTTTTTAAAAAAAGTTTGTCACTCATAATTACCTTGTTTGTCTTCCGTGTATAAGTTTTTCTTTTAAGGTGTGAAAGTAGGTTCTATCATCATTTTTAATAAGCTTAATTGTTCTTGTTGTCACTCTACTGATAATAGCTTTATCACCCTTGTCGAAGTCTACTACGACCTGGCCATCTAAAGTTATAATAGAGTTGCACATATTGTCAGTAACACAAATAGATATTTTGAAATTATCTGGAACCACTAGTGGCCTATGCGTAAGTGAATGAGCACAGATGGGCGTTAGAATAAAGGCTTTAACATCTGGGTGAACAAGAGGACCACCTGCGGCTAAAGAATAAGCTGTAGAACCAACTGTAGAGCTTATAATGAGTCCGTCTCCAGATAAATTATAGATATGCTCATCGTTCGCTTCAACACTGAGTGTGAACATCCTCGCAATATCATTCTTAGAGATAACGGCATCATTAAGAAAGTGATAAGTTTTATTTTTAAGGCTTAGTTTATAAAGTTGCTTTTTATCTATTTTATAGTGTCCCGCAAAGAGTACATTCAGCTTTTCGTAGAATTCTTTTTTTTGAAATTCTGCGATAAATCCTAAGTGTCCTAGGTTTACCCCAAAAACAGGAGTCTTAGGGTTTATTTTTCTGCTTAGGCCTAGCAAAGTACCATCACCACCCAAAGATATAACTAAATCTAGATTTTTATAAAATGATTTAGGCTCTATAAAAGAGAACTTTGATTTTACTGATGGGGTAAGCTTATCAAGCCTCTTCGACTCTTTTTCTAAAATATAAACTTCTTTATTTCTTTTAAATAACCATCTAATAAAGTTTGAAATAATATTATTAATATCATCAATCTTTGAAGGTTTTAATACGATACCAATTTTCGTCAATTCTTTACTCATGTAGTTTTCCATCGATCATAGTTTTAATTGCATTTGCTATATTTTTAAATGGTTTGTTCAAAAGTATGCAATTGTAACCCAGAGCTTTTTCTAAAACTTGCTCTGATGAATAGGCTGTAATAATAACAAATTTATTTGATATTTCTTTAAGATCATACTTACTTTTTGATTCTTCGATAATGTCAAAGCCAGTAATATCTTTTAGCATTAGATCGCAAACAATCCTGTCATATTCTTTGTTTTTAATAAGTTCAATAGCATCTTTGCCGTTGGACGTAACATCAACGTCTACTTTGAACTTCTCTAAAAGCTTTTTTAGTGACTGCTGGATTAGAATTTCATCTTCAATTATCAGAATATCCATAAGGTAATATTAGATCAAAAGATGCACCTTTACTAGTTTGCAAGCAATTTAACTGCCCTCCAAGCTTCTTGGCCAAATTTTTACAAATGGCCAGTCCAAGACCTGTTCCTTTATCCTTTGTAGTATAAAAAGGAGTGAAGATATCTCTGACAAGCTCCTCACTGATCCCTGGACCATTATCAGTAAAGTTTATAAATAACGAGTTATTCTCTAGTGTAAACACAATTTTTAGCTCTGGTGAGCTGAGCTCTTGGCATGCCTCTGCAGCATTTACAATAAGGTTGAAGAAAATTTGAGCAAGCCAAGTACTGTTGGAGTTTATAGTAATTTGAGACTCATCAAGTTCTTTACTTTCAATGTGAATTAAACGCTTTAGGTTCCTGCTCTTACTTTTAGTTAGGGTAAAGACTTCATTTAATATTTCTATTACATTTAAGTCTTTAAACTCTAAGTTATCATCGTAGAGGTCTTTAAAGTTTTCAATGATGTCTTGGGATCTCTTAATACTTAAGTTGATCTCTTTTACAAACTCGTGTTGGTCATCATCTAGATCCTCTAGGAGTAAAAGTTCACTTGAGAGTTGGAGACCGAAAAGGGGATTACTAAGCTCATGTTTTAATGTGTTGAATAAATCGCCTAGAAGAGTGACTCTTTCTTGGTGAAATATATCTGCTTGATCAAGTAGACTTGAGTTATCTTTATCAATTAAGAAGTAACTATCGGGGTCAATATTAATTTTTACAGGTTTATTTTTAAATTCATTTATATTTGAAAAAATACAAGTTTTGCCTTTATAGAACTTAAAGTTATAAACTGAGCTCTCTAAAACTTTTTTAAACATTTTTATCTGCTCAGCTTCTTTAGTATTTTCTACTAAGGGCTCAATATAGTTCTTTAGTATAGGAGCTAAAAATTTTAGAAAAAATTTATCTTCTTTTTGTTGAGGTAAAAAATCATCTCTTCCAATTATCAATATGACACTATGAAAGCGAAATGAGAATTCATGGGCCAAAAATGTACCCATAATATCAAACGGAGTCCCTTTTAGAGAAATCTCCCCAAAGGATCTGTCTTTAGATTTTTTTATACTGTTAAAAAGATTCGTGAAAATCTCAACGGAAAACTTCGTCGAGTTGATAGTGGACTTAGTGTATTCAAAGTTCAAAGACTCTCTTTCTCCCTTTTCATGTACAAGAAGATGAATCTTAGAGAAGTGCTTCAGCTCTTTTAGCTTGAATAATTTTTGAACAAAAGAATGAAGGTCTGTGTCGTCCTTAAAGTTTTTGAATAACTTTTTTGTGTATATAAATTGCTTACTGTTTTGGGCCAAAGTTTTTTCCACTTTGGCCAGATTTACTAGTTTAGGTTTTTTATTTTTTGATTTTGATAAAAGCTCAATCTCTTTATCTAAAGAGAGTTCGACTTTTTTATTTTGGGAAGAGCTTGAATTTTCCATTGAGTTAGATTATCTATTAGCTCGTGTTCTAGCAAGTCCTCTAGGATTATAGTGTCTTCTTTTTTATATGCTGAATTTATAGCTTTAACGATAAATAAAAGATGTACTTCAAGCTCTTTAATTGTAAGACCAATTTCTAGCTTGCTGTTGGAATCAACGTTCAGAGTCTGATGAATATGTGTCATGAGCTGAATAAAAATATCAAGTTTTTCTATGACTTTGTATAGGCTCGATTCAGCAATAGAGCCTTGAGCTAAACAGCTTCTGACATCGACAGTCAAGGAGTCGATAAAGTCAGGAAGATAGTCTAGGGTATCTTGGGCTATACTTGATTTATTTTGAGTCTTAAAGTTTATTGACTTACATTCACTGATCTCAAAGCTCATAAGAGACTTGTCCATTCCAGGACTCATGGTCTTATCATCTATTAAAATCTGTGTAAGAAATTGACCCTTTGCGAGATACTCATCTTTTAACTTTGGTATAAGTTCACCAATTGTTCTTAAGTTCTCAGTGTAGATCGGACAGTGACTATTATTGATCATCACGTTTGGCATCCTGCCTCCTAAATATCTTTAGTTGTATTCCTATCTATTATTTTTGGTCCTAAAGTAGTATTTGTCAAATCCTCGACAAATGACAGAAAGTTTTGGGCCTCGTAATAGGATACTAAATTACTCTGAGTAATTTGTGCTAAATCTTTACCTTTGGAGTTGAGCCTATTGATATAGAAAAAATCATGTACTGGTTTTAAAAGTTTATACTTGTTAACTGTAACGAGTAAGAGCTTATCAATTTCAGCAAGTTTTTTAATTTGCTGCTGAATATTTTTAGTGTCGGACTTTTTAGAGCTAGTTTCTTCAAGGATAGCATTACAAGTAATCATGGCATGATGGAAAAGCTCATTCATGTACTCCATACCATCTTTTAATATTCTAAGTGTATGAATAGATTCTTGGTTGAGCTTAGGAATACTCATCTCTAGTTCTAAGTCGTTTAGGTAGTAGCTAAAGCAAATCCTAAGGAACTTCCTCATAACGTCTTGAGAGCTACATGTATCCTCTAGGAGGTTGTTAAGTCTCAGTCCCCCAAGGTCAAACTTAGAGTTATAGATTTTGATACCCTGAAGGGAAAAAGTATTTACGTTTGTTTTGAGTGACTCACTAGTAAGTGCTCTACTCGCTAATTTTTCATTTGCAATAAAATTTATGAGTTGTGGATTTATATCTTTTAGCTCATGTGTATCTGAGCAGCTCGTCGTTGAAGCGATATTTACTACCTTGTCACAATAAGGTGAAGTTTCGTGAGGCTTAACTGGACCTAAAGAGATGATAATTGATTCTTTCTCTGCAATCGATGCTAGGTGAGAAACCATTGAGTCATGGCCAATAAAGAGCTTTGAATTTTTAACCTCATTAAAGCTCTCTTCGATATTAAGCTTAGAGGTTTGATTATTGATTCTATGTGAAAACTCTTTTAGAGTTGGAGTTAATGTAATTAATTCTGCGTTAGCTATATCTGCTTTCGCACCAAGAATTGTTACACTGTAAGTTGGATTTGACTTTAAAAGCTTAAAAATAAGCTCACTCCAGCGATGTGGCTCCCAGCATTTCGTTTTATCTGAAGCAAAAGGATGAAGAGTAATCGTATTTGTCGGTGTCATTGTCACTGGAAAACTGTGATTGTCTTTTGCTCCAAGAATATTTTTATAAATGTCGACAAGATTAAATGGGCAATGAGTTGAGTCTAGAATGTTTGAGTAAACATACTGGCTCCATCTATCATCAATGACTAGTTCATTCTTAGAACTTCTTTTTATACCCATTTTATGTTTGGATTCGATTAAGTTCATTAAGTATGAAGATGAACTTGAGTAACTAAAGTTTACAATAAGATCAAGCTCCAGCTCATTAACTTCATTTAGGAAGCCATTCAAGTTCTCTTTGGCTGAGCCTAGAGTTTTTGTTCCAACAGGAAAGAAGTCACTCGTCTCAAAAAGAAAAATATCATCAAATGTATCTTGAAGAATAAAAATTAGGCCTTTGGCCATATCTCGTCTCGCAATTAAGCTTAGAGAGATATTTGGATTCTCAAGTTTTAATTGTCTGGCCGCTTGATAAGATTGAAGGATATCTCCAATTCTTGTCATTTGAAGAATACATATTTTTTGATGACTCATTTTTTACCTTCTTCTTCAATTAAGTTTGAAAGTAAAAGTATTTTAAGTTCATCAGAGCTTAACTCCTGATTAGAGTTAAGCTTTTTATTCATATCTTTTATATTTAGTTCTAATTCTTCCTGAATTGACATAAATACTCCTAATTAAATTTCGATTGATTGATCCATTCTCTTTTGGGGTCTAAGCATATCTTCAACAATTGTAATTAGCATTTGAAGATCATCCTTTAGCTCGTACAGGCAAACCTCTATCGCTCTGAGGTTTCCATCTTTATCACCGCTTGGAAGGTTCTCAAGTTTTGCTTCAAAAATGCAAAATGGAGCGCTAGTAATAGTGTTTGCAAGTGCTTTCTCGTTTATCTGATCTAGGTTATTTAAAAAGTTTTGAGAGTGCACTTTTGAGTTATTCGCCATAGGAGCATTCCTTATGGAGCCAAGAACTGTTTTTAGTGAATTATCAATCTCTTCTTTAACTTTAAATAGATAATCAGTTAGAACCTTACTATCAACAGCATTTCTTAAGTGGTTTGTAAGTTGCGTTGATCTAGTTTTTCCCAGCAGTTGAAAGTGGTAATATCTCGTTAGGTGATAGTTTAATTCCTCTTCAATATCTACTGGCCCATTTATTTGCGTCTCCAATAAAGAGTAGTCATCATAAACAATTGCGTAAGTCTTATTTGGTGAGTTTACCTTATTAACTGATAAAGTCGTCTCTAGTTCTTGATTAATTATAAAGGCCAAGTCATTTTTTACTGAATTGACTTCATTCGCGTATATCGCATAGCCATTGTTTAATAAATAGCTAGCTTGACTAAAGCTTTTGTCTTTAACTTCAATGGTTTTGATATTTAAGGCATCTGACATTATAAGAGTATTGTTCTCTAATGAAACTAAAAGATCAATGTTTCTGAGTACAGATGGTAGTGCCTCTGATTTGGCATTAATAGAAACAATTGAATTATCAAATCTTTTGTTAATGGCATTTATAAGGTTAATCTCTTTTGCTGTACCTTGTGTCAGAATAACGGGACAAACGCTCTCATCTAGATTGATATCTTCAATAAGTGAACAGAGCATATCTTCTTTAAAAATGAGGCCTGAATAAGAATGCTCAACATTAATAGCTATAATTCTCTTTGAGCTTATTGAGTTATGAAATCTAATCTTATCAAAGTTAGATTTTGCAGTTGCATCTAGGTTAGGATCAGACTTTAGTCTTTTATATGAGTGAATATGCTCAATTTGGGACATTTGATGACGAATAAGCTGTCTATTAAGTATGTGTTTGTTTTGTTTTGGCATTGCAAAGTTTTGATAACTGGCCCAAATATTGTGAGTTAAAGGATTTCCTGTTGGTGCAATCATTGTTCCGAAGCTTTCTTTTGCATCAAAAATAGAAGCTAAATAAGAGCTAGTTAAATCGTTTGAAAAATTACAAAAGATATCCCATTGTGTTTCCATACAGGTCGAAATTGACTCAAAAAAAGAGTTAAGAGCAAAGGCATCCGAATATATTGGATTCTTTAAAGTCGACGAAATATCATCTTGATCTAGTGAAAAAAATTCATCTACATAGTTTAAAGTTTTAACTAACCCAGTATGCTTTTTAAGGGTTAATACTTTTATTTCGCTAATAGGATGTTTTGCCTTAAGCGAAGTTATATAATGAGATACTGATATGACATCAGATTCTTTATCTAAGATTGAAATTAAAATTTGTTTCATCGTATTACCTTATCTCAATGAGTCTATTGCTAATAAAGCAAAGTCTAGTTTTGTTTGAGCACCTGTATTCGTTTTAATTGTATTGAGTCTTGATTCAAATGATTGCGCTTGTTCAGTAAAGTATGCATCTCTTATCGTGGGAGTAAGTAAGTGTTTGTAGTCCTTAAAAAGTACTGGCGCCTTATAGCTTAAAAAGTCTTTATAGAAGTCTTTTTCAAGATCAAATGAAAGCTCGTGCTTTAAAGGAGCGGGCTTAGATTTTAAAAATTGAACAAAGTCATAGTTTTCAAAAACTTCAGATGAATTCATTGGAGAAGTTATTGAGACTCTATGGTTTTTAAAGCCTCTAAGATTATTAAAGTCATTAACAAGTTTTGTATTTGGTTCAATGACAATAATTGAATAAGATGTATAGTTTAAGGATTCAAGGTGCTCAACAAGAGCATCAACATGATATCCAAAGCCTAGGCCAAATATTAAAAAGTTTGTATTCGCATTAATATTCTGCTGATTATTTTCAATAAATGATAGTGCTTCTTTTGTTGGATTATAAATTGAATGCAGATGAACTCCATTAATAACGGGAACTAAATCGCCATCTCTAGATTCTTTTAATTCATAACTTTCTATCGAGTTCATTTTCTTTAATCCTTATTTGGTCGAGCTAAGATTATAACCCTTTAAATTCTCTTTGTTTTTAAACGTTTTAGCAATTTGTAGCTTGGTTTTTTCTTTTTCATTTTCAAGATAAGTGAGTATTTCCTGATTGAATAACTCCATTTTTTTTAAAAACTTATTTAACTCTTTATTAAATTCATCCTTCATTGGAGCATCTACTTCTAGCTTTATCTTTAAACTTTTAAAAATATTGATTAGAGAAGTTCTTTGATCTAAGTAGATCAATAAAGAATCAGTATTTTCTTCTCTTATAAAGCTCTTGCAATCAGCGCTATTGATTGCAATCTTTTCAATAATTTCTAAATAGAGATTTTGTATTTTTTCTCTCATTCTTTCTCTTGTGCTCTTAAGCTTTTAATTGCATCTGACCAACCTGAGTATAGGGTATTTAAAACACCTAAAACGCCTTCAAGTGGTTCTTTATCAATATTTAAATTAGCTTGAGTACTTGAGTAGAGCATATAGTCATAAAGTGATGAAAGCTCTTTGGCCACATCGCCGCCAACTTCAAAGTCTAAACTATTGTGTAGTTCAATAATGATATCTTGAAACTTTCCAATGAATTCACCTTTTTTGGCAACATCTTTTGCTTCAATAGACTCTATCGCTTTTTTGCAGTTTTTTATCGCAGCTTGATAAAGCATTAATAGTATCTGCTCTTTACTGGCCGTTTGTATTGACGTTTTCTTGTAAGCACCTAATCCATAGCTCATCTGATCCTCCTAATATATTAACCTAATTGTGTTACTGGGTTACTCATACCTGCAAGCCCCGCTCCTTGACCTTGAATCTTTGCCATAGTTTCTTCAAGTCTAGCGAATTTAGCTTTTAGGTTCTGCTCTTTTTTATCTATTTGTCTTTGCTTGTTCTCTATCTTTCTGTCGATTTGATCTACTTGGGACCTTAAACCATTTTTTCTTGTTGTAAGAATCCCATTTGGATTTTTCAAAGCTCCGCCCACAACGTTTTCAAGGTTATCCATGAAGCCTTGAGTTTTACCATCTTCAATAGTGTATTTACCTGCAATTATTTGTGCGACTTCAGTATAATTCTCGGCCAATTTACTTTGAAATTTGTCGCCATCTAACTTTATTAAACCATCTCTTTGAAAAGTTAACCCTAAGTCTCCAATTCTTCTTGTGCCAAAGTCAGTTTTTATTGTTTTAAAAATCGCACCTCTTAATCTACTCTCTAGAGTTTGAAGTGTGATGTCCCCACCAAGAGTCTGGCTGGTATCAACACTCTCATCAAGAGTATTTTGTTGCTTAATAAACTTTAAAACTTCATTTATATTACTAACAAGATCTGTAACTTTTTGAGTGATCTTAGATTGATCTTCTTTTATTGCAACTGTGATCTCTTCACCTGGTTTTGCTTTTTTTAAATCTAGCGTTACTCCTGGAAGAAGCTCTGTTGAGCTATTTTTTGGAATTTCAATTTCAAAACCATCAAGTTTTATTTTTGCATCCTGAGCATCTCTATGGGCATCAAAGTAAAGATCCTCCATACCGTCGACAAGATAAATTTCTGGAAAAATAGCTTTATTATCATCACCAGTTTCTTCTAAACTTATAATAAGTTTCCAAGGTGCATCAGAGCCATCCCCTGAGTTAACTACAGTTGCATGCATTCCATTGCTGCTATCTTTATTAATTAGCTTGGATATTCCTGTTAGTGAGGAGCTATCTTCATCTACGTAGACTTCTTTTACTTCACCATCTGGAAGCTCGTATTGAATATAGCCAACTCCCATGTAGGTTTCATCTTTATCCTCTACACCATTAGACATGGCCGAGGACTTTTGTGCTAATTGAACGACTTCGATTTGATATGTACCGGGCTCGGCCAAGTTCTTGTCGACCTTAGCTCCTATATTATCGCCGCTGACATCGACTTTTAATTCTCTAAAACTTCTTGCTGATTTATTTGCGAAGATATTTCCACGAACGGCTTCAACTTTGGACGTAAGGTCTTTTACTAAGGCTTGCTTGTTAGCTAGCTTAGCTTTTCTTCCTTCCATTTGTTGGATAGGTATCTTCTCTGCCGCAATAATTTGCTGAACAATATCTTTAGGCAGACCTGAATTTATTGATCCAAACGATATACCCAATAGTCCTCCTGACTCGATTCACACAGCACTTCCATGGCCGTAGGGGCGTCTCTAATAGAATATCATAGGAAGAAATTGATGCAATAGGGAACAATATGAGTTAAGATTTTTAAAAAGAAAAATAACGGCCCTTGGGATGGGCCGCTAAACGGATTAGGATTATAGGATTTAAGAGTTTGCAAAATCTCTTACTAAACTTGTCGGGTATTATGATAAAAGCTTTAGCAAAAAGGTCAGATATTTTAAAAAAGAAGTACGCATTCTTTATAAATCGAATACTTACGTACTTGATGTTTTTACTTATTCCTATATATATCGAGAGTATTGGAAAGATGAACCTTTTTACTCAGTCGGTTATCCTGATTATATATATGTTTTTCATGGGTGGTCAGTGGTACCTACTTGGTAAAGAAGTCGATCACAGATTCAAAATCTACTATAAGGCAAATTCTTCCATAGAGAGAATTCTCTACAGACTTGTATTGGGAACAGTTTTAACAATTGTCCTATTCAATATATTTTCTTTGTTTCCGTATTCAGTTAGTCAGGTACTATTTTGGATCTTCTATGCTTGTGTTGGCCTTTTTTATTCTTGGCCTACTAGGGGAAAAATCATTGAGGAGTCAATGACCGGCCAATTTGGTGAGTATAAATTTTTGGATTCATTTGAAAGAACTGTACTTGTTACTGCGACAATAATGTTTTTTGTTTCTGTTCCCCAAATTCCTTTATTTCAAAATATAGACGCATTGAAAATTTATTTAGATCCTGGTGAAAATATACATTTTTTTATTTGGAACTTTTTAAATATTAATTACGTACCATTTGCGTCAAACGCTAAACTATTTAATCTGGCCTGGAACTTTCATTTTTACTTCCTAGGTCTGGGTACATACTTAATGGCTTTTTATGCTCTTCTAAGGTTTTTCTTCTCAAGAAGACTCTCTATTTTAGGAGTATTTGCAATCATCTCGACATGGTCATTTTCATTGATTCTTACAAATAATATTGCTCAAAGTTTTACGACTACATTTTTATTAATATGGGTTTGGAGTAATCTTTGGTCCATTAAAAGTGAAACATATCGATCTGGATTATTTACAGGTTTAGTTTTGGCCTTTGGAGTGATGATCAATATTCAGTATATATACTTGGTTCCAATAACACTTTGTTTTACCTATTTTAATTTCTTAAAACAAAAAACGACTTGGTACAAAAGACAGTGGCTAAAGTATAATACATTGGGTGTAGCACTGAGTTTAATAATCATTTTTACTCACTTCGAGCTAGGTAAAGTTTTTCAGGGTATAGGTTTTAGTTGAGTCGTAAATTTTGGAGCTAAGTATATTTCAAGAAAAGCATTCTTTACACTTTCAATAATTGGTCTATTAATGATCTTTTTAAATAAGATAAAGAGTCTAAAGATTAAAATGAGCTTTTTAAATATTGATCAAAATAAGCTTTTAGAGTTATTCTCGCTGGTCCTGGTAATTATCATCTTAGGTGCTGTTATAAACCCACTGTACGTCGAGGGCTTCTCAATACTATGGTTCATTGCTTTTTTAAGTTTAATTCCATTAGAGTGGATATTTCAGTCCATTCATCGGTTGAGATCTAAACGTAATATCATATATGTTCTGTATATATTAGTTTGCTTATTGGACTCTCACTTTGAAGGAAGAGTGCGCTCTTTAGTAAAATTACTCTTTAGCGACGATATATCCAAGTATATTAATCAGTTGTAACTGTCCGTTATAATTGAATAATATTATTATTATCTTGCGGCAAATCCAAATACGAGATAAAATTTAAGAAGGTTTTAAGTATCGTGGCAAGGAGGTCATATTGCTTAGGTCATCTATCTCAAGTTCAATGTTTACACAGTTTAGTTCTGGCTATCAAACCTACTCTCAAAATCAAAATCCATTCGTCTACGTAGACCCTGAAGGTAACATTAAGTTACTTACTGATGTCGTTAAAGATAATGGCGATGACGAGGGTATTTTTGCAGTAGGAATGGCCGACGATGGTTGGATGGAGTTCCTAGCTCTAAAATAATGTGTAAGATATGTGAATAAGGCCCTTGACTTCACTCAAATGGCCTTATTTTTGGGGATAACTCACCTTGCAGTGCGGGGCTTGGGTAAATAACTTATCTTTACGGTGAGAACATGTAAGATTGACCACTAGTTAAGTTGTTGATTTTATATTGTTTTTCAATTTTTTGACTATTCTTTTCTTGCTTTTTGATAAATTAAAAATTTTGTGGATAACTAAATATTTTATGTGGATAGAAAGGTAGTTAAATTGTTAAAAACTGAAATTTTTGAAATTTTAAGGGAAATAAAGCTCGAAATCGAAGAAAAGATGTCTAGCTTTCTACACAAACCCTTAAATTCTCATAGAAAGAATGACGGAACTCTAGTGACGCAGATGGATTTGTTTATAAGTGACATTTTTGAAAATAAATTTAATTCCAAATTCCCAAAAATAAATTTTTATAGTGAAGAGAAGCAAAAAGAATTTAAATTTCCACTCATTATACTAGATCCTATAGATGGAACGCGAGAATTTGCTAAGGGGATGGATGAGTGTGCAGTATCCTTTGGAATTTACTACTCTGAGGCCTTTGATGACCCAAGAAACTTCTCATGGATTTATAACTTTAAAACTGGCCTAGAAGTATCCTCGGAAGCCTCAAAGCTAAGTACTGTTAAAAGAGATGATCTATTGGGTTTTGTCTCAAATACTGAGTTTGAGAAGGGCCTGTACCCAGAGGGAAATATAAGGCCAGTGGGGAGTATCGCTTATAAGTTGGCCTTGTTAATTAACGGTGACTGTGACTTTGTAATAACTAAGAAGCCTAAGAATATTTGGGATATTGCTGCAGGGACTCATCTATGTAAAAAATTTGGTTTTGAGGTGAACTTTCTAGAAGGTGACTCAACTAAAATTACTAGCGATTTGTACCAAGCGCCTATGATCTGGTGTCGTAAAAATAATATGAATCAGTTGATTGATCAGTTCAAAATTGAAAAAAAGTAAAGATAATAAACTAAATAAGTACTCATTCCAAACCATCCAAAAGTATATTTCTTCAAAATAACGAAAGAGGAAATATGCTATTAAAATCACATCTAAAAAAGATAACGACAACAATTACACTGATCGGTGAAAGTGGAACGGGTAAGAGTTCACTGGCGAGATCGATACACCTAGATTCGGCTCTATCAAATTATAAATTTTTACAAGTTAATGTAGCATCATTGAGTAAAAGTCTTTTTGAGAGTGAGCTATTTGGACATATGAAGGGAAGCTTCACTGGAGCTCATAGCGATAAAAAGGGTCTTCTTGAAGAGATAGGACGAGGAACGCTTTTTTTAGATGAAATCTCTGATTTGGGTGTGGAGTTGCAGGCAAAGTTATTGACTGTTCTAGAAGAGAAAGAATTTTATGCTGTTGGGTCAAGTACAGTTAAGAAGTTTCATGGAAGAATTATTTTTGCGGCCAATGAACAGCTTGATCAATTGGTAGATAAGGGTAAAATGCGTTTTGATTTCTATCAGAGAATTAAGACTTTCACATATCAGCTAGAGCCACTTAGAAAAATAGAAAACCGGCAAAAGTTAATCTTAGAGTGCCTAAACAATAAAAAGGTTCAATATCAAAACTTTTCAATCCTCTTGAGCTCTAGAGCATTGAATAGACTCGTTAACTATGACTTCCCAGGGAATTTTAGAGAGCTCCACTCAATCCTAGAGTACATTATCGTTTTGGGAAAAGGGAGAATTGAAGAGTATCAGCTACCAATATCAACAAATAAGCGTCTATTTATTGACAGTGATAAGTATTCAGATGCATTGGCAATTTTTGAGAAAAAATTCTTAGAGAAGATGCTCAAAAAGTATCATTATGGGATCAATATCACATCTGAGAAGATACAAATTAGTAAGGTAACTTTAATTTCAAAGATAAAAAAATATGGTATTAATATAAAGGAATTAAAAGAAATTAGTAGAAAGGCAAGTTAGTATGGGCTTTAAAGTTAAAGATCACTATTTTGAAAAAGCAAAGAAAGATAACTACTTCGCTAGAAGTGCTTACAAACTAGAAGAAATTAATAAGAAATACAAGATCCTCTCAAAGGGAATGAAGGTTTTAGATCTAGGTTATTATCCTGGATCATGGACTCAATATACTTCAAGAGTTATTGGGGAGAAGGGATTAATTGTTGGAATTGATATTCAAGAAGTTAATACAAAGCTTGAGGCCTTACCCAATGTTAAAGTATATCAAAAAGATATAAATGACGTCGTCGACTTAAAAGACTTAGGTGTTGAGGAGCAGTTCGATACTCTCATCTCTGATATGGCGCCATCTACAACTGGTATCAAATCAGTAGATCAAGCAAGAAGTTTAAACTTAGTTGAAATGGTTTTTTATCATTTACCAAAATTTTTAAAAAAAGGTGGCAACTTCACTATAAAAGTTTTTGATAGTAATGATGCTCAGGTTTACTTAAAAGCGCAACGCTCACTTTTTGAAGAGTACGCATTTTTAAAGCCCAAATCAACAAGAAGTGTTAGCAAAGAATTCTTTGTTATAGGTAAAGGGTTTAAAGGATGATTTATAATATACTATTACTAGTATCGTTTAGTGCAATTGCAAATTTAAACTTTGGAAAAGACTTCACATTTACAAAGACATCAGAGACAGATATTCGAGAGATGTTAACAGAGGAGATTTTTTCAACTAATCACTTAGCCGAGCAGATTGATGTCAACGG
>Ga0115567_10003954_pt1 | contig 14523 bp, 15 predicted proteins | sample COGITO_mtgs_1204_2_FD_88679 | JGI IMG/M metagenome (GOLD analysis project Ga0115567, IMG submission 88679) | Pelagic marine microbial communities from North Sea - COGITO_mtgs_120412 | ecosystem: Environmental > Aquatic > Marine > Epipelagic | place: Germany:Helgoland, sampling site Kabeltonne... | reverse complement strand
TCCTCATCTCCATAAACTGGTGAGTAGTCAGGATAAAATAACTCTATATTGTCTTGAGCTAGAAAGCCTAAACGTTCTTGCTGAGATTTTTTATAAAAGTGAGCTCCAGCAAAAAAGATTCCTACAAGAACAACTACTGAAATAATGATTGGTATTAATTTATTTTTCATTTTTTTCTCTCCTTAGAAGAAATAACAAGGCCACAAGAATCAATCCAAATGATATGGCCGAAAGCATAGGGATAGTTATAAACCCTAGCCAATTTATATATACTGTAGAGCATGGAACTCCTGCGCGACATGGTGACGCAGACTCAGGAACGATGCCGTAATGTAGTAAATTATGATAAAGAGCTATAAAAAGCCCGACGCCAACGACGGGCAATGAATAACGAATAGTATATTTAACAGGTTGAAACATTCCTACAAGAAATAAAATTACTAAAGGGTACATTGCAATTCGTTGATACCAACAAAGAGTGCAAGGCGCATAGCCTATGATGTCACTGAAAAACAGACTTCCTAGAGTCGAGACTAACGCAACAAGCCAACATATTAATATTACAATATATTTTAAATTTAAATTCATGCTAAATCCTACCTTAAGCTCTATTCTACATTTTCTTAGTGCAAAGTCGAATTGAAATTTTTATACACGACTTCAGGTATCACCTAGCCAATGATAATGTTCATTTTATGCAAAAAATTTTAACTCTAATATTAATACTAATGTCCACCCAGCCCCTAGCTTCAAAGCTTTTCTACAAGGACAACTTCCTAACCTACTATACGACTCACAATATAAATCAAGAGAACTCTAATATTGATAGACTCGTAATCGTAGTTCACGGCGCTCTAAGAAATGGAGACGAGTACTTTGCAGATACAGTTATCGCTGCCAAAAAGCATGGTGTGCAAAATAATACAATGATAATCGCTCCTCACTTTAGAAGGCAGTCCGATAAAAGAGAAAAAGGTGAAATCTATTATGGCAATCACTGGACCACAAAGTGGAAGTATGGCTACGACTCTCAAGATAGTGACAAGGTAAGTTCATTCACTCTAATCGATACACTTATTAAGCGCATTTATAACTCGAATCTATTTCCCAATTTAAAAAATATTGTCATAACTGGCCACTCAGCTGGTGGACAATTTACTCAGCGCTATGCAATTGGCTCAAAAGTTCAAGAAGATGTTAGTGCGAAGGTGAGCTTTGTTCCGTCAAATCCAAGCTCATACATGTATCTTGATAAAGAAAGATATTTTTTTAGAGATGGAAACTATACTCTCAATAATAAAATAAAAGACTGTCCCCTCTACAACGAATATATCTATGGGCCAGCAAATCGCGCAAACTACCTAGCAAAGTACTCCGTTCAAGAGTTAAAAAGTATATATAAAAATAATAAAGTCACTTACCTCATGTCTGAAGAAGATAAAGGTAGCGACTCACTAGATCGTTCGTGTGAGGCCATGACCCAAGGAAAGAATCGCTTTGAGAGGTCTCAGAACTTTTGGTATTACGATAAGAAAAAGGGACTAAATACAAACCACCATTTTGTAGGAATTGCTGATATTGCTCACGAACATAAAGACGTTTATAGCTCACTAGAAGCTGGCAGTTTAGTTTTTGGTCTGCCTACTAAAAAAGATAGCTCATTTCTGTATCGAAAGATTGGAAACTCAAAGGATGTTCAAACAAATTCAAAAGAGCTTTACTTACTTCTTGGTGGTGGAAAAAATGAAATAATTGGATTTTCAAAGTTCCTAAGCGCAGCAAACGCAGGAGATATCCTTGTTATTTCTGCTAAAGAAGAACTGGGCCAACGATACACTCATGACCTTTGGAACATGGCCCAAGAAAGTGAAATAAAGATTGATAGTGTTGAAACAATTTCTTTTTTAAATAGAGAAGCTGGCCAAAAAGAATTTGTTATAAATAAAATAAAAAATGCTGAAGCAATCTTTTTTACTGGCGGCGATCAATCAAAGTACATTAACAGAATCAAAGGGACTTTGGCCCACGAAGAGATTATAAAAAAAATAAAGATAGGAACTCCACTGGCAGGAACCTCAGCAGGTTTGGCCATCATGGGTGAATATATTTTCTCGGCCAAGGCCGGAGGACTATCCTCTAAATATGTTCTTAAGAATCCACATGCAAATGAAATTACTATAGAGAATGATTTCTTTAAAAGTAATACCTTAAAGAGTCTAATCACTGACACTCACTTTATGAATCGCAATAGACAGGGAAGACTTCTTGGTTTTATGTTTAGAGCGCAATATGACTTTAGTTTAAAGTCACTTTATGCCGTTGGAATTGATGAGCAAAGCTCTTTGCTTCTAACGAGCGACAGTATGAGCGCGCAAGGTGGCGTTTACTTCTACAAACACTCAAATAATAACTCTCCAAGAACTCAAGCTAATAAGCTTAACTATGGGCCAATAAAGAAACTCAAATTAAATAGTGAATTCAGCTATCCTCATTACGGCCAATTAGACTTTAGTGAAGCTAGCATAGTGGAAGTGAAGGAAGGAGTAGTCCTATAAGAAAGGACTATTACTTAACCTGTCCTCGTGGGCCCTTTGATTAAAACGCATCGCTTGATCAACACCTCTATAGTCTGGCTTCTCAAATTTTAAAGGAAGAGCTGAAAACAAGCTTTTCCATGTGAAATTTATAGGCTGAACCAAAAGCTTTACAACAAAACTCATAACTCTCTCTTTGAAATAATTTTAATAATGCCCACCTTTTATTGTATTTAGCTAATAAAGTAAACCCTTGTCGCACTGCGCTCTCTAAATTTTTTACACAGCTTCTGTTTTGTTTATTTCACTTAACTTATAAGTATCAAATGAAAAAAATAACAATAATATCTCTTTTACTCCTGTCGCTTAGTGCGTTTACTCAAACTTATATCTCTCAGAGGCTAGTGACTAACTATCACGTTGAAAGTATTGCAGCTAGACACACACAAGTGGCCAGAGACTTTATCAACGAAAAGCTTAGGGCTTTCGATTGCTTAGAAATAAAACTAAGTGAGACGATCACTAAAGAAACAAAGTTTAGATTCTTTAGTAATAATATTCCAGGTCATTATCAACTTGATATGAATACTAAATGTTATAACTCCGAACTTTCTAAAGTACGCTTTGCAATTGATGGATTTGGTTATGATGAAGACTATACGGTTATAGATCTAGAAGTTACTGTTAGTGGTAAAAAGCATCTCTATCAAACTTGTGCTTATGGTGGTGAGAATATGGCCACAAAATGCCCAAGCTTCTTAAGCTCACAAAAGCCAGAATTTAGCACAAAGTTATAAATCTGCTATAATCAGTATATGGAAATACCTGACTACGAATTAAACTTTAGCTTTGCCAAATCAGGAGGAGCTGGAGGACAAAATGTTAACAAACTCAACACCAAAGCAATCCTAACTTGGTTCATTGATAATTCATCTGCAATATCAGGTGCTCACAAAAAAAGATTTAAGCAGAAGTATTCTAAATACATTAATTCTGATGGCGCCGTTAAAATCTCAAGTCAAAGATATAGAACTCAAACTAAGAATATAAACGACTGTCTAGAGAAGCTGAATAATCTTTTAGAAAAAACAAAAAAGCCCGCAAAAAAGAGAATTGAAACCAAACCAACTAAAGGCTCTATTAGAAGAAGAATCTCCGATAAAAAAACGAAAGGCGAACTAAAAAAGAAAAGACAAAAGGTATCATATTAATACTTATAAAATTATTCTCTCGTATAAAGGATGTAACTATAGTGGTTGGCAGTTTCAAACTGAAAATCCAAACACTATTCAACAAATACTCCAAGAGGTTATAGCGAGTATTGTAAACTATGAGCCCTTTCAACTAATTGGTGCAAGTCGAACAGATACTGGTGTTCATGCTCGTGGCCAAGTCTTAAAGCTCACTATTCCAAAAGATATTGAGCCTAAATATTTAGTCCTAGGTATTAACACGAAGCTTCCAGATGATATTAGAGTTATAAGTGCTGTTAGAGCTTCTCAAGATTTTAACGTCAATGCAGATGTAAAATCAAAAGAGTATCATTACTACTTTTCACAAGGCGAGCAAATACCAGCAACCCTAAACCAAATCGTTTATTATCATCCAGATCCATTAGATATTGAAGCGATGAGCCTATGTTGTAAATATTTAGAAGGAAGAAATGATTTTTTTAACTTTTGCCCCCCATCTATGGAAGAGCAAAATACTATTAGAGAAATAACTTATGCTAAAATTGAAAAGGCAAACTTCTCTCCTATGGCCACAGATATATATTTTTTAAATATCAAGGCATCTGGTTTTTTAAAGTATATGGTTCGATATATTATGGGAGCATTACTTGAAGTTGGACAAAAGAAGATCACAGTCAGTGACTTTCAAAAGAAGCTAACTTCAAAGCTAGACCCTAGTCTTAAAAAGAAAGCTGCTGCCCATGGACTGCATTTAATTGAAATCACTTACTAGGAATGTTTTCCGATTCTTGCTAAGAAGCTTTCACCGTACTTCTCACACTTACTATTTCCAACACCACTAACCATTAGGAATTCATCCTTGTCTCTAGGTAATAGCTGACACATATCGTGTAGGGATTTGTCTGAAAAAATAACATAAGGAGGAACGCTGCTTTCACTTGCTAGCTCTCGTCTTAAACTTCTCAAGTCTTCAAAGAGCTCTAACCTTCCATGAGAAGCTGATATTTCTTTAACACTTTTTTTGCTTATATTACTAGTGAGTGTTTCATTTACTTTTCTAATAAAGAACTTCTCTTTACCTTTTAACAGAGCTTCGCTTTCTTGATTTAGAGCTAAGTTTTTATAATCCCAATTTTTAATTCTAAGATACTTAAGGTTTAAGAGCTGTCTTAAAATGGTATTCCAATAGTTTTTGGATTTTTCACTTCCAATACCATAGGCCGAAATTTTCTCGTGTCCTCGCTCTAGAACCTTTGCATTTTGACTTCCACGAAGTACGTCAATTACGTAACCTGCTCCAAAGACTTGGCCAGTCCTGTAGATCACAGATAATATTTTCTGAGCATCGACAGTTGCATCAACCGTTTGAGCTGGCTCAAGGCATGCATCACAATTATTACAGGCCTTTAAACTCTCCTCACCAAAGTAAGCTAAGAGGTATTGTCTTCGACAATTAATAGTTTCGCAAAGAGATAACATTGAATCGAGTTTAAACCTTGCAAGTTTTTTATAGCTCTCATTGGCATCCGTTGTCTCAAGCATCTGGGATAGCTTGATAAGATCTTGCAGACCATAGACCATCCAAGCACTCGAATCCTTCCCGTCCCTTCCCGCTCTACCAGTTTCTTGATAGTAGGCCTCAATACTTTTAGGAAGATCTAGGTGAGCAACGAATCTAACATCAGGTCTATCTATTCCCATTCCAAAAGCTATAGTTGCAACAATGATAATATTTTCTTGCGAGCTAAAGAGCTCTTGAGTTCTTTTTCTTTTATCAGCACTGAGTCCTGCATGATAAGGTCTTGCATTATGACCTAGTTTTTTTAATTCAGAAGATATTTTCTCTACTTTTTTTCTAGATAAACAATAAACTATCCCCGTATCATTTGAATGATTTTCTTTTATAAATTTATCGAGTTGCTTGAGTTCGTTTTCACGCTCTGAAATTTTATAATTAATATTCGGTCTATCAAAAGAGGAAACAAAGATCTTTGGCCTTTGCATTGAAAGTTGTCTGGCGATGTCCTCTCTTGTTTTAGCATCTGCTGTTGCTGTTAGAGCTAACAGGGTAACATCAGGAAACATTTGCTTTAGCTCCCCTAGTCGTGTGTAGTCATTTCTAAACTCATGCCCCCACTGAGAAACACAATGCGCCTCATCAACTGCAATTAAAGAGATATTAATCTGTTTAAAGAAACTTGAAAGGCTTGATGATAAAAGTCCCTCGGGTGAGACATATACTATTTTAACCTCTCCACTTCTAATGAGCTTTTGAGCTTCATCTTTTTCTTCATAGCTTTGAGATGAATTTAAGAAGCAGGCTCCAACTCCATTTTGGTTCAAATTTAAAACTTGATCCTGCATTAAGGAGATTAGTGGAGATACAACAAGAGTTACGCCCTCTAAATATAAAGCAGGTATTTGGTAACAAACTGACTTTCCGCCACCAGTTGGCATAATTGCAATTGTATCGTTTTGATCAAGTACATTATTAATTATCTTTGCTTGATCAAATCTAAACTCACTATGACCAAATGTACTCTTTAAAATTTCCTTAAGTTTTACTTCTCTCATGAACTTACCTTACAACACTCTTGCCATCTATGTACAACTTATCTACGATAACAGCATTAACAAAGGAGTATCTATGAAATTTCTTATACTAGTATTATCAATTGCACTCACATCTTGCGCCTCTATAACAAAAAAAGACATCACTTATAAAGTAGATGGTGTAAAGCACACTGGACACATTGCAAGTGGCGCAAAAAAAGCTGAGAAGAAACCCGCTGTAATTATTGTTCACGAGTGGTGGGGACATAACGAATATGTAAAAGAGAGGGCCAATAAGCTTGCCAAGCTAGGCTATGTGGCCATGTCAATTGACATGTATGGTAATGGAAAACAAGCAAAGCACCCTAAAGATGCTGGCGCATTTGCAAAAAAAGCATCAAGCAATATGAGCTTGGCCAAGAAAAAATTCACTGAAGCTTTAAAGATTTTGAAAAACAGAGATGATGTCGACTCAACTAGAATTGCGGCTATCGGATACTGTTTTGGCGGTGGTATCGTTTTAAATATGATGAGAATGGGTGTTGAGCTAGACTTAGTTGCATCATTTCACGGCTCATTAAGTAGTCCACTTAAGGCAAAAAGAAAGAAAGTAAAAGTGAATGAAGTTCTTATCTTTAACGGCGCTGATGATCCAATGGTTAAGGGCAAAGATATAACTAACTTTAAAAATGAAATGGATAACGCTAGAGTGAAATTTGAATTTTATAACTATAAAAATGCGAAACATGCTTTTACAAATGAAGATGCAACAAAACTTGGCAAAAAATTTAATTTACCACTTGCTTACAATGAAGATGCTGATGAAGACTCTTGGGAAAAATTCACTGAAAGTTTAAGAGCATTATAACTTGAATATAAACTTTGAACTCATGCTTGAGTCATTAGTCTCTAAAGGCTGGTACTGCTTTGATGAGCTCTTTAGTGACGATTTTTGTTTTAATATAAGTAATGAGCTCAATGCAAAATACAATAAGGGATTATTTGATGAGGCGGCGATTGGTCGCGCCCTTAAGCATACAGTTAAATCTAATATAAGAGATAGCCAAATACTTTGGATTGATGATTGGAGCTCTTTAGAGTTAAATCAATTTCATGCGTTTACAACTGAGCTCATGGAGAAGTTAAAGCATACACTTTTGCTATCTTTAAAAAGATTTGAATCCCAGTTTGCTGTCTACGAGCCTGGTGGCTTTTATAAAAAACATTTAGATCAACTTAAAGGCTCTGGCCATAGACAAATCAGTACAATTCTTTATCTGAATGATTGCAACGACGGTGGAGAACTTGTTCTATATAATAAAGACAATAAAAATATTATTGATAAGCTTATCTCTCCAAGAAGTGGACAGTTTGTTATATTTATTAGTTCTCAAATTTTTCACGAAGTAAAACCAACTTTAAATCAAAGATACAGTTTAACAAGTTGGTTAAGAGATGATGAGATTATTCCGCTAGTTTAATTTTTGACAAGTTTATTTGCAACGCTAAAGGCTTTACCCATATCTGGAAGATGAGAAACTTCTGGTGTGACTTGCATATATTTAACAACACCATCTGCATTTGTAACGATGACTGCTCTAGCAAGTAATAGACTTCCCTTCATCAGAAGGCCTGTATGGTCACCGAATGAGCCTGTTTTATAATCAGATAAATAAATAATGTCTTCTAAGTGGGCTTCTCTTGCAAATCGATCTTGGGCCATTGGTAGGTCACGGCTGATAACATATTTATCAACTTTATTAGAAAGTTTATCCGACTCACCTAGTATATGTGTTTGTTCTTCACAGATTGCAGTATCAATTGAAGGCACAATATTTATAACGGATACATCATCTATCATTATATTAAAATCATCCTCAATAAATTTATTGATATTGTCTCCAACCTCTAAACTTCCAGAGATTAAATCAATTTCACTTCCTTTAAATTTAGTACTTGACCCGGCTTTTACTGTTTTATCAGTAGTGGTCATTTGCATTTCTTGATTACAGCTACAAAAAAATAAAATACAACTCATTAATAGAGAGAGTCTAAGCATAAACATATTTCCTTTTTATTATATTTATAAGCTAACAAAGGATTTAATTTAATGCAAAATTTATCTAGGAGTTCAGTGGTTGGGAAAATTCTTCTCCCTCAGAGCGACTATTTCTAGGAAGTTTCATGATAAAAGTTGTTCCAAGTTCCCTGTGGCTTTCAATATTAACTTCTCCTTTATGAGCATCTGAGACTGTTTTGACTAAACATAATCCCACGCCCCAACTTTTATGGTGTGATGAGTTTGCATCACTGGCCCTTGTAGAGAAATCAAACAAAGACTCACGATCTGACTCTTCAATAAAAGAGCCTTTATTTCGAATTGAAAGTTCAATGTATTTCTTTTTAGATTTAGCATTAATCATTATTGAGCTTGAGATTCCTCCATATTTAATAGCATTTGAAATTAGATTCTCTATAGCTCGTCTAATTGAAATTGTATCAAAAACTCCATGCATATCATCATTGTCTTTTTTATAAACAATTTTATTTTTATAAATTTGTTTTGCTTCTTCAAATACTAGGGATAGCTCATCATCAAGATTTGTTTTTTCAAATTTAAATTTCATTCCACCACCAGCTTGTATGCTTGTTGTATCCAATAAGTTCTCTAAGAGTTTAATTGCTCTTATGAGATTACCTTGAACCATACCGATTCCTTCTTCATGATCAATTAGATTGTTATCCATTGCATCGATTGCAGAAAAAGCTGTTGATAAAGGATTTCTTATATCGTGAGCTATAGTTCCCATAACCTTTTCTTGCATACTATTTATAGAACTTACGAATTCTTGAATAGAGAAGAGAGTTGTTTTTTCAAAAATTTTTGTAATTCGCTGGGCTGTTATTAGATCTAGTAGTTTCTCTTTTTCAAGTTGAGAAAAAACGATTTCTCTTAACAAAGAGTACTCTAGGCCCAGTTGCATAACATCGTAATGGTTTGTAGAGGCCCTAGATCGTCCATGCTCTTTACTTGTCGTTGATTCAAATTTTCGCTCAATCCCAAAGAATTCATTTTTCATCAGGTTTTGAGCTAGCTGATCTAAGAATATTGGTAGATGGTTTCTAAGTACTAGGTTGTCTGTCTTTGAGGCTGCTTCAATTCTCTTAACAGCTTCCTTTTCCCACAAAGAGATTATTTGCTCATTGTTTTTACTAATAAATTTTGCACATTGCTTTGTATTCATGAGTACTAGTTTATACAAAAGCCGTGCATTAAAATTACTTAGCTTTATTAAATAAGTTTAATAATTCTACACATACTTAGAGAATTTCAGTACTTGGAATTAGTAAGGCCTGCTCTAAAGCTTTTCTAAGACCTTGCGCAGTGAAGTATTTTTGTGTCAGTATCATTTCAGATGTTTTTGAAAAAGAGCCGTTTGCCAATTCATTTAAAGAGATTGATGAAATATTATCGGCGAGCTTCACAATTCTTTTTATCTCAAAGCTAGTTAGATATTTATTACTTCTTTTTTGAAGTTCAAACAAGCTGTCTTGAATCTTACTTAAATCCTCGATAACAATTAAATTCTCTTTATCAGCTAGAGATAAACTTTGTTTTTCAAGATAGTCATTTAAGTTCTGGCATCTATAGGCAATTGAAAAATAATCACATTTAGAGCCTTTTATAGACTTGGGCTTTTTTTGATACTCTCTTATGTGTGGAGATAAACTTTGATTCTCTTGGCAGTTTTTATTTCTAGATCGTCCATAAACTTCTCTCATATTTCGAAAAGTGAATTGATCTAATTTATTTGGAGACTCTTTACCAAAAGTCAGCTCGTCAGAAATGTAAGTCTCAGAGTGAAGGAAGTTATGGTAACCTGAATACCCTGATTGAACAGGAGCAGCAGTAACTCTACTTGGATAAAGTGCGTTCCAAAACTTAGTGCCCTTTGAAAACTCATCTCTTTCAAAAATATACTCTGGTCCATATATGTTGATAATATCACCTGCTTCTAACTCATCTTGAACTGCGACCTTTTTGCATATTGGACTATTTTGCCAATACATAATCTCTTCAGTCCAAACAAACCTTGGTCTCTTAGATATACCTTTAAAGCTCAATGCCGTTCCCCAACAATTAGCACCAGTATTGAGAAGTTTTTTATTTTGATTCTCTTTTACGAATTTAGGCAAGCATGTGGATACGTTTAAGTAATGGCCACCATACTTTGATTTATGACAACTCTTAGCAGAGCTCCAAGTGAAATCGTCATCAATCGTTTTTTTCCAAGAGCAAATTGCCTCTCTTTGTTTTAAGAGTAACTCACAGTCATTTGACTTTATTATAAGATTATTTGATTTGGTTTGATAAAAGCTAATATCATTTGCAAAAACTGAAGAACATAAAAGGGCAAAAATAATTGATTTCATTAGAGAACACTACCGCTGCGGCGCACAAAACTCAATCTAATTACAACTCCCTGTAAAAATGTAAGAGCCCAAACACTTGATTTTACTAGCTAAGTCTGAAGAAATTTTCGTATCTAACTGCTACTCTTCCATTTGCACGAGCAGTCTTAAAGGATGCAGTATTGTTATAATCTATTGTTCCCCACACCAATTGATCCTTGCTTGCAAAGCTTTCTATAAATTTTCTTTGCGCAGCTTTTGCTAACCCTATCTTTCTGTAGTCAGTTAGGATAAAAATTTCATTAAAGTAAATAGACTTTGCACCTAGAAAGCTTGAAGCTTCTGCGCTGATAAGACCTATCTTTATGCCTTTATAAAAAATATATTTTAAAAGGCCTTCGTCTCTAGAATCAGACATCACCTCTTTTGAATTCACTGTGACTTTATTTTTTAAATTTGGAGACTCTTGATGAAAAAGTTCATAGTTCTCTTTATACCATTGGTAATAATCATCATTAGCTATAGTTTCAAAGTTAATATCCTTTTCTTTGTCCCAAGCTTTTATAGAAATAACTTCATTATAACTAGCGAGCATATACACCGAGCCAATAAGATCAGCTTTAATATTTTGAGCGCTATACACTCTAATGTACTTTGGAGAGAAAGCCTCAAAGAAGTGAAAAACTTCCTTATAAACATCGAAGGCCTCATCTTTAGTTTCAATTTCAAAATTGGCCTTAATATTTACAAAGGGTAAATCAATATTGGCCCCCATATGTCTAATACCGGCAATAACTCTTTTACCACTTTTTAAAACAATAAGCCGCTCAGAGAAATCAGCATCCTTGATACCTTCTATATTAAAGTATGATCTTCTAACATACTTAGTGTCTTTAGAGTTTAAATCATAAAACTCATCCATAATCTCTTGTTTTAAAAAACTTAGCGCACGGCCGCTATCTGGATGAGAGCTATATGTTTTGAGTTCAAACTTTGCAAACTCATCCAAGTGATCAATTAAGTCATTCATTTTGGACCAATCATATCTTCGGGAACAACTAGCTTATTGAAGTCTTTGCTATCGATAAAACCAAGTGTATTAGCGGCTTCTTTTAAAGTTAGATTCTCTTCGTAAGCTTTTTTAGCTATTTTTGCAGCTTTATCATAGCCTATATGTTGGTTTAAAGCTGTTACCAACATCAAAGAGTTATTAAGGTGCTCTTTAATTTTATCTTCATTGGCAGTTGTTCCTTTTAAACAGTTATCATTAAATGAAATAATTCCTTCGCTTAAAATTTTAATGGAATGAAGTAAATTGTGAATCATAAGTGGCTTATAGACATTGAGTTCAAAGTTTCCTTGAGATCCAGCAATACCAATTGCTGTATCGTTCCCCATGACTTGAACACAAACCATTGATAAAGCTTCGCATTGAGTGGGGTTTACTTTGCCGGGCATGATTGATGAGCCAGGCTCATTTGCTGGAAGTGATAGTTCTCCATAACCACACCTGGGGCCACTGGCCAAAAATCTTATATCATTTACTATTTTTAATAGTGATCCCGATAATCTTTTTAGAGCTCCAGAGCTACCTACAACTGCATCGTGAGCAGCAATAGCTTCAAATTTATTTTGAGCAGTTTTAAAATCCTTTCCACTTATACTAGATATATGCTTAGCAACCATTTGAGCATAGTCAGGGTGAGTGTTTAAACCAGTTCCAACAGCTGTAGCTCCCAAGGCCAGCTCTCTTAAATCTTCTAAGGAAGCCTCAACCCATGTTTTAGCTTTTCTAATCTGAGTCAGATAACCTGAGAACTCTTGACCTAAAGTTAATGGAGTTGCATCCATCAGGTGAGTTCGCCCAATTTTAACAATAGATTTAAAGTCTTCGACTTTAAGCTCAAGACTTTTTATAAGCTCATTAAGAGCCGGAATTAATTTATTTTCAATCTCCATAACAGCGCTGATGTGCATGGCCGTTGGAAATGTATCATTAGATGATTGAGACTTATTAACATCGTCATTTGGATGAATAGGTTTTTTTGTTCCCATGTCACCGCCACTTATCTCGATAGCGCGATTTGAAATGACTTCATTAAAGTTCATATTGGTTTGAGTTCCAGAGCCCGTCTGCCAAACAACAAGGGGAAAGTGTGAGTCGAGCTTTCCTTCAATAATTTCATCGCATACTTGCATGATAAGACTTGCTTTATCCTTGTCTAGCTTGCCTAAGTCTTTATTTGTAATAGCAGCGGCCTTTTTTAAAATACCAAAGGCCTTAATAATTGGAGCAGTAAAATGATCGTCACCAATCTTAAAGTTCTCTAGAGACCTTTGAGTTTGAGCTCCCCAGTACTTAGACTCATCCACATGAATCTCACCCATTGTATCTGTTTCGACTCTATAACTCATTGCATCTCCGTTTTTATCTAAATTCTATTTCAAATCAATATTAATTGAATCTAGAGTTTGTGTAAAAAAGGTAATTTTTTCAAAAATAATGGTCTTAATTCACTTTAAGAAGTAAACCTTAAGTATATGAAATGGCTTATTTTAATTACAATTAGTTTCTCTGTGCATGCAAATGATCTTTGTAGTGAGTTCACTGGTCAAAACAAGACCTCTTGTGAATTTGCAGTCAAAACCAAAGAGCTTCTAAAGGCCAAATCTCAGATGAGCCAATGTGAGCTCATCAAAGACAACAAAAAAGATGTATTCTTTATTTTTGAGGGCGGAGGCGTTTACTCAAAAGAATTATACGACCTTCATACTTTAAAAGAAGATATATTTGAGGGCTTCTCTTACGAGGATTATGTATTTTTGAGTCCTTTGTTTAGAAACTTTGAACAGACAATTTTTGAAAAGAAAAAGTCTGGCTCTTACACGATTAGATTTCTAGCAAAGAATAGCTTTTTTAATAATTATAAAAACCTCATCTACCTTCCTCATAATAAATTCAAAACGGCAAAAAGATGTATTAAAAAGTTAAACCTTAAGGATAGAAAACTGAAGATCATATCTTTAAGTTGGGGAGGAGACACTGCTCAAAGGTTTATTAAATACTTAAGAAGAAATCGTATTGAAGTTGATAGCGCTTTTTTTATCGATCCAGTAAGAAATGGATTTTTAAGTACTGGAGCTTTAAGAAATATATTTACAAGAAGCAACTCTCCATTCTTTTATAAAAGCTCAAATGTAAAAAGAATGTATAACTTTTATCAAAAGACAGACGATGGTTCACTAGGCATTACAAAAATTCGCGGAAACTCAATTCCAAGTTCAGATATAAATGTAAATCTATCAACTAATTGCTTATCAGAAACAGCCAAAATTCCCTTTGCAAGAGTTAACCATAAGAGTGCGATTAGATGCCCTGTGGTTCTCAATCGCTTTAAAGAATTCTTGAGTATTTAATACGTTTAGAATTCTTCAAACTTAATCACATTGCCTTGATTCATTTCCTAGCATTTTCACTTATCCTTTTATGAAAAAGGAGATCAAAATGTTTATAACAACTCAAGATAACGTAAATTTATTCTATAAAGATTGGGGCGAGGGAAAGCCTATTGTCCTCATACACGGATGGCCACTCAATTCAGATATGTGGGAGTACCAGGCAACAAAACTAGCAAAAACCAACAGAGTCATAACTTATGACAGAAGAGGATTTGGAAGGTCCAACCATCCAGCTAAAGGTCAAAACTACGATACCTTTGCAGACGATTTAGCTTCTGTGATTAATGCTCTAAATTTAAAAGATGTAACACTAGTTGGCTTCTCTATGGGCGGTGGAGAGATCGCAAGGTACTTAACTAGACATGGAGATG
>Ga0115567_10003946_pt1 | contig 14535 bp, 10 predicted proteins | sample COGITO_mtgs_1204_2_FD_88679 | JGI IMG/M metagenome (GOLD analysis project Ga0115567, IMG submission 88679) | Pelagic marine microbial communities from North Sea - COGITO_mtgs_120412 | ecosystem: Environmental > Aquatic > Marine > Epipelagic | place: Germany:Helgoland, sampling site Kabeltonne... | reverse complement strand
TTCGACACTTTCGTTTTTGCGTCGCCTCTCTTTTTCTTCATAAATCCTCCTCCTTCTTCTTCGAAAGCGTCACGCGCGAAGAACAAAATCCGATTCGAACGCCTTGATCGCGTTAAATAACATACGATCGGTACGTTCTTCGTTTTCAGGTATCCGTAACCTCGTATTAAGTCCACGGCGAGCACGTTTCCGCAAAATCGCAACAGCTTGTAGGATTTTGAAGGCGGGAATTTTTTAGACGCCAAAACGCATCGAGTTTACGCGCGTCGTGTGAGAGCGCGTCGATCGCGATAAAGATTGAAAGAACCAATATTTGGAGTTCTGGTCATCTCTAGTTGATCAATCGAGAAGATGTTTTCGCAAGACTACTCGCAACAGTCCTCCGCGGACGCGTTTCCGACGACAAATAAGCAACTTTTTTGCAACGGAAGCAGCCTCGAGGGGGGAGGCGAAGGGGCGAAGTTTTCGAAGAGCCACGACGAGAAGGCGGGCGACGACAAAATAGAGACGAAAACAAATAAGTTGGTCAGTCGCCAATCTGTGTCTTCGGAACACAGCGGAGACGAGCTCTTCTGTTTGGATGATCCGAACGAGGGAGAAGGATTTGGTACGTTCGGTGGGGGTGCTAGAAACGCGCGCGTGGTGAATGGGGTGATTCGATTGCAATCGTTCACGGAAAGCGACGAGGAATATCGATGCGAAGATGATCGACGCGACGCCCTTTCAGAGTTTCAAGACGAAGAAGAGGAGGAAGGAGCAAAAAAATATCAACAAAAATATCAACAACAATGGAATAATAACAATACTTTTACCGCGGTTAGAAGAGGTAAAACGGTTCGCGATCTCATAGAGCGGATCATAGAATTTAGCACCGAGCCGCAAATCTCGGTTTGGGAGGATGTCTTGCTCGATTTACGAAGGAAAGAAGACGAGGACGCGCGCTTCGTTTTGGACGTGAACGAGGCGAGACACTTGCAATTTCGAGTGCCACTGGTGGAGTGGATTTTGGACGTGTGCGCGGAAGCGCAGTTTGGTCCGGCCACGGCGGATGTGGCCGTGGAATACATGGTACGTTTATATTCATTCTTTCTTCTTCCGATGATCGGTCTTTTGTGCGTCGATCACGCGCGCGCGCGCAGGAGGAGACCCACTTTTGTTTTGCTTCTCCTTCTTTTTTTTTTGCAAAAAGCCCCGCGAAAAGGCAGAAAAAGGCGCGCGCGAGAGAGAAAAAGTCGAAAATATCTTGTCCAAAGAAAAAAATCTTGGAAATCTCGGCTTGCCTTTTTGCCTTTTTTCAAAAAAAAGTTGAGAGGAATCTTTTAATTGAAAAATAAAAATAATACTGACGACGACTCAATCATCTATTCTTCTCTCTTTCTTCAATTCATTCAATCAACAGGATCGAGTACTTTCCACTGTCATGGTTCCAAAATCTTCCTTGCAGTTGGTAGCGTTGTGTTGCATACAAGTCGCGGCGAAGTATGAAGAGACGGAGGAGTTAGTCCCGAGTCTTTCCAAGTTGAGATATTTCGGCTCGAATATTTATTCCGTGGATATCATTCGAAAAATGGAATTGGCCGTGTGCGTGGAGTTGAAATGGTCCATGGGCGTCGTGCGACCGAGTCACTTCATCGAGGCTATCTTGGCCTTAACCAGAATGCCGGACGGTGGTAACGTCGAATGGGCGCAGATTTCCGATAAGATTGAAGACGTGAGCTATGCGATGTACCACGCGATCGTTTCAGACGCGGAAGTTTCTTCAGTCAAACCGTCTCGACTTGCCTTGGCGTGCATTTGTGCCGCGAGATTACAATTAGAGAGCGAAGGGTTTCTCTATAACGAACCGATGTTGACGGATGATTTGAAATTGGCCGTCGGCGACGATTCTTGGTTGGCCACGAACGAACTCGAGTTATTTTCGCGAAATATCTTGGAACGATACAATTCATCCACGAGTGAAAATCAGCAGCAGCAACAACAACAACAACAACAACAGTATACAAACACCGGTGATAACAACAACGCATACGCTGATAACAAGGATGTTGACGACGTAAATAACGTACCATCGTTTTCGTCTCAAGCTTCGCAATGCGAGCACGCGAGTCTAGAAGAAGAGGAGGAGAGAAAAGAGGAAGATGATGACATGGTGTACGAAGACGAAGAGGAGGCAGGCGAGGAAGGCGATGATGACGACGGTATCGAGTGTGATGACGATGATGACGATATTTCTCCGTACAACGTAAATTCGATGATGCGACCGCCAACGGGAGATAACGACTCCATCGCCAAGCAACGACGATCAAAAAATCTCGTCCATATGAACGTTGAAATGATGATGGATAAGGATCATCCGAAGTCGCTCGCTTCACATGCGGCGTCTTTTGATTCTATGATTGATATTATATCGCCAACGTCGCCTTTGGATGGACCATGGTTCTAGTGAATAGAAATAAAAACGGGGGTGAAAGTGTTGTAGAGCGTGAGTTTTCGAGAGAGAAAACTACAGCTTAGCGTATCATGTGTAAGAATGTGTATGTAATGAATATAGATATTACAATTTCGATAATATCGAACAATTATGCTTTCCTATGTGCATATACGTTTCTTTTGCGTGCGTGCGTGCATGCATATTATAAAATATGATCTTGTACAGGTAATTCTTCTAAGTCTACTCTACTTCTAGTCTGCTCTAATGCCTCCGGGCGTGATTGAATAGCCGCAACTGTTTCTCTCCGCCGGATTATCCCAACGGACTATGCTGTTCTTACTGTCCCTTCTGTCTAATAGTAGTCTCTGCGTTACGCATTTCGACCACGGTAGAGGCAAAAAGTCTTTGTGCTTCGTACCAATCGGATCGAGCTTGGTCGTCGTTTTCGTGCATAGAAACGTGACGCGTCGCTTACGAGCTATGGTTAACATTTTTTGCCCAACCGAAAAGTGCACGTTTTGTAAATTAAACGGCGCATTCTTATCGCGACGGGATGCGCGGTCTATCCAATAAAATGCGGCCACATTGTCGACGAGTACCAACCTTACCGGCGTCATGTTATTGTTGTTGTTGTTGTTGTTGTTGTTATTGTTGTTATTGTTATTTCTGTTACTATTCTCTAAATGTTGCTCGGATAAACTCGGAAACTGCATGAACTTCTCGTCCTTTTCCATAATAGTTAAACACTTGAGCAAATCAATGCTCGAATAACACCGCATCAATCGAAATCTAGATAACGAAACGTTATGACAGTCGTCAAATATAGATTCTCTCGTGATGACGTTCTCGGGCTGTTGTCGTTCTTCATTTTCGACGTCTATTCCTCGTTTTCCTTCGCGATGGTGAATCTGTAAACGCTCCTTAATCCTCGCCTGTAACACCTCTAAAAACCGTAACGTGTCAAACTTCCCGTCTAAATCGATTAAAACGCATCCTCGCTCGCTCCCGTCGAACGGGATGTTGTGTAAGACTTTCGGTAATATCGCGCCCACGGCAGTTTGAATCAGCAATTCAGTCTTCCCACTTCCACCCAACCCGCACGCTTCGATCACTTGCGAATGTTTCAAGGATTTGTGTTGGTCTAAAAAAGACAAACCGGTGTTCAGAGGTTCAATCTTTGATCTCGCGAATATGTCTGCGCCTTTTATACGCGTCGCGTCGAATAGAACGAAAATAAGAAAAGAGAGAGAGTGATGAGTCAGTTATACATTTTCAAAGTCAGTCTGTTTTGTTAAGTGCGTGAAGAAGAGGACCATAACGTGATGAAGAGAATAAAAAGAAAGAGAAGGCAATCGCTCTAATATCGCTCTACTCACCGGTTTCGTCCGCTCGGAGAAACTCCAACAGAGCGGATTTCGTCGTCGTCTCCATTGTGTGGTTATTATTATTCTATACGAATTTAACGTGTCGTAAAGTTATGAAAAAATCGTCGACAACGGCATCAAGATGCTTCAAAAAAAAAATATGAAAGCGCTCATTGCGACGATATCTGCTTCGTCATCATCATCATCATCATCATCATCATCATCGAAGAGTAAGAAAAAGCTCGCGTTGATCACGGGTACGACCGATGGCATTGGCAAACACACCGCTCGAAGATTAGTGGAGCAAAATATAGACGTCATCGTCCACGGGAGAACGCAGGAGAGAATCGACAAAGCCGTCGAGGAGATTTCTAAAGCCAGCAGTGATAAAGGGAAAGTCGTCGGCGCGATTTTGAGCGATTTGAGCACTTTAGAAGGCGTGGAGAACTTGTTCGATAAAGTTTCGAAAGACGTGGTGGAGAAAGAAGGCAGAAAGCTGGACATTGTGGTGCAAAATGCGGGCGTTTTCCTTCCAGAGCGTAAAGTGAACGAGAGGAAAATAGAGTTGACGTTTCAAATCAACGTCTTGGCTCCTTACATGTTGAACTGTTTATTATGGAACAAAAACAGCATGGATACGAACGCTCGAATACTAAACGTGGCGTCTATTTCGCAAACGAGTGGGGTTCAGTTAGACGATTTGACGTTTGAGAAACAATGGAGCGATCATTGGTCCTACTCTCACTCGAAGACGTGCATGAAGAGCGTAAGTTTTGAGATGTATTTAAGAATGATGAAAAACAGCGAGACTGTGAGAACGATACTAACGTGCGATCCTGGAACAGTTAATACCAAAATGTTACTCGCTGGCTGGGGTCCTTGTGGCGTGCAAGTGTACGACGCGAACGATCAGTTCGAGTTAGTCACGAACGATAAGTTCACGTTGCCGCAGAACAACGGCGGATACTTCGTGAATCGAAGACTATCGCAGGAGGCGAAAAGCTCCCCGGAGACGAGGTTGGTTTGGGAGACGTGTAAAAGAGAGACCGGAGTGACGTTCGAGTTTGACGTGTGATTGATGCGTTATGTAATGGTAGATAGTTAGAATCGTAGAAGATGTTATTATTATCGTGTAAAAAAGTGTAGTTCGCCTCTTCACTTCACATCTTTTTCTCTTTCGTGTCCACTTCATTTATAGAGAGCAAAAACATCGCACGTAAATAAAATGGCGTGGGGTAACGCTCGCTCGCGAACGAACGCGTCTTCTTCGTCATCATCTTCTCAGTTTCGCGGACGCAACTGGGCCGCCGCCACCAACAAACACGACGACGACGGAGGAGGTGGTTCGCAATCTAAACTGAAAGGTTTGAAATCCTCATCGTCTCGCGGAGGAGATTCCATCGTACAGTTTTTGCTCCGATCGAAATCGTTGCCGCTGTGGTTTGCCATCGTCTGTTGCGTAGGGTTAGTTCTGTACGTTCGACCACAGATTTCTCCCCTTCATCATCACTCTTCACACCTTCATCACCGTGAAAATACGGAATATAATTACCACTCGGAGAAAGAACACGAAGTCGATTTGCGACGAGCGGTGACGAAAAACAACAACAACAACAACAATAAGGAAGAAGATGACGACGACGGAGAAGAAGATTTAGGAGAGTCGTCGAAGAAACACGCGTCGACGGCGAAAGCTGCGGCGGCTAAAGCGCAGAAGATTGTCCGCGAAAGGTCTTCCGCCGGTGGTAACAGTGGTGGTGATGAGGAGACTACGAAGAAGAAGATAGCAGCAGCAGGAGGAACAATAACGGCGAGTACTGCAGGCGCGAATAAAAAATCCGCAAAATGTCAAGCACAATTAGACGGTGCTCGAACGTTCTATTCTGGAGTATCGAACGTACTCCCGGTGTGTAATTCTTTGAGACAGAAACCGGTGTTTGATTTCGACGGAGAGTTGAATGACGCGCCGACAGTGAAGTTTGGGAAAGCGGTGAAAGTATTTTCATTCAACGAGACGTATCGGTACGCGCACATGGTTACCGCGGCGGCGTTACCGAACGATGTTATCGTGGCCGCGTTCCAAGCCGCGCCGAGTTTACAAATGGAAAACGGACAAACAAAGTTCGCCGTGGAAGGTTTACCGGACCAAATTATTTTATACTCGGTTTCCAAAGACGGCGGTAAATCGTGGAGCGGCAGCAAAAGAGCGCCAGTTGGGAACGAAGGGAGAGCGGTGTGGGCACCGGTTTTACACTACGACGAGAAAGCGAAAAAGTTGATGTTGTTTTATGCGGCGTCGGAATTGTGCGTCAAACATTACGCGAAGCCAGTTCCGAGATCAGATCCAGGAGGACACATCAAGATGATTGAAATCGATAACTTTGGCGAGGATGGGAAGGTTGTCGATGAAGGCGCTTGGTCAGCTCCGAAGATGGTGTACGAACAAAAACGAGGAGAAATGCCGTATTTAATCGCGAACAAGCCAATCAAAGCTTCGAACGGTGATTTGATTTTGCCATTCTGGCAAGAATATAACTTCAAATACGAAAGCTCGGATTCGGCCAATCCAAACGACGACGAAGATGATAGTAATAGCGATAATAGTAATAACGCAGGTGCGTGCGTAACGAGATCTTACGCGGAAGGTGAATGTCCGCCAGATAGAGAAACCATTTCTGGAGTACTCATATCTTCCGATAATGGGAAGACGTGGACAAAAAAAGGTGACATCAGACATCCAAAGACGAGTTTGTTGGAAGGCGCGATTGCTGAAATCTCGGCGTTACCGCAAGGATCGGATGAACCACAACCGGCGTTGACAATGCTCTTTAGGACAGATTGTGGATGTGTGTTTCGGTCGATGTCGTTCGATTTCGGTGCGACGTGGTCGGATCCGCATCCATCGCCCGGAAATTTACCAAACGTCAACACGAAGTTGGACATGACTTCGTTGTATCCAACAGGTCACTTAGCGATGGCCTTTAACAATCATCGACGATGGGAACACATCGGAAGTAAAGAGCATCCGTGTAAATTGTGCCGAACGCATTTACACTTTGCGTTGAGCTCGAATGGCGGTGAAGATTGGACCACTGTCGCGGCCTTTGATGACTTAGTTCAACCGGATGTTCGAATTCACTACCCGAGTATTTTGCCGTTGGGTAGAGGCGATAACGTTCGGGATGACCGCGTTTTGGTTTTGTATTCCAAGTTTTTCTTAGGAAAGTGTAAGGAGAGTGAGAAAGGTCAATCGCCGCTGATTTGTCCAGGCTTTAACGATCCAACGCAAGGTATCCTCGCGAGACGAGTCGATACGCACTTACTCTTTTTGGGTAACCTTTCGCCTTTGACAGCGAAAACAACCGTGAAAGGCACTCCAGAAGACCCACACTCTAGACCAGATCCGTCCGATACCGTCGCGTTGACGGTTTTGAGACAGTTTCTCACGTGGTGGAAAGAGAAGAACGTGCCAGCCGATTATCCAGCGACGAAAATGAAACCAGACGCGCTGCAAGAAGGCAGAGGTTTCGTTCGAATCAAAACCATGCGAAGAAAAAACATAGCGAGTAGATTTTGGGACAAAGTCGTGGATTCGTTACATGACAGGTTTGATTTAAGACGAGTCGGTGGAAGCGCGTTTTACCGAAGACACAAGCGATTGATGAATGAATTTTCTTCAATGGCGGACGACGTTCTCGCGGTTTTAGGTGTGGATAAGAAACCAGGAGCAGATGGAGCGGATGGCGGCGAAGAAAGTGAAGAAGGAAAGTAGAAATAGCTATAGCTCTTTAAGCTTCTGCAGTCTGCACGTGCTCTTTTTAAAATAGCTTTTTAACAGCGCGTTAAAACTAATAACTCTCTAACTAAACTAAATGAAATCCGAAGCGCGCCGCGCTTGCCTTCTTACTAACTCTTCGCTCGTATTCGCGCCTACGATGACGTTTGGCGCTTCGTCCTCATAGCCCCCTTTTTGTTTACTATTGCTATCTCCATCCTCGCCGCTATCATCTTCATCCATTTTTACTCTACTCACGGACGCAACGAATACTAACAACATGAACGACATCAACACCCCTAACCCTTTATTCACGTCCACGCTCTCTTTCTCGATGAATTCGTATTTTAACAACACGTGTTTCGGCCACTCGCTTCTTCGCGCCAAAGTTGACGACCACTCCTCAGCGAGCGCTTCATAATGTTGTTGATGTAACTGTTTCTTCGCTCCTTTCCTCTCAATGAAGGACGATTCACTCTTCACGTTCACGATGTATCCGGCGTGGTGTGTGAACGTGAACGTAATCATCGGTATCTTCTTCTCTTTCCCCTTTGTTGTCGTTGTTCGCGGCGGCGAAACAGAAGAAGAAAAACGTAACGGCATCCACACCGTAAAATGTCTCTCGTTATCGAAGGCAAACTGTATCTTAATCTCGTTTGATGATTGCTCTTTTCCCTCCTCCTCTCCTTCCGTCGTCGTCATCAACGAATGCGAGGTTGGTTTCTCCACTCTGTACGCGACCATTTTATTCCTCCCAAAGCTCGGACAGTGCTTCTCCAAAACGTCCATCCACTGCGTTCGTTGCTTGGACGATTTCAGATGCATTCGACTGCTCGTCGGAACGATATCCCCGCGGTGTAAGTCACCGTTTACCACGAGTATTGTTGCAATAATTGATGATTGACACGTTATTAAGAAGAAGAAAAACGAAAGATAAGGACGAGGAGGACGAGGACGAGAACGAGAACGAGGTCCCATATTTTTCCTGTTGTTATTCTCTTCTTCTTCTTCTTCTTCTTCTTCTTCTCTTGTGTGTGTCGTATTCATGTATTCGATCTGTTGAGAAAAGACGAGACTTCTCTGCTCTAGTATAAGTTGAAAAGAATTCTTCATTAAATACATAAACATAAACAAAGAACATACATAAATATACACACACACAGAGCATATAGAGTAGTATGGACGAAGAATACGACGCCATCATCCTCGGCACGGGTTTAAAAGAGTGTTTATTAGCCGGCGTTCTCTCGAAAGAAGGGTACAAAATCTTGCATTTAGATCGAAACGCGTATTACGGAGCGGAAAGCGCGAGTTTAAATCTGAAGCAACTTTTCGAGAAGTTTCGTCCCGAGGAGTTCTCATCAGCGAAAGGAGGAGAGAATTCATCGAAGGAGAGTGAAAAAGTATTCGAGGAGAAGTTGAAAGAGAAATACGGTCGATGGCAAGATTGGAACATCGATATGGTTCCGAAGATGATGATGGGAAACGGTTTACTGGTGAAACTTTTAGTGCACACGGGAGTGCACAACTACGTCTCGTTCAAAGCGTCCGAAGGGTCGTACGTGTTTAAACAAGGGAAGTTGTTTAAAGTTCCAGCGACGGATAAAGATGCGTTGCGGTCGCCGTTGATGGGAATGTTTGAGAAGCTACGCGCGAGGAGTTTCTTCGTGTTCGTACAGGACTACGACGAAACGAGAGTGGAGACGCATAAAGGATACGATTTGAGGACAATGACGTCGAGACAGTTGTACAAAGAGTACGGGTTAGCGGATGAAACGATCGAGTTTATTGGACACGCGCTGGCGCTGTATACGGACGAGAGGTACATGGATTTTCCAGCCATCCATATGGTCAAAGCGGTCAAATTGTACGAAGAGTCTTTAGCGAGATTCAACACCGGGAGTCCGTATATTTACCCGTTGTATGGTTTAGGAGAACTGCCGCAAGGCTTCGCGCGATTATCCGCCGTATATGGTGGGACGTACATGCTGAATAAACCAGACGCGGAAGTGAAATGGAACGAGGAAACTGGAGAGGCCATCGGAGTGAGCGCGACTATGGAGGATGAAACCGTCGGCGCCGGAGAAGGAGAGGAAAAGAAGGGCCCGCAAGTTGTCACGGCAAAGGCAAAGCATGCGATCGTCGGGGATCCGTCTTATTTTCCTAAACATAGCGTACAAGTCGGCTCCGTTGCCAGGGCGTTGTGCTTTCTCTCGCACCCGATCGATAACGTCGAAAACGCGCACTCGGTACAAATCATAATCCCGGCTTCGCAAGTCGGTAGGAAGAACGACGTGTACGTTTTTGGGTGCTCGTACATGCACAACGTGTGCGCGAAAGGACGTTACGTCGCATTCGTGAGTACAAACGTAGAAACTGCAAACCCGGAACAAGAATTAGCGTCTGGTTTATCGTTGTTAGGTACGATTGACGAAAAGTTTGTCCACATCTGTCCCATCATGGCGCCGACGACGGACGGGATAAAAGAAAAGGCGATTATTAGTCGAGGGTACGACGCGACCACGCACTTTGAATCGACCGTTAGAGACGTGTTAGACATGTATAGAAGGGTGACTGGGAAGCAGTTAGATTTGAGTCAAATCGATGCGAACGAAGCAGCCACAGAATAAGGAGGTTTTTATATTTTAAAATAGAATACATTTTCTTTTCTCATAAACTGACGAGTCAAAATTCCTTTTTGGGAATGGCTATAATAATGATATGTTGATTTTATATAGTAATAGAAGGATAAAATCTTCTTACTCTCAAGTCGCTCTTCCAAACGGGTTTTGCAGCCGACTCAACATTGCGGAATTGCGCCCAGTCGTCCGAGGAGTTTCGCCCAGAGCGGATAAGAGCGTGTTCAACTCATCTTTCGAAAACGCCGGGATGTTGGGAGGTAAATCGCCCGTCGGTGCATCGTGAACAGTTTTCAATCGCTCTTCCAGACTAGATTTCAAAAACTCCGCTTGCTTCGAACTCAACGGCGGCGGTTGAACACCGGCAAACGGCGTCGCTTTCGTGCCGGCTTCGTCGCCTCTCGGCGTCACCGCTATGATCCACTTTAAAACTTGGTGCATATCCAACACCGGACTCTCTGGAGCCATGTTTGGTAAACCAGAGCCTATATGCTTGTCTGAAGTTAGTGTATTAAACCCAAACGCGGCTTCAGACGCCGTTGGTGAGAACGAAGCGTTGAGTTCTTTCAACAACTCCAACTCCGCTCCGGTGAGCAAGTTAAAGTTGGGGGTGTTGACTAACGGCGAGAAATCTAATATCCCCGGCGTCGTTCCGTTTCCGTTGAATCTACTACTCGAAGGAACCTTTAACGACGATAAAGACGGTTTGAACCACTTGTCCGAGCCTTTAAATGGCGATAACGTCGACCCAGGCGGTCCGCCTCTTCCTCCTTTAATATCTAACTTCTTCAAGCCCACGCCGCTTGGACCTCCCTTCATGTGCGCCGCCGCCGCTTTCGCCAACGTCGCACCGGTCGGTTTCTTTGCTACGCTCGCCGGCGCTTTCTTCTCGTCTTTATTCTTCTTCATTTTCTTCGCTACTGTGTTCGTTTTGTTATCCTTAATCTCCGCCTTGTTCGTTTTGTTATCCTTATTCTCCGCCTTTTCCGGCGAAGTCGTCGGCATCGTCGTTGTTGGGGGTTTCTTCTTTTTAACTCCACCTGAAGCTGTTCCTCCGCTTTGTTTTGTCATCAAAGCCGCGTATCGATTCTTCACCGCGTTGTCTGTTCGACCACCGACTGCTTTGGCGATTTCTGTCCACTTGTTCCCAACTATCTTGTGTTCTCTCATCAACACCTCGTCTTCCTCTGGCGACCACCCTCCTTGTTTATTATTATCGCAATTCAAATAATTCTGCCATCGTCTTCGACACTGTTTCCCACCTTTGTTTTCCATCTTACTCGCAACAAAGACCCATTTTTTCGGCCCGAATTCCGCGACTAACTTTCTCAGTTGCTCGTCCTCTTCTTCCGTCCACGCCATGTTTGGTTTTTGTTTATGTTGTTTAAATTAACCACCTTTTGGGTTGACTTTAAAAAGCACCGTTATTAAAAGCCTCGAGGGAGAAAAAAGAAGGTCAAGAAATTTCTTCTTCTTCTTCTTTAACTTCTTCTTTGTCTTTGTCTCCTTGTTTCAAATGCACGCGCGCGTTTCACGTCTTCCGCTTTTTCTCTCTTTCTCTCTGTGTGTGCGTGTGCGTGTGTCCTCCTCAGGACTGTTGTTGCGTACGTTTAGAGAGAGGAGAGAGAGTACAAAAGTAGAGAATTATCCCGAGGCGCGATCTAACTTTAAAAGACGACTTTGAAAAAGGGGGAGTTTAAAAGGGCTCTCTCAACTCAAGAGCTGTTTTTGTGGGGGCAGAGCAGCAAAAAAAAAAAGCGTGCAAGAAAAAAAATTTGACCTCCGCAGAGAGAAGAGAGTAAAAACAAGAAGAACAATGACAACAACAACAACAACAACAACATGTCTTCGTTAGGGTACGCTCAAAGATTGGCGTGGAAAGAGGATGTCGGTGGGACCTTAGGTTCGGAGGAGATTCATTTCGAAAGCGAGAGAGTGGAACAGTTGGCGAAAGAGTTGGCGGATGTGATACGAGAAGCTGGGAAGATTGATGATGATGATACAAAGAAGAAAAAGAAAAAGAAGACGGGTGTCATTGTTCACACGGGCGCTGGCATCAGCACCGCCGCCGGGATTCCCGATTTTCGAGGGCCCAAAGGGATATGGACGCTCCAGAAAGCCGGGGAAAATTTACCGACGAGTTCGGTGCCGTTCCCGTTAGCTTCGCCAACTGTCACGCACATGGTGTTGTGTGGATTGCAAAAAGCCGGGTACATACGATACGTAGTTTCCTGTAACGTGGACGGATTGCACTACCGCAGTGGAATACCGAGAGAGGAAGTCGGTGAATTACATGGGAACTGTTTCGCCGAACGGTGCGAAACGTGCGAATGCGAATACTTTCGCGACTTTGAGATGGAGTCCGTCGGCTTTAAATATACAGGAAGACGGTGCAGACGAAAAGAGTGCGCGGGAAATCTCCGAGATCAGGTGTTGGATTGGGACGATGCGTTACCGGAACCAGAGCTTTGTAGAGCCGAGAATGAGGCGAAGAAAGCTAAATTAGCGCTCGTGCTTGGAAGCTCGTTACAAATAGTACCTTCGGGCGATTTACCTTTATTGACTATACCGGATGCTCGATATAAGAAACGAAAACGTAGTAGTTTGAGTAGTAGTGGTGGTAAGAATAAGAAACCAGTAACAAGAAAGACAACAGGAGGGCAGCTCGCCATTGTTAACTTACAAGCGACCGAAAAAGATCAATTCGCAGACTTGGTTGTTCACGCGAAAACGGACCAAGTTATGTTGCAGGTGGCGAAATATTTGAATATTGAAATTCCAGACTACGTGAGAAAAGACGCTTTCGGCGTGCGCTACGTGGCGCACGCTTCAAACGAAGACAATGAAGACAAACGCATCCATTTGAAGGTTCAAATTGTATCCCAGCATTTCGAAAGTGACCACGACATTCCCGTTCCTTGGTTGGAAGATATTGACGTGAAAAGCATTCCAAAATGGGTAAAAGTAAAGAACCTTGAACAGGAAACGAAAAGAGTCGGTGGTCTTTTCGTTTGCAAAACGTTTGAGTTTATGAGAATGTTCTCCGACTTCTTAAACGATGACGACGACGATGAAGAAATAGTTTTCGAAATAAAGCCAAACGCAAGATTAAATTCGAGTCCAACCATCTCGACGACGCGTTCGTCTCGAGCTTTGCAAAGACTCCTCGAACGCGTGACAAAGGGCGAAAAGCTCACCCTCTCGAGTTGCGAAGAATCAGAAACTATCGATAACATCGAAACCCACGTGGTTCGGTATCAACAAAAGCGGTGAAAAATGTATTATTATAGCAGCAGTAGAGAAATTTAGATCTTACGAGTACAGAAAATCCTCAAAAATAAAGTCCATACTTGATGCTCGTTGCTCGGAGATTGGTTTCGACAATAGTATCATCATCATCATCGTCGTCATCGTCATCATCACGCGTGAGACATCTTTTCAGAACGCACTCTAGTAGTAATAGTAATAATAGTGATAATAATATTATTAACAGTAGCTTGTGCGTGCACAACAAAATGAACAAAGATGAACTACAAAGTCTCTCGTGTAAAATCAACGGAGGTTGTTCTCGCGAGACTCCAAAGCTGAGCGAAGAAGAGATCGAAAAGCTACTCGCGGAATACCCGCTGTGGCACAGAATAGGAAAAACGATAATAACGAGGAAATTCACGGCGAAGAACTGGCAATGCGCGGCTGACTTTTTCTCCCAACTTTCAACCGTGGCCGAGGAAGAAGGGCACCACCCGGACTTTAAGTTGACAAATTATAGAGAAGTGGAAGTGAGTTTATCTACGCACGCCATAGGTGCGTTGTCCATGTATGATTTCATCTTAGCCGCGAAGCTCGATAAAATTCCAGTCGTATATTCGCCAAAATGGGAGAGAGAAAATATCAAAGAGTGATGGAAATGAACGCGTCATAGCAAGTAGCACAAAAGAGAGTAAAGATATATATATGAGATAAGAAAAAATCTTTTCAGTACACTATACGCGTGCACATCTCTAAAAAAAACTTGACTAGAGAGCGAACCGATAAATCGCTTCTCTCCTAAGTGACTAAGCAAATTTAGATTTGTCTGTCGGCGACATCTCTGGCACCACCCTCCATCGGGTCCAACTTCGGTCTGTACACCAAGAAGGAGTGGCATTGCACTTGCTTGATGTTGTCGAAGCCGGCGCATCTGACGTAGCAGTTCGGGAACGCCTTGACGCACGCCTTGACTTCCGCGAGGACTTCAGACGGGTCGTTGCAACCGTACATCGGCAACTTCCACATGACCCAGTATCTGTTGTCGTAGTAGTTGGTGTTGATGGAGGAGTCCAAACC
>Ga0115567_10003944_pt1 | contig 14538 bp, 11 predicted proteins | sample COGITO_mtgs_1204_2_FD_88679 | JGI IMG/M metagenome (GOLD analysis project Ga0115567, IMG submission 88679) | Pelagic marine microbial communities from North Sea - COGITO_mtgs_120412 | ecosystem: Environmental > Aquatic > Marine > Epipelagic | place: Germany:Helgoland, sampling site Kabeltonne... | reverse complement strand
GCTTTAATCTGGGGAATTTTTCTTGATAGAAATCAATTTCTTTTTGCGCATGTTCGGCAAAATCATGACAGGAAAAACGTTCCATTGCTGAAGAAGAATCGCCTTCAGGAAAATGTTTTAAAATCTCTTGTGCGCCTGTTAAAACTTTATCCTCAATCCTTCCGTAGAGACTTTCACCCAAAAAACGAAAACTATCTGTCTCCCGTTCCTCGAGCATGGTGAGCTGTTTTTCTATTTCTAGTCGCTTATCCCTTAAAATAAAAGCTAGGGTAGGGTCATCCACTTTTTCTATCGGAATTTTAAAAAGTTTTCTTTTTTCGCTTTCTGGATCCAATGCGATCAATCGATAATTAAAAGAAGGTTTTTCGGTATAATTGTTCTTTTGAAAACGCTCCCATTCTTGAGAACTGTTTACAGGCGTCGTTCTCAGTAAAAAAGACATCTTCTCACTAATATCGGCCAAGGCATCATCTGCTTCGAGTGTTACACGGTCTAAATTTGTTTTACCGAGCATTAAAAAGTGGTCATAGGGATTGGAAGTCTGAACCCGTATAAATTCGTGAACCGTACGTTTAATAATTTCTGAAAGACGTGTTACAAACTTTCTGTAGAAGATAGAATAGATCTCATTTTCTTCGGGACGTTGGTAAATTGTAGGAACGGCAAGCCCAATTACCAGGCTTCCACTCCCTTTTCTTTCATCACTATTCAGTAAAGGGTCTAATCTGTCTGGATGGCGTTTATGCGTATCGCTTACTTTTGCCGAAACTTCTGGATAGATCACGCGTAGTTCGTTAATTCCGTCTTGGAGTGCTTTGACGGTAGCTGGCGCTTTTCCCTTAGGGCAAGAGATTTCAAACTCAGCGTCGTGTTCCTTTCGTAGTGGCCACATTTCAATGATTAGAAAAGCATTCAGTTTTTTTGAAATGGCTGTTGAAAGCGATTCCAATAATTCAGAAATTGAAATGGTATCTTTTACTATAATATAAGATGCTTGCGTCTTTAATAAGCCTGAAAAATACGTGTCATGCTCTTTGTATCGATACACACATATATAAGGTAATATTTTATCAATATGTAATATGCCGCCTTCTGGCAATGATTTATTAATGGGAAGTTGTTTTTCCAACTCATTGGTAATCGTGTCGATAAGTTTTTTGTCAATCATAAGTAATAAATATAAACTTTCGAGCCCTTTTTTAAAGTCAGATTATGATTAGTTTAACGGAGACCGTGCTGTGATGCGAATATTTAAAACGCCAATATTTTAAGGATTCAATCATTTTTCAATTTAAAATTTTAAGTACTTTTGCGCATGCAAAACAATGTCCTCATTTTAGATTTTGGCTCACAGTACACGCAATTGATTGCTAGACGGGTAAGAGAGCTTAATATTTACTGCGAAATCCATCCTTTTCACAATATTCCGAAAGATTTATCAAGTTTTAAGGCGGTGATTCTTTCTGGTAGTCCTTTGTCTGTTAGAGCGGAAGATGCAGCACACCCAGACCTTTCAAACATAAAAGGGAAACTCCCACTGCTTGGGGTTTGTTATGGTGCGCAATATTTAGCGCATTTTAATGGTGGAAGCGTAGAGCCATCCAATATACGGGAGTATGGTCGTGCAAAACTATCCATGATAAAAGATGGGGAAGCTTTGTTTGAGAATATTAAAGAAGACACACACGTATGGATGAGCCATAGCGATACGATCGCAAAACTTCCTGAAAACGGCGTGCGCTTAGCAAGTACGGTAGATGTTATAAACGCTGCCTATAAAATTGAAGGGGAAGATACGTATGCGATCCAATTTCATCCAGAAGTATATCACACGACAGACGGCAAGCAGTTAATAGAAAATTTTCTGGTACATATTGCAGGTGTTGAACAATCTTGGACGCCAGCTGCCTTTGTTGATACGACAGTACAGGGCTTAAAGGATAAAATAGGAAATGATAAAGTAGTGCTAGGTTTGAGTGGCGGAGTAGATTCTACGGTTGCTGCCATCTTATTGCACAAGGCGATAGGTGAAAATCTGTATTGCATTTTTGTGAACAACGGGCTACTTCGTAAAAATGAATTTAGTGATGTTTTGTTGCAATATAAAGATATGGGCTTAAATGTAAAGGGGGTTGATTCGTCAGCCCGCTTTTTGGATGCCTTAGCGGGTAAAACTGATCCTGAAGAAAAAAGAAAAGCAATAGGGAATGCCTTTATCGAAGTTTTTGATGATGAGGCGACTTCCATAGAAGACGTTACGTATTTAGCACAGGGTACTATTTATCCAGATGTCATCGAGAGTGTTTCTGTTAATGGGCCTTCCGTAACTATAAAATCACACCATAATGTAGGTGGGTTACCAGATTTTATGAAATTAAAAGTGGTAGAGCCGTTGCGCATGCTTTTTAAAGATGAAGTTCGCCGCGTAGGAGCAGAGATGGGGATCGATAAAAAATTACTGGGCAGGCATCCTTTTCCAGGACCAGGGCTGGCAATTCGTATTTTAGGAGATATCACAGCAGAAAAAGTGCGGATCTTACAGGAAGTAGACCATATCTTTATTGAAGGGCTCCGTAAATGGGATTTGTACGACAAGGTGTGGCAAGCTGGCGCTATTTTATTACCAGTAAATAGTGTGGGAGTAATGGGAGATGAGCGTACCTACGAAAAAGTAGTTGCATTACGTGCGGTAGAGAGTACCGACGGTATGACGGCAGACTGGGTAAATTTACCGTACGAATTTTTACAGGAAACGAGCAATCATATAATAAACCGAGTAAAAGGCGTTAATAGAGTAGTCTATGATATTAGTAGCAAACCACCCGCTACAATTGAATGGGAATAAATTTTTAATTTTTTTAAGAATAATTAAACTCTAAATAGTGTACTTTACAAAAGAAACCAACATCAACGACATCGTGAAATTTATAGTTTATATTTCTTTTATATTTCTACTTTGTATCGGCTGTAAAGCAACGGCTGTCCAGCAGAGTTATAATAACCATACGGTAGAGAAAGACGAAACTGTTTTCAGTATTTCGCAACAGTACGGAATATCTGAGGCAGCTATTTACAAATTAAACCCAGATGCAAAAAGTGGGGTACGTACAGGATCCGTTTTAATTCTTCCTAGGGATCTTATAAATACAAGAACGAGCGAAAAAAATGTTACCTTTTTGACGCACAGAGTGAAGCGTAAAGAAACGCTTTTTAGTCTTTCACAGAAATACAACATCTCACAGGACGATATAAAAAAATACAATAAAGACCTTTATTCTAGACAATTGGATAAAGGAGAAAAAATTAGGATCCCTATTTTTTCAAGTACTAATACAGCAGGTGCTTCCACAGGAAAAAACACGGAAAATACCTTAAGCAACACTTCTGAAACTGGGAATAAACACACTGTCAAGCCTAAGGAAACCGTGTATGGTATTGCTAGGTTGTACGGGATTTCGGTAGCAGAATTAAAGGGTTTAAATCCAGGATTAGGAGACGATATAAAAATAGGAACAGAGTTAAATGTTCCTGAAAAGAAAGTTACCACTTCTGCTGAGATAGATGATGATGAATTTGATTTTTATGAAGTACAACCACGAGAAGGGTTTTTTAGACTGAAAGTGAAGTTGGGTTTAACCGAAGAAGAAATTGTTGCCTTAAATCCGTATGCCAAGGATGGCCTTAAAGATGGTATGGTACTTAAAATACCAAAGGTAAACGCTGCCATAGCCGCTTCAGAAGAAGTGATGCAAGTTGATTTGGCAGACAGGATTGTAAATCGTAAAAAAAAGCGAATTGCCGTGATGCTTCCTTTTCAGTTAGATAAGGCAGATGCAGACACAACTGAGGCTACTGAAAAATTGATTTTAGATAATCGCACCTTACAAGTGGCATTAGATTTTTATAGCGGCGTTTTAATGGCTACAGAATTTGCTAAAGACAAAGGGATCTCGATCGAGCTGAATGTTTATGATACAAAGGGAGACGACGCTGCTACACGTAGGATTTTATCTAATAATAATTTTGAAAATACAGATGCTGTAATAGGTCCATTGCTTCGAACAAATGTTGAGGTTGTTGCAGAAGGTTTAAAAAGGTATGATGTACCTGTTTTCTCACCTTTGAGCAATCGTGAAATAAAGATGCATTCCAATCTTTTTCAGACGCTGCCAACAGACGATATGCTCAAGAGGGCATTATTTGCCTACTTAAAAAAGAACGAAGCCAATAAAAATTTCTTGGTGATTGCAGATCAGGATAGAGCATCGCAACGCGATGAAATTTTGAATATTCTTCCAGGTGCCATAACAGTAAAATTACAAAAAGGAGCATATCTTACTGTTTCAGATATAGCTAACAAGCTGAACAAGACAAAGGATAATTGGATTATATTAGAGTCGGACAATCCAGTTTTAGTGAGTAACGTAGTTGCCCTTTTAAACGGAATGCCAGCAAGTTACAATCTTCGCCTTTTTACATTGGATAAAAACGCTGCCTACGATTATAATGATGTCTCTAATGTTCATTTGGCAAAATTAGGTTTTACGTATCCTTCCGTAGAAAAAAGCTATAACCATAATGATAAGAACGCATTTTTAATAAGTTATAAAAATGAATATGGAGTGTTGCCTAACCGTTACGCCGTAAGAGGCTTTGATGTTGCGTATGATGTCATTTTGAGATTGGCAGTAGCAGACGATGTGTATAAATCAATAGATAGTGATTATGTGACTGAATACATCGAAAATAAGTTTAGATACACTAAGAAATTCTTGTCAGGCTATCAAAATGAGGCTGTGTACCTAGTAAAGTATACTAAGGATTTACAATTTGAAGAAGTAAAATAATGGCAACCGCTCACGTAACCTATTTAGGCGACCTCAGGACTGAAAACAAACACCTTAAATCGGGTAGTTCTTATTTTACAGACGCGCCAACCGATAACCAAGGAAAGGGAGAAGCTTTTTCGCCTACCGATACTGTTGCGACAGGATTGGCAAATTGTATGCTCACGATAATGGGGATCAAAGCAAATAGCATGGATATCGATCTTGCCGGCGCCACTGCCGAAGTGACCAAGACCATGGCGACAGATCCACGACGCATTTCAAAAATTGAAATTAACTTCACCATGCCAAGCGGGATTGATCCGAAATCTCAAAAAATATTGGAGCATACAGGAAACAATTGTCCAGTGCACCACAGCCTTCACCCAGATATACAAAAAGCGATTATATTTACCTGGAAATAATTTTTTCTTCGGAAGATTTAATGGAACTGTATTTGCTAGTGTAAAAATAAACAGCACAATTTCACGTTAGTATCTTATATGAAAATACTGATTTCCATAGCACTAATAGCCTTTATATTTTTGTCGTTTTCTAACGATAAAGAAAAAATGGCTTGGAACGAAAACAAAAAATTGACGTGGGCAGACTTTAAGGGGAAGCCTAGCGGAAGTGCCGTTTATGCCGCCAGTACAAATTCTGGCATTTCGTTTTCTTTTGCTTCAAAAACCCGCGAAGGAAAAACCACTTTAGACTATACAGTGCAAACAAATTTCTATCCACAATTATCATGGTTTAGAAAAGACGTCGTTAGTCCATATATTTTGGCGCACGAGCAAACCCATTTTGATATATCCGAATTATACGCGAGAATGCTTCGGAAGAAATTAAAAGAAGCAAAATTGTCTACGAACGGAAAAAAAATGCAACTTCATATCGAAAAGATCTACAACGCAAACGAGAAAGAGAGACAAGAAACGCAATATAAATTTGATCGTGAAACCGAACATTCCAGAAATCATGAAACGGAGGCCACTTGGGAGTCCTACATTGCCAAACAATTAAAAAAATACGATGACTGGAAGTAAGCCCGATGCAAAGCACTTAATTGAGTTGGCAAATTATAAAATGCCATTTGGCAAATACAAAGGCAAATATCTTGTACATATACCAGAACCTTACTATGTGTGGTTTAAACAAAAGGGATTTCCAGAAGGGAAGCTTGGCCGCATGCTTCAGGAAATGTATGAACTAAAATTAAACGGATTAGAAGGACTGGTAAAACCACTTATCAATACCACACGCTATCATTAGAAGCAACCTTTTCATTCTATTTTCATCTTTTATAAAATAGAAGCGTTCATGAAGCCATTAAAAAAAGTAATTAAACTACTCCCAGAATGTTTTTTGATTTGCTCTACTATCTTCTATTGGTTTTCTGCGGGCTGGATAATCAACCCAATCGCAATTGTATTTTTGCTCGCTTTGGGTGCGCAGTTGTATTTTAAGAACAAAAATGCGGGCATTACACTTTCTGTTATTTTTTCATTTATTTTTTGTTATCTTTTTTTGGCACTCTTTTCAGATTTAGTAAAATTAGAAAATCTTTCTGAAGGGTATACAATACTACTATACGGCTCTCTGTATCTTGGATTGAGTTTATGTGCTTCAGTCGCCATGTTCTTTAAGTACCTCCATAAATCTTCAGAAAAGAAAGCTATAGTCGCTTAATCTTTCAGTTTCATATTCGATTTTTTGAAATTTCGGATTTAGTTATTGCCATAGGCAATAAATACCTACCTTTGCATCCCGTATAGCGACCAAAGCAAACAGACCCATGAGCACTACAAAATACATCTTCGTTACGGGCGGAGTATCATCATCTTTAGGAAAAGGAATTATCGCAGCATCACTAGCTAAACTATTACAGGCTAGGGGATACCGCGTTACAATTCAAAAACTGGATCCCTACATCAATGTGGATCCTGGAACGTTAAATCCATACGAGCATGGAGAATGTTATGTGACCGATGATGGCGCAGAAACCGATCTTGATCTTGGACATTACGAACGTTTTTTAAATGTTACTACCTCTCAGGCAAATAATGTCACTACAGGTAGGATTTACCAAAGTGTGATCGATAAAGAACGCCGGGGTGAATTTTTGGGCAAAACGGTGCAGGTCGTACCTCATATTACAAACGAAATTAAAGAACGCATCCAGATGCTCGGCAATAGCGGGGATTACGATGTTGTAATTACCGAAATTGGTGGTACCGTGGGTGATATAGAATCGTTGCCTTACATTGAGGCGGTTCGCCAACTTAAATGGGAAATGGGCGACGACAATGCGTTGGTAATTCACCTTACGCTAGTGCCTTACCTTTCTGCAGCAGGCGAGCTAAAAACAAAACCTACACAGCATTCTGTGAAGACACTCATGGAGAGTGGTATCAAAGCAGATATTTTGGTATGTCGTACAGAACATGAGTTAAGTGATGATCTTAAAATAAAATTGGCGCTTTTTTGTAATGTGAAAAAAGAAGCAGTGATCCAATCGATAGATGCATCCACTATTTATGATGTTCCTAATATGATGCTAGAGGAAGGGTTGGATACGGTCACAATTCAAAAACTGAAATTACAAAATGCTGGAGAACCAGATCTAAAAAGATGGAACCAGTTCTTACAACGCCATAAAAATCCTAAAAGTGAAGTCAAAATAGGACTTATAGGAAAGTACGTTGAATTACAAGATAGTTATAAATCGATTTTAGAGTCATTTATTCATGCTGGTGCAGAAAACGAAGTAAAAGTACATGTAGAATCTATTCATAGTGAACACTTAGATCCAGCAACCGTAAAACGAAAATTAGCGGGACTGGACGCTGTCTTGGTGGCTCCTGGTTTTGGAGAACGTGGTATTGAAGGTAAAATTGAAGCGGTACGGTACGCAAGAGAAAACAAACTGCCTTTTTTAGGTATTTGTTTAGGAATGCAAATGGCGGTGATAGAATATAGTAGAAATGTACTAGGGCTTACAGATGCCAACTCAAGCGAGATGAGTACAAAAACATCGCATCCTGTTATCAATTTAATGGAAGAGCAAAAAAGCATTACCAACAAAGGCGGGACCATGCGATTAGGAGCTTGGAAGTGTGATTTAGTGCCAGACAGTATTGTAGGTAAATTATATGGAACTACTCAAATTGAAGAACGTCACAGGCATCGCTATGAATACAATAACAAGTATAGAGATCAGCTTGAAGCGGCAGGATTAAAAGCTTCGGGGATAAACCCTGATACCAATTTGGTGGAGATTATAGAAATCCCTTCACACCCATGGTTTGTAGGAGTTCAATACCACCCAGAATATAAAAGTACCGTGGCAAATCCACATCCACTGTTTGTAGCGTTTGTAAAAGCAGCGCGGGAACATGCAAAAAATAAATAGTGCGACAATTTGGCTTACTTTTTAAAATAGGCGGGATTGTTGGATAGCAGAATTAAGAATTTAAATTGAAAGGCGGAAACGCATAAAGCATAGCATGGAAAAAAAGAAATTTGATGTAAACTCACTTATCGGTTTTGTTTTGATTGGGGGAATCCTTGTTTGGATGTTATACCTAAACAAACCTTCGGAAGAGGAGATGGCCGAAAAAGCAAAAACAGAAGCGGCTGCAAAAGAAGCTCAATCAAAAGAGAAAGCAGCAGATGATATTACACTTGCTGAAGCAACCGATACTACAGCTGCAAATCCGCAGGATTCATTAGCGGTTACAAAACTTCAAAATAGGTTGGGCTCTTTTGCCTATTCAGGAACGTTGGCATCTGCCAGCGGCGCAACAACGGTGATCGAAAATGATGTTTTAGAACTAACAGTAAGTAACAAAGGTGGGTATATCACGCAAGCGCGCCTCAAGCAACATACAACTTACGACTCGATTCCTGTGTATCTTATTAGAGATGGGAATGCTTCTTTTAACCTTCAGTTTTCTTCAGAAAATAGAACGTTGAATTCCGAAGAACTTTATTTTGAGCCTAAAGTGACAAAAAATGGTGAAAATACCGTTTTAACGATGCGCCTTAAAGCTGCAGAAGATAAATTTATAGAATATCGTTATGAGCTGTCTCCGGGTGAATACATGCTAGATTTTAATATAAAATCGCAAGGATTGGATGGTACGATGGATACATCACAACCTATCTATTTAGATTGGAGATTAAAAGGATATCGTCATGCAAAAAGTATCTTGTACGAAAACAGATATTCCCGTTTAACGTATGAGTTTGAAGGGAATGATCACTCTAAACTCTCAGCAACTGGTGAAGATGATGAATTGGAGAAAGATGTAACTTGGATGAATTTCCGTCAGCACTTTTTTAGTTCGATGCTATTAACCGACGATCCGTTCAAAGAAGTTAAATTGAGCTCGGTAGATTTAGTTGAAGATGAAGAAGTGGATACCGTTTATACCAAACAATACGGAGCCAAAATGTTGTTAGAGCCTAAAGGTGGTGCGTTGGCATACGACATGAATATGTACTACGGTCCTACCGACTATCAAATATTCAAAAAATACGACCGTAACCTAGATGAGGCTATGCCATTGGGATGGGGAATTTTTGGAATGATTAACAAGTACATTGTTATTCCTCTTTTTGGTCTATTGAGCGGCTTTTTACCTGCGGGAATAGCCATTATTCTTTTAACTATATTAATTAAATTGGCACTGTCACCAGTACAATACAAACAATACGTCTCTCAGGCTAAAATGAAGGTCCTTAAACCAGAGATCGATGCGATAAAAGAAAAGTATAAGGATAACAAAATGAAGATTCAGCAGGAAACGATGAAGCTGCAAAATATTGCTGGAGCCAGTCCATTAAAGGGTTGTTTACCGGCTATCTTGCAAATCCCTGTTTTTTATGCACTCTTTACATTTTTCCCGACAGCTTTTGATCTGCGGCAAAAGAGTTTCTTATGGGCAGATGACCTTTCTAGTTATGATACCATAGCAGAATTACCTTTTACGATTCCTTTTTATGGAGATCACGTAAGTCTGTTTCCAATCTTGGCGTCTATTGCTATTTTTGTGTATATGACGATGACTATGGGCCAAAGCATGCAAGCACAGCAGCAACCTGGAATGCCTAATATGAAGTTCTTGATGTACTTGTCGCCACTGTTTATGTTAGTGTTTTTCAACAACTATGCGAGTGGATTATCATTGTATTACTTTACGTCAAACTTGATTACCATTGGTATCATGCTTGTGATCAAGAATTTTATTATTGATGAAGATAAAATTCATGCGAAGATTCAGGTGAATAAGAAGAAACCTAAAAAGCAAAATAAATTTCAGCGTAAAATGGCGCAAATGATGGAGCAGGCAGAAGAACAAAAAAAGTCTGGTAAGCGAAAATAAGTTTTGAAAAATAATTTTAAAACCGCTTACCAAATAAGGTAAGCGGTTTTTCTTTTTTTGGCACTTTTTTTGAATTACAGCTCCCATCATTCAATACATAAATAAAAATAGCGTTATCAAAGAAATACCTGTATATATGCGAATTTCCCTTATTATTTTCTTCGGAATGTTTTTCAGTTTTTATACTGCTTCAGCACAAAATAAAGTAAACCAATTAGATGCCAATAAAGAGCGTCATGGGATCTGGAAAAAGACGTACACCCAGTCTAAACAGTTACGTTATGAGGGCGAGTTTGAACACGGTAAAGAAATAGGAACTTTTAAATTCTATTGTGAAACCTGTGGCGACCAGCCAGAAGCGATCAAGGAGTTTGATTCAAAGAAGGGTACTGCTTTGGTAAAATTCTACTCGAAAGATGGAAAGTTGCTGAGTGAAGGAACAATGCAAGCTAAAAATAAAATAGGCCCGTGGACCTATTATGCTGAAGATTCTAAAACAATCATCATGCGTGAAAATTATGTAGACGGAAAGTTGGATGGAGAAAAAACAACCTACTATCCAGATGGCGCGATTACCGAAAAATTGCAATATGTAAATGGAAAACAAGAAGGAGAAAGCATGTATCTTTCGCCAAAAGGGCAAGTCTTAAAAAAGTTATACTATAAAGACGGCTTATTAAACGGCCCAGCCGAATATTATGATGCGTATGGAAATAGGACTATGAAAGGGGCCTATAAAGACGGAGTGAAATCTGGTGCATGGACCTATTATAAAGGAAGTAAAGTCCTTTTTGAAAAGTATTATTAGTGCTAATTAATGTGCTTTGTTGATACCACAATTGGTTATCAATATCCAAAGATGTAGTACACTATTCAATTAAGCTGTAATTTTGTACTCTGAAAAAAGTAAACTCTTTTTTGAAAATTAATAATAATGAAACGCGTAGTTGTAGGTCTTAGTGGCGGAGTAGACTCCAGTGTGGCAGCACATCTTTTAAAAGAACAAGGATATGAAGTCATCGGACTGTTTATGAAAAATTGGCACGATGATACGGTGACCATTTCTAACGAATGCCCTTGGTTAGAAGATAGCAACGATGCCATGTTGGTAGCTCAAAAATTAGGAATACCTTTTCAAACGGTAGATTTAAGTGAGCAGTACAAAGAACGCATCGTAGATTATATGTTCCGTGAGTATAAAATGGGGCGTACGCCAAACCCTGATGTACTCTGTAACCGCGAAATTAAATTTGATGTCTTTATGAAAATTGCCCTAGAGTTGGGTGCAGATTTTGTCGCAACAGGACATTATTGTAGAAAAGGCGTGCTTACCAAGGAAGGTATAGAAACGTACCAGCTACTGTCTGGTAAGGATCCAAATAAAGACCAATCCTATTTTTTATGTCAATTGTCACAAGAGCAGTTGGCAAAAACATTATTTCCGGTTGGCGAGTTGCTAAAACCTGAAGTCCGTAAAATTGCAAAAGAGCAAGATTTGATCACAGCAGAAAAGCGCGATTCACAAGGGCTTTGTTTTATAGGTAAAGTGAGGCTTCCCGAGTTCTTACAACAACAGTTAGCGCCAAAAGAAGGCGTTATTGTTGAGGTGCCAGAGAATCTTTCGGTATATCACAGTGAGGTTCCTACTTTTTCTTCAGAAGAGGATCGGTTACAATTTCTTTCAGAAAAGAAAAAATACAGCCTTACAGACGGGAAAGTCGTGGGGCAACATCAAGGAGCACATTATTTTACGCGCGGGCAGCGGAAAGGGCTTGCGGTAGGAGGTACTAAAGAACCCCTTTTTGTGATAGAGACTAATGTGCAGGACAATGTTATTTATACAGGACAAGGAAAAGAGCATCCTGGATTGTACCGTCGCGGCTTGTTTGTTCGCAATGATGAGGTACATTGGGTGCGGCAAGATTTACGATTACAGGAAGATAAAACGATGCCGGTATTGGCACGTATTAGATACCGCCAGCCGCTGGAAAAAGCAACACTACATCAAACTTTTTCAGGTCTTTATGTTATCTTTGATAATCCACAATCTGCCATTACCGAAGGCCAATTTGTAGCTTGGTATCAAGAGGAAGAGTTGTTAGGAAGTGGTGTTATAACTTAAAAAAAATTGAATAAGAAAATTATATAAAAATGAAAAAAATTGTACTCTTACTTGTGGTTCTATTTATCTCAAAAAACGGTTTTGCACAAGATGATGCCTTGGTGTTTTTTGCGGACAAAGAAAATGTTGAAGCATCATTAGCAGATCCTATCTCTATATTAACGCAAGCTGCTATAGACCGCAAGCAATTGCACAATACGGTAATCGATGAACGTGATGTGCCTGTCAACGAAGCTTATATTTCAGAAGTTAAAGATGCAGCAGGAATTACAGTGCTAGCAAAATCTAAATGGTTGAACTGTATATATGTTCAAGGTTCTCAAACAAACATCAATGCATTATTAGGGTTAAGCTTTGTAACCGAAATTGAATTTGCAGATAAGGGTCTCAATAGCAAATCCTTTCCTGTTGCTACACAAACAAAATTTGAACAGGAAAATTCCTTAAAAAAAGTTATCTATAATTACGGTGATGCTACAAACCAGGTAGAAATGCTCTCAGTTGATTTTTTACATCAGCAAGATTTTACGGGTGAAGGCATTACAATGGCAATTCTAGATAGTGGTTTTCCTAATGTCTTTAGTAATGATGCATTCTCCAATGCAGTGGCAGAAGGAAGAATATTAGGCACCTATGATTTTGCTGAAAGACAGGAAAATGTAGACGGTACAGGATCACACGGAGCACAAACTTTTAGTGATATCGCAGGTTTACTAGATGGAGAATTTGTAGGAACAGCCCCAGAAGCTAGCTATTATTTATTTAGAACAGAATTTGCACCTACCGAAAATCCAGTAGAAGAGGCATGGTGGGTAGAAGCATTAGAAAGAGCAGATAGTTTAGGTGTTTACGTTACTAATACATCCTTGGGATATCAAGATTTTGATGATTCCAGGTATGACCACAGTTACCAGGATCTGGATGGCCAAACTACGATTGCAGCAAGAGGTGCAAACCACGCATTCGATAAAGGGATGATCGTTGTAACCTCTGCGGGGAACGATGGAAACGGTTTTATATTTGTTGCAACTCCTGCCGATTCTCCCGGGGCATTGACTGTTGGTGCGGTAGATAGTAATGGAGATCTTGCAGGCTTTAGTTCAATTGGTCCTACTGTAGATGGCAGAATAAAGCCAGATGTAATGGCTAAAGGTTCCAACGCGGCCGTCGTAGATCAATTTGGTAATGTAACTACAAATAGCGGAACTTCATTTAGCTCTCCAATCATGGCTGGTGCTGTTGCCAGTTTATGGCAATCAAGACCAGAAACGCCTAATTATCAAATTATGCAATTGGTACGAGAGGCATCTTCCATGTTTGCAAACCCTTCAGATGAAATGGGCTACGGAATACCAAATTTTGAAGCAGCGTATAATACGCTTCAGCTTTTGAGCGTAGAGGACAATCTACTGGAAACTAATTTTGCGCTCTATCCAAATCCGTTTACTACAGCATTAAATATTTCTTTTCCGAAAGATATAGAAAAAGCAACCTTGTCCATTTACAATGTTTTAGGAACCAAAATGCTGAGTACTCGAATATCCTCAGTAAACAATATTATTGACACATCGGGTTTCTCTTCTGGAATTTATATTGCAAGGATTACTTCAGAAAACAATACAACAAGCTTTAAAATAGTAAAGCAATAATGGAAAATAGAATAACTAACCTCTTTAATATAAAATACCCTATCATCCAGGCTGGTATGATATGGAACAGTGGGTGGCGATTGGCAAGTGCGGCTAGTAATGCAGGTATTTTAGGGATCATCGGCGCAGGTTCTATGTATCCCGAAGTATTGCGCGAGCATATTATAAAGTGTAAAATGGCAACCGATAAGCCTTTTGGTGTGAACGTCCCGATGCTTTATCCCAATCTGGATGAGATTATTGAAATTATTATTGCAGAAGGGGTTAAGATTGTATTTACTTCAGCAGGGAACCCTAAAACGTATACTAAATATCTAAAAGAACATGGCATCACTGTTGTGCATGTGGTGAGCAGCCTAAAGTTTGCACTAAAATCTGAAGAGGCTGGCGTAGATGCCGTGGTTGCCGAAGGTTTTGAAGCGGGTGGTCATAATGGCCGTGATGAGACCACCACATTCACCTTAATTCCGATGGTCAAGGAAAAAATCACCATTCCATTAATCGCTGCGGGCGGTATAGCCTCTGGGCGAGGAATGCTTGCTGCAATGGTT